>OKSI01001019.1_pt1 | contig 9738 bp, 9 predicted proteins | sample 1606221 | NCBI WGS metagenome assembly OKSI01 (sample SAMEA3879540, study PRJEB24766) | human gut metagenome | biome: human-associated habitat; feature: feces | place: USA | collected 1985/1987 | reverse complement strand
TTCATGATTTATATGATTTACAATATGCTGCCCATAGATAAGGCGGCGGAAGCAGCAAAAACGGAGGTTCAGGCCAACCGTAAGCTGGATTATAACGAGCGCCTGGAGTTTTGGAAAAGACGTTACGGAACGGACGGTACAAAGCTCGAACGCTATTTCCGCTGGCTGGGTATATACCCATTCTATGACGGCAGATACGACGGCCTGCTTCAGGGCAATTTAGGCCAGTCCACCAAGTACGGCAAGCCCGTTATCGAGGTGCTGGTGGAGCCCATGAAGAACACCATTTTCATCAACATTTTCGCCACCATTCTTGCCTTGGGCATAACAATTCCCCTTGGCATATTCTGCGCAGTAAAGCGCGGGAGCAGAAGGGACGTAGCCGTGCAGGTGGGCACGATTATAGGCTACAGTTTACCGACATTTATTATCGCAATTGTATTCATTTGGCTCTTTGCCGTGGTGCTTGGGTGGTTCCCGGTTTCCGGCATGACAACGGCGGGGAGTCTGCATTGGAGCAAATCAAAACAGTTCTGGGATAAGATGTACCATTTGGCATTGCCGCTTATAGTAATGACGTTCTGCTCATTGGGCGGCATGACCCGTTACGTCCGCGCCGCAATGATAGAGGCGCTGTCCATGGACTGCATCCGCACGGCACGCGCAAAGGGCGTCAGGGAAAAGGTTGTAATCTATTCCCACGCATGGCGCAATGCTCTGCTGCCGATCATTACGCTGATCATAGGCTGGTTCCTCGGCATATTCGGCGGCTCTGTAATGATTGAAAACATCTTCGGCCTTAACGGTATCGGTAAAGTATATTTTGACGCCCTGAACGGCAATGATAACGAGGTCATTCTGGCTTTACAGATGTTCTACGTTTCCATTTCCCTCTTCGGCAACCTGCTTATCGACCTTGTATACGGTTTGGTCGATCCGCGTATCCGCGTCAACAAGTAAAGGAGGCAGTCTATGGAAAAGAAAAACAACAGCACTGCCAAAAAGAACGGCGTGTTCAGCACCTTGGGCAACTGGTTCAGGCGGACCTTCCGTGGTGGCAGCAAAGAAATGAGTGATGACGAAAAGTTCGCCATCGAAAAGATTGAAAGCCCTTCCGTAATGGCAACGAAGGCTTTCTTTCGCAGGAAGCTGGCCGTGGTTGCATTGGTTGTGCTGATAGGCATGTTCCTGTTTGTGTTCATCGGGCCGTACTTCGTGCCCATGGATCTTAATTACACTGATCCGCTCCAGGCCAACATGCCCCCGATTAACAACATGAAAACGGTGCCGGAAGGCTTGAAGAACCAGATAAAGGATATAAACGGCTTTGCCGATTTCACCGTTGGCGTAAGCAAGGATAATACCTTCTATCTTTGGGGCAACGTTAAGAACAACCTTACGGGCGTGGACTATTCCGACTATCCCGATGCCATACAGCCCGGCAAGGTGGTTGCCGCTGCCGCCGGTTCGGACCATATCATAGCCGTCACTACCGATGGTGAGGTGATCGGCTGGGGCTCCAACGGCAACGCTCAGTACGGCTATCTCAAGAACCCGAACGACCCATATACCGAGGAGCCGGAGGAGCTTATTAACGGCACCATCGATCCCGACCATGTACGTCAGCTCATCTGCGGCTATCAGGTAACGGCCCTTGTAATGGACGACGGGCGTATGTATATGTGGGGCAACAACAACAGCATGCTCAGCCTTGTTGAGTTTGCCAATAAGGAGAAGTACAATACCGAAGTGCAGAAGGTTGCCTTCTCCAACTATTATGCGATACTGCTCAAGGAGGACGGCACCGTTACCGGCGGCCAGACCCTCACCTTCAATAAGCAGACCGCTTACTCCAATAAGGACGGCCAGATTCAAAATCTGCGTACCTATATGAAGGATCGCAAGGTTTTGGATATTGCCGCTACCAATAACTGCTACTGCTTCGTAATGGACGATGGCAGCATGGTGGTATTCGGCGCCTCCGAATACGGCGAAAAGGATATCCCCGAAGCTACCGCAAACGAAAAGATAGTGGGAGTCAAGGCGGGTACCCGTCACTTTGTGGCAGTCAGCGAAACCGGCAACGTGTACGCATGGGGTCATAACGACGGCGGCCAGTGCAACGTGGATGGCGACAGGTGCAGCCTTGTCTACACCGGCTCCAAGCAGAGCTATATGGTAGACAGCGAAGATAAGCTGGTGGAAAGCGTCGGCTTCAGCGGCTATCCCCTCGGTACCGACAGCAGAGGCCGCGACATACTCACCCGAATCATACACGGCGGCAAGATGACCATGACCATCGGCGCGGTAGCCGTTGTGGTTTCCACCATAATCGCCGTTATAGTGGGCTGCCTTTCCGGTTACTTCGGCGGCTGGGTGGATATGCTGCTCATGCGCATAACGGAGATTTTCTCCTCGCTGCCCTTCCTGCCGTTCGCCATGATGCTTTCCTACGTCATACGAACGATGCCGATAGGCGAAAATACCAGAATATTCATAATCATGATAATACTTGGCTTGCTGAGCTGGACGGGTCTTGCCCGCATGATTCGCGCTCAGGTGTTGGCGGAGCGCGAGAAGGAGTTTGTAATTGCTGCCAAGTCAATGGGCGTAAAGGAGAACAGAATAGCCTTCAAGCATATTCTTCCCAACGTCATATCCATTATTCTGGTGAACATCACTTTGGACTTTGCAGGATGCATGCTTACCGAGTCCAGCCTTTCCTACCTGGGCTTCGGCGTACAGCAGCCGCAGCCCACATGGGGCAATATGCTTAACGGCGCCAACAACTCCATAGTCATCCAGAACTTCTGGTGGCAGTGGCTGTTCCCCGCCATTGCGCTGTCTGTGGCGACTATCAGCATCAACATCATCGGCGACACCCTGCGGGATGTTCTTGACCCCAAGAGCTCCCAAGAGAAATAATGGATGGAGGCAAAGAAATGGCTTTATTAGAAGTAAAAAACCTTCATACCTATTTTAAGACCAGAAAAGGTATTGTTAAGGCTGTCAACGACGTATCATACTCGCTGGATTCCGGCAAGACCATAGGTATAGTGGGCGAGTCCGGCTCCGGCAAATCCGTATCTGCCATGAGCATCCTTCAACTGCTGGATGGCAATGGCTATATTGCAGAGGGAGAAGTTATATTCGAAGGCAAGGATTTGACCAAGCTTTCACAACAGGAGATGTACTCCATACGCGGCAATAAGATATCCGTTATATTCCAAGAGCCCATGACAAGCTTGAACCCGGTGTTCACCATCAAGCGTCAGCTCAGCGAACCTTTCATAATTCACCAGAAGATGAGCAAGAAGGAAGCGGAGAAGAAGGCGGTGGAGATGCTCTATGCCGTGCAGATACCTAACCCCGAAACGGTACTGCTCCAGTATCCCCATCAGCTTTCCGGCGGTATGCGGCAGCGTGTCATGATAGCAATGGCGCTTGCCTGCAAGCCCAAGATACTTATAGCGGACGAACCTACCACCGCTTTGGACGTTACCATTCAGGCACAGATATTGCACCTGATGAACGAGCTTCAGCGCGAAAACGGCACTGCCATAATATTCATAACCCACGATTTGGGCGTTATAAACGAAATGGCGGACGATGTGGTTGTTATGTACTGCGGTCAGGTTGTGGAGCAGGCATCTGCGCGGACCATATTTAGCCAAGACTGCCCGGCGAGCCACCCCTATACGGAGGGCCTGATGCATTCCATCCCCCGTATGGACAATGTGGGCACCAAGCTAAAGCCCATTCCCGGCGTGGTGCCGCATCCGCTGGCGCTGCCCAAGGGCTGCAAGTTCGCGCCAAGGTGCAAATACGCCACTCAGCGCTGCTTGGAAGAGGAGCCTACGCTCAATGAAGTATTCCCCGGTCAGAGAATTCGTTGTTTCTATCCCATGAAGGAGGTGCGCTGCAGTGAAGAACACGGAAAAGCTGTTGTCAATCACAAATCTTAAAAAGTACTTTCCTGTAGCCAAAACTAAGTGGTTCCAGAAAGAACAGCTGTATGTAAGGGCCAACGAGGATATCACAATAGATATTTTCAGCGGCGAAACATTCGGTCTGGTGGGCGAATCCGGCTCCGGCAAAACCACCATAGGCCGCGCAATAATCCGCATAAACCCCGTTTCTTCGGGTGAAATACTCTTTAAGGGCAAGCGCATAAGCGGCAAAATAAACAAGGAAACGAACAGGGAAATCGTCAAAAAGATACAGATGATATTTCAGGACCCCATGGCCTCGCTCAACGAGCGCGCAAAGGTGGACTACATCGTTTCGGAAGGGCTGTATAACATAGGCGGCTTTTCTTCGGAGGAGGAAAGGCAGCTGAAGGTCAAGAAGGCCATGCTGGACGTTGGGCTTCCGCCCGAATTTGCAACGCGCTTCCCGCATGAGTTTTCCGGCGGACAGCGGCAGCGCATAGGCATTGCGCGCGTGCTTGTTATGCATCCGGAGCTGATAATTGCGGATGAGCCGATAAGCGCTCTGGACGTTTCCATAAGGGCGCAGGTGCTCAATCTGCTTTCCGATCTGCAAAAGGAATACGGCCTGACGTATCTTTTTATTGCGCACGATCTTTCCATAATGCGCTTCATAACCAACCGCCTTGCCGTTATACACAAGGGCCGCATAGTGGAGCTTTCAGAAACTGAAAAGCTGTTCGCGCACCCGCTGCATCCATACACAAAATCGCTGCTTTCCGCAATACCCCAGCCCGACCCTTTGAGCGAAAAGGGCAAAAAAGCGCTGCCCTACGACCCGGCCTGCCATGATTATTCCGTGGACAAACCGGAATGGCTGGAGCTTGAGGACGGCCACTTTGTGCTTGCAAACAATAAAGAAGCCGAGCAATACAGAAAGGAGCTTGCAAACCGAGCATGAAACACATTATTTCAAAATCCTGCGCCGATGCGCAGGCATATATAGTCCCCTTCAGGGCGGGCAGCCCCCGCGGCGTAAGCATAGCGCCGGAGATGGACGCAGCCGTTGATTTGGCCATAAACGGCAGCTTTGGCGGCAATTTGGGCGAAACATACGCAATGACCCTTCCCGTCGGCAATAAGCTTACAAGCATAATATTGCTTGGCCTTGGCGCGGACAAACTGAGCGTGAGGGATATCCACATCAAAGCGGCGCAGGCATTTAAGCAGGCAAAGCAGCTTGGCGCAAAGCACGTTGCCATAATGCTCGATCAGGTAAGCGAATTGAGCGAATCATTTGAGCTTTTCGGCGCATTGGCAAGGCTGCCGCAGCTGGTGGGGTATACAAACAGCGGGCTTAAATCGAACCCCGAAAACAAAAGCCTTGAGCAGATAACGTTCGTTACCGCCGCAGACGGCCTTGACGCCGCCCTGAGAGAGGCTGTGGCAACCGCCCGCGGCACGATAATCGCGCGCAGGCTATGCAACCTAAGATCAAATGAGCAAACGCCGCAGTCTTTGGCGGAGGATGCAGCCGCACTCGGCAAGGAGTACGGCTTCGATGTGCAGCTGTTCGACAAGGCCGCCATAGAGGAGCTTGGCATGGAAAGCTTCCTTTCCGTGGCCCGCGGCGCGCACAACACCCCGCCCGTGCTTATCGTGATGCGCTATCTTAACGGCGGCGACTCGCCGCGCATAGGCCTTGTGGGCAAGGGTATAGTGTACGACAGCGGCGGTTACAGCATAAAAACCACGCCCGGCATGAAGAACATGTTTGACGATATGGGCGGCGCAGCCGCGGTGATAGGCGCAATGACCGCCGTTGCGGATCAAAAGCTAAAGGCTAACGTAATAGGCGTTATTGCCGCATGCGAAAACAAGATTGCCGCGGATGCTTACGTCCCCGGGGACATAATAGGCTCCATGAGCGGCAAAACGATAGAGGTCATAAGTGCGGACGCGGAAGGCAGGCTTACCCTTGCGGATGCAGTAACGTATATACAGCGCAAGGAAAGCTGCCGATTCGTTGCCGACATTGCCACCCTTACCGGCAGCGCAAAAACCGCCGTCGGCAAATACAGCGCCGCCGTGCTGACAAATAATGAAGAGCTGTATGCTTCCGCGCGGGAAGCCTCGCGCCTCTCCGCCGAAAAGATATGGCGGCTGGATAACGACCGCGAGATGCTGCCATGCATAAAAACGCCCGTGGCCGATTTGAAAAACGCCGGCAACGCAACGATGGACGGCGGCGGCTGCATGCTGGGCGGAATGTTCGTGGGCGAATTTATAGAAAACAATATCCCCTGGATACATATAGACATGGCCCCCGTAAACTTCCGCACGGAGCCGCCGGCATACTGCGCATACGGTGCAACGGGCTACGGCGCTTCATTGCTGTACCATTTGGTGAAGCAGCTTAAAGGCAACGCATAAGGAGGGCATCAGCATGAAACCGCGTATAGGAATAATGAGCAGGTACCTTGCCAAGGACAACCGTTTTGTTACCAAAGCCGGCTACATTTATGCCATTTCGGCCGTGGGCGGACTTCCCATACAAATACCCATAGCCGATATTGCCGACGTTGATACAATAGCTGGCATGATGGACGGCATAATAATAACCGGCGGCGCGGACGTAACGCCGCTGGTATACGGCGAGCAGCCCGTGCCTGCAATAGGCCCCACCTGCGGCGCAAACGACAGATTTGAAATAGCCTTTATCCATGCCGCGCTTGCAAAGAAAAAGCCCGTGCTCGGCATATGCCGCGGCATACAGGTTATAAACGTTGCCTTCGGCGGCACGCTTTATCAGGATATCCCCAGCCAGATATCCCGCGATATCTGCCATAATCAGGGCGCCGCCGGAACCGAGCGCACGCACAGCGTGGCCATTGAGCCGGGCAGCTATATGCACAGCATAGCCAAATGTGATACCATGCTTGTCAACAGTTTTCATCATCAGGCGCTCAATACCATAGGCGACGGGCTGAAGGTAAGCGCGCGCGCAATGGACGGCGTTGTCGAGGCCGTTGAAAATGCGGGCGGCTCCGTGTTCGCCGTGCAATGGCACCCCGAATTGCTGTATGCCGAAAATCCGGAGCACCGCGCCATATTCGAAGCCTTCGTAAAAAGGTGCGCCGCCAAATAGCGCCGCAATATAAACAGGCATTTACGCTAACACTGTTCGCAGGGCCCGCGCCGCATAGTCAGGTGCGGGCCTTGCGGCGCTTTTATGCATGCCGCGCTATGTGTTATTAAGCAGCTGCTTTCTCTCTTTCCAGTCCGGCATCATCGCCGCAAGGAAATCACAGAATTGCTTTGAATGATCGGGATATATAAGGTGGCACAGCTCGTGCAGCACAACGTATTCAACGGCTCCTCTCGGCGCCGCGAGCAGGCGCTTATTCAGCGTGACTATGCCCTTTTTAACGTGGCATGTGCCCCAGCGCGATTTCATGTCCCTTATGCGCAGCTGCGGCCTTTCAACGCCGTATTTCTCAAACGGAGGATACAATTCGTACAGCATTTCGCCGAATACTGCCCGGCATTGCCCGTTTATGAAGTTATCGATCAGGCAGCTTTTTCTGCCTAAATCATTAACATCCTTTACCGCCATGTGAATATATCCTCCTTCGATCGATACGGATTCCTTATCCGCGCGAAGCACCTGCAAAATATATTCCTGCCCAAGGAGCGTAATCTTTTCCCCGCTTATGTATTGCTCCGGCCGCTGCTCGCGCTGCGCCGCTTTTTTGAATTTATCCTGTGCATTTGCAATAAACGCCGCCTTGTCGCCGACGAACCTGTCAACCTCTTTATCGCTTATAAATTCATTTGCCGAAACGTATATGCTGCCGTCTCTGCGTATTCTCAAATTCATGTTTTTTACCATTTTGCGCTCCAGCGTATATATAAATTCTCTGCCCTGTGCAAAGACCGTCCTTACGGCAATGTTCCTCATGCTAAAAAATCCCCCGTAAACAGGCCGTTTTGACCATATTCTATTTTTTAGTTTAGCACGCGATGCGGTGCATAGCAATCTCATCTTCACTTTTTCCTATTAAAGCAACAATGCGTATATTGCATCCCCATTCAGAAAAGAATATAATGCGCATATAAAAATTAATATATCCGCGCCGTAAAGCGGCGGGGAAATAATTGACAGGAGGATGCATTATGCTGCAAGGAAAAACCGCCATCGTTACCGGCGGCACAAGGGGTATCGGTCTTGCGATAGTAAGGACGTTTTTGAAAAACGGCGCGAACGTGGCGCTGTTCGGCAGCCGCAGCGAAACGGTTGGCAAGGCGCTGAAGGAGCTGAAAGAAGAAAACCCGAACTGGCCCGTTATAGGCATGGCGCCGGACATTGCCAAATACGATGAAATGAAAGCCGCCGTGGACGAAGTCGTCGCCAAATTCGGCGCGCTGGACATAATGGTAAACAACGCCGGCATTTCCGCGCGGGAGCCGCTTTGCGATTATACGCCGGAAAGCTTTCAACACATAATGGATCTTAACGTTACCGCCGTGTTCAATGGCTGCAAGGCAGCCGAAACCGTTATGAAGGGCCGCGGCGGCAGCATAATAAACACCAGCTCCATGGTAAGCCTTTACGGTCAGCCCAGCGGCGTTGGCTACCCCACCAGCAAATTTGCCGTAAACGGCATGACAAGGAGCCTTGCGCGCGAGCTTGGGCGCGAAGGCATACGTGTGAACGCGATCGCCCCGGGCGTTACCCGCACGGACATGGTGGCCGCGCTTCCGCCGGAGCTTGTGCAGCGCATATCCGCGCCCATACCGCTCGGCCGCGTGGGCGAACCGGAGGAGGTTGCAAACGTGTTCCTGTTCCTTGCAAGCGACCTTGCAAGCTACGTCACCGGCGCGATAATAAGCGTTGACGGTGCGGCGCAGACCTGATAAAGCCAAAACCCAACCGGCCCTCCGCTTCCGCACATTGCCAAGCAGGAGAGCCTTTTATAGTTCATCCAAAATTTTGAAAATCTTTCTGCCGATTCGCTCTATCTGTCTCTTTTTGCGCAGAAGCTTGCTTGTGCAGCATATATGTGCGGAATGAGTATGCCGTGCGGCAATTTTTTCCAGTTCGGCTTGTACCTTAATATATTGTCTGTATTCGGGTAAGCGCATTATAAACAGCAACTTTTCAGCGGAATATCCTTCAAACGGGTACTGCACGCCAAGCCATAAGCTATTTCCCATTGCCAACATCTCCCATAATAGATGCATTTTATATATTATAGCTGATGTATAGCTTTGATAGCAACACCTACAATATAATTATAGGAGGTGCTGCATATGGCAAACGGTGAATACGGCGATATCGGCCTGCGTGTGCGGCAGCGCCGCGAAGAACTTGGCCTCACCCGTGAGAAAATGGCGGAGCGGGCAGGTTTGTCCGTTCAGTTTATGGCTTCCGTTGAACTTGGCAAGCAGAGCATGACCACGGACAGCCTTAAAAAAGTATGCCGTGCGCTGTGCGTAAGCGCCGATTATATCGTGTTCGGTACCCGGCCCGGCTATTCAGAACATGACCTTAACGCCGCCGTGGAGCCGCTCAGCGCGGAACAGCGCGCCTATGCGGAACAAATGCTGCGCACATTTGTTCAGGCCATACAGTCCCAAAGGTGACATATTCCATTCGTTCCAGCATTGCATTTTTTGCCCATTCTGTAAACAAAACCGCTATATTCTTGCACAATTCACATAATTAGACTACAATATAAGATGATGTTTTATGCCTGAACGGGCAGAAAGAGGAAAAATGGCAAACGATAAGTATTCCGGAAGCTAT
>OKSI01001007.1_pt1 | contig 9785 bp, 9 predicted proteins | sample 1606221 | NCBI WGS metagenome assembly OKSI01 (sample SAMEA3879540, study PRJEB24766) | human gut metagenome | biome: human-associated habitat; feature: feces | place: USA | collected 1985/1987 | reverse complement strand
GGTCATCTGTGAAAATCCCAAGCACAAGCAGCGTCAGGGCTAATGACGCAAACCATTCAATGGAGGTGCAACTGACAAATGGCGCGTATTTCAGGTGTTGACCTGCCTAGAGAGAAAAGAGTCGAGATCGCTCTGACCTACATCTACGGTATCGGTCGCAAAACCGCAAGCGATATTATCGCCGCAACAGGAGTTAATCCCGATATAAGAGTCAAGGACCTGTCCGAGGATGACGTCTCTAAGCTTCGTGAGTATATAGATCATCACTGCAAGGTCGAGGGTGACCTTCGCCGTGAGACCGCTTTCGATATCAAGAGACTCGTCGAGATCGGCTGCTATCGCGGTGTCCGCCACCGCAAGGGTCTGCCGGTTAGAGGCCAGCGTTCCAAGACCAATGCCCGTACACGCAAGGGTCCGAAGAAGACCATTGCTAACAAGAAGAAGTAATCAAGGAGGGATAATATGGCTACCAAAGTTTCCGGCAAAAAAGCAACAGGCACCCGCAAGCGCAAGGAGCGCAAGAATATTGAGCGCGGTGCAGTCCATATCCAATCCACCTTTAACAACACCATCGTCACTATAACCGACACTCAGGGCAACGCTGTTTCCTGGGCAAGTGCCGGCGAAATGGGCTTCAGAGGCTCAAGAAAATCTACTCCCTTTGCTGCTCAGACTGCTGCAGAGACAGCTGCCAAGGCTGCTATGGAGCACGGTATGAAGACGGTTGAGGTTTATGTTAAGGGCCCCGGAGCCGGCAGAGAAGCCGCTATAAGAGCGCTGCAGACGGCGGGTCTTGAAGTCACCCTGATAAAGGACACGACTCCCATTCCCCACAACGGCTGCCGCCCGCCCAAGAGAAGGCGCGTGTAACCAATATTTTAGGAGGTGTAACACATGGCAAGATATACAGGTGCGGTCTGCAAGATGTGCCGCCGCGAGGGCAAGAAGCTCTACCTCAAGGGTGAGCGCTGCTACAGCAACAAGTGCGCTTTTGAGCGCCGTTCGTATGCCCCCGGTCAGCATGGCCAGAGCCGCAAGAAGACCTCTGAATACGGTTTGCAGCTCAGAGCAAAGCAGCAGGCTAAGCGTTACTATGGTATTCAGGAAGGCCAGTTCCACAAGTATTTCCTCATGGCTGAGCGCAAGAAGGGTGTCACCGGTGAAAACCTTCTTCGTATCTGCGAGAGCAGACTTGACAATGTAGTTTATCTTCTCGGCTGGGCTAACTCCAGAGCCGAAGCAAGACAGCTCGTTGTCCACGGCCATTATAAAGTAAACGGCAAGAAAGTTGACGTCCCGTCATACCTTCTTAAGGCCGGCGATGTTGTTTCGATCAAGGAGAAGAGCAGAGAGAGCGACAAGATCAAGGCTGTTCTTGAGACCAATTCCGCTCGTCCCGTGCCCGCATGGCTCGAGGCTGACGCTGATAAGCTCACCGCTAAGGTCATCGCCCTTCCCGAGAGAGACCAGATCATGGTTCCCGTCGAAGAGCATCTTATCGTCGAGTTGTACTCGAAATAATGCCGCTTAAGCTTAAACGGCTTGTTTTTGAGCAATACTCTTTCAGCGGCCTTGCCGCGTTTTATAAAAAGGAGGGTTTTGAATGATCGGAATCGAGAAGCCCAAGATCGAAACAGAAGGCATTACGCCCGACGGAACCTACGGCAAGTTTATCGTAGAACCCCTTGAGAGAGGTTACGGAACGACCCTCGGTAACTCCCTGCGCCGCGTCCTGCTCTCTTCGCTTCCGGGCTATGCTATAATCTCCGTTAAGATCGATGGTATCCTGCACGAGTTTTCAACGATTCCCGGCGTCAAGGAAGACGTTACGGAGATCGTCCTCAACCTCAAGGATGTCATACTCAAGATCCACGGCGATGGTCCGAAGACTGTCTATATAGACGCTTCCGGCGAGTGCGAGATCACCGCAGGCAGCATTCAGACGGATTCTGAGGTTGAGATCCTCAACCCGGATCTTCATATTGCCACTCTTGACAGCAGCGCGAACGTCCACATGGAGCTCGTCTGCGACAAGGGCAGAGGCTATTATTCGGCCGAGCGCAATAAGGAGAAGTTCCCGCCCACTATAGGCGTTATCGCCATTGACTCGATCTATTCACCCGTGTTAAAGGTCAACTACACAGTCGAAAACACCCGCGTAGGTCATGTTACCGACCTCGACAAGCTCACGCTTGAGGTGTGGACCGACGGCACTATCCACGCGATGGAAGCCGTTTCCCTTGGAGCCAAGATCCTCAACGAGCATCTCTCTCTCTTCGGCGACCTCTCCGATGAGGCGTACGATACAGAGATTATGGTTGTCAAGAGCGACAATGCCAAGGAGAAAGTCCTCGAGATGACTATTGAGGAGCTTGACCTGTCTGTGCGTTCCTTCAATTGCTTGAAGAGAGCCGGCATTAACACTGTTGAAGATCTGATCAGCAAGACCGAGGAGGACATGATGAAAGTCCGCAACCTCGGAAGAAAATCCCTTGACGAGGTTATCGCAAAGCTCAAATCCATGGGCCTGAGCCTCAGCAAGGAAGAGGAATAAGACTCACTACGGTAAAGGAGTGTGAATTAAATGCCCGGAACCAGAAAACTTGGCAGAACTACGGATCACCGTATTTCTATGCTCAGAGGTATGGTCACATATCTCTTCGAGAACGGCAGGATCGAAACCACCGTTACAAGGGCTAAGGAAGTTCGCGCTATGGCCGAGAAAATGATCACCATAGCTAAGGACAACTCACTTCACTCGAAGCGCAAAGTCATGGCATACATCACCAAAGAAGATGTTGCAAAGAAGCTCTTTGAGGATATCGCCCCCAAATATAAGGACGTTAACGGCGGTTATACCCGCATAATCAAAACAGGTCCCCGCAGAGGAGACGCAGCAGAGATGTGCATCATCGAGCTCGTCTGAGCTGAGCCTGAAGAGATCAAAAGTTAATTTCAGCGCCGCAGAGGTTTTGCCCCTGCGGCGCTGTTTTTGTTATGCAAAAAGACAGCGGCACGGACCGCCGTCCTTTTTATTTATTCTCAGGCTGCGGCGCGCAGTAGTTCTCCGCCGCAAATTTAAAACCGTCGCGTATGAATTTGTTCGCCTCCTTGGCGATGTTTGCAAAATAATATATATCGAAGCTGTGGAATCCGCCCTCGAATATCCTGAACTCAACGGGAACACCCGCCGCGCGCAGCGCCTCGACATAGCTCTTTGTCTCCGCAAGAAACGGGTCTATGCTGCCAATGAACGTGAGCGTCGGCGGCAGACCGGAAAAGTCCATCTCGCGCGCAGGCGCGGCGTATTTCGAGACCCTGTCCGTGCCGTAGTCGCCGCCCAAATAGAGCTCCCACGCGGCTATGTTCGACTTCGTGTTCCAGACGGGCGCGTCGTTGTTTTTTGAAGTCTCGGTCGGGCGGTCGTCGAGCATCGGGTAGAGCGGCATCTGGAATGCTATGTTCACTTCGCCCCTGTCGCGGGCGTAGAGCGTGAGCGCCGCGGTCATCCCGCCGCCCGCGCTGTTGCCGCCGACGAATATCTTGTCCCGTCTCATGCCGTATTTTTCGCCGTTCTCCTTGAGCCAGAGCAGAGCGAGATAGCAGTCCTCGAGTGCGGCGGGAAAGGGGGCATAGAGCGATTTTTTGTAGTCCGGCACGACCATGACGCAGCCTGTTGCGCCGACAAACGAGCGCACGAAGCCGTGATCCTGCTCGGGTATGCCCATGGCGTAGCCGCCGCCGTGAATCCACAGCAGCCCGGGCATTTCGCCCTCGCGCTTTCTCGGTGAATATACGCATAGCCGAAGCTCACTCCCGTCCGCGCGGGGAATCTTTATCTGCTCGCACTTTATCTTCCACGGCGTAACGTCCGCGCCGCGCCCGAAGTTTTTCAGAATGAAGTTGCAGAATTTGAACTTCCGCTCGCTGAAGCTCGGCCAGACGAAGCGGATAGCCTCGCCGATCGGGCGCAGCTGGCGGTCAATCATGTTTGATTTTATAACCATATCTTTTCACCGTAAAAAAACGAGGACCGACGGTGTGCCGTCGCTTCGGCGGTCACTGCGGTCCTCCGCTTGAATTTTTGTTACTTGCCTATGGTCTCTCTGTAAAGACGCATATATTCTCTCGCCGAGCGTCCCCAGCTGTTGTCGCATTCGAGCGCGCGCTCAACGAGCGAAGCCCAGTATTTCTTGTCCGAATACGCGCCGAGCGATCTGCGGATCGCGTCGAGCATATCGTGGGCGTTGTAGCTCTTGAAAGTGAAACCGTTGCCCTCGCCGTCGCCGGAGTCGGTGATGCTGTCCTTGAGTCCGCCGGTTTCGCGGACTATCGGGAGAGTGCCGTATCTGAGCGCGAGCATCTGCGAAAGGCCGCACGGCTCGCTCTTCGACGGCATGAGGAACATGTCGCATCCGGCATATATCTTGCGCGCGAGGTCGGGGATGAATGCTATGCGCAGTCCGACTTTTCCCGGGTAACGCGCTTCGATCTCGCGGAAGAAGTTCTCATATTCCCAGTCGCCTGTGCCGAGCACAACAAGCTGAACATCGGTAGTGCTCAGCAGCTCGTCGAGTACGGCTTTGACGAGGTCGAGACCCTTGTGCGACACAAGGCGCGATACCATGCCGATTATTGGCACATCGTCGCGCACGGGCAGGGAGAACTCGCGTTGGAGGTCTGCCTTGTCCTCTTTTTTGCCCGCAGGGTCTTTTGCGGAGAAGTTCTTTGCAATCGCCTTGTCGGTCTCGGGGTTATATATATCCGTATCTATGCCGTTGAGGATGCCGTGGAGCTTATACTGGCGCTCGCGCAGAATCGGATCGAGTCCGTGGCTGAACCAGGGGTCGAGTATCTCCTCTGCGTAGGTCGGGCTGACCGTGGTCACGACATCGGCGCATTCGATAGCACCCTTCATCAGGTTGAGCGTGCCGCCGAAATCGAGCAGCTGCTCATGCTGTTCGCCGAGACCGAACACATCGCCGAGTATCTCTTTGCCGTAAACGCCCTGATACTGGATGTTGTGGATGGTGAATATGTTCTTTATGCCCTCATAGCCCTCGCGGTTTGCGTACATCGTCGAGTAGTAGACAGGGACGAGAGCCGTCTGCCAGTCATTCGTATGGATGATGTCGGGCTTGAAGTCGATGTGCGGGATTATCTCAAGTATCGCGCGGGAGAAGAACGCAAAACGCTCTGCGTCGTCATAGTGACCGTAGATGCCGTCGCGCTTGAAATAATACTCGTTGTCGATAAAATAGAAGATAACGCCGTCTATCTTCGCCTCGAAGATGCCGCAGTACTGCCTGCGCCACGAGACGGGGACGGTGATATGTGTGATGAACTGCATCTGGTCGCGCAGTTCCTGCTTTATTCCGCTGTAGAGCGGCATAACAACACGGCAGCCGACAAGGCGCTTGCGCAGTGCCTTGGGCAGAGAGCCGGCAACGTCGCCGAGCCCACCGCTCGCCATGAAGGGAAGAGCTTCGCTTGCAGCATATAAGATTTTCATTTTTCAGTCCCCTTTCGATCAGACCACTATGCCCTTGCCGACATATACCGGGAAGGTGTCGGTGCCACAGAGTGATTTGTCGGGTTTGATTATAGATATCTTATCCATTATCACGCTGTTGAGCGTCGCGCCGGAGCCGACATACGCGCCCTGCATGATGATGGAATTTTTGACGACTGCATCCTTGCCGATGGTGACGCCGCGGAAGAGAATGCTGTTTTCAACCTTGCCCTCTATCTTGCAGCCGTCGGCAATGAGGCTGTTTTTGACATCTGCGCCGAGTCCGTAAATCGCAGGAACCTCGTCGCGTACTTTTGTATAGACCGGGCGCTCTCTGCAGAACAGCTCGGAGCGGTTGCCGAGGTCGAGCAGAGCCATGTTCGCGTCGTAGAAGCTCTTGAGGGAGTCGAGAGTTACGACAAAGCCCTCGGTTTTATAGCCGCAAATTTTCAGCGCGCCGACATTCGCCTGGATGAGATCGCGCTCGAAGTCGGTGTAGTGCATGCTCGCCGCCTGGGAGATAAGTCTTTCGAGCAGTGACTTCTTGAGCAGGAACACATTGAGCGAATAGTTGCCCTCAGCACCGCCTGTCGAAGAAATTGCGATTTCTTTTATGCGTCCGTCGGAGTCGAGGTCGAATGTCATGGTGTTGCTCAGCGCGGGAACGGTGCCGTGGCAGTATGCCGCGGTGATATCCGCACCGCTCTGCTCGTGCGCGTCAAAGAGCAGGTTGAGATCAATATTGCAAATCGTGTTGCAGTCGCAGAGCAGGACATATTCGTTAGTAGAGCTCGATATGAACGACGTACAGCCGATAAGCGCGTCAATTCTGTTTGCAAACAGTCCGCCGGAATCCTCTGCGGAGTTGAACGGCGGCAGAATGAACATACCCTCGCGCTTGCGGGAAAGATCCCACGGCTTGCCCGTGCCGAGGTGATCCATCAACGAGCGGTAGTTGCTCTTGGTTATAACGCCGACCTTGGAGATGCCGGAGTTGACCATATTTGAAAGCGGAAAATCTATGAGCCTGTATCTTCCGCCGAACGGGACGGAGCCCATCGTGCGCATATTTGTAAGCTCGGGAAGCGACTGGTCATAGGTGCTGGCATATATTATGCCGAGAACATTGTTGGCTCTCATTTGCGTCCGTCCTCCTTTTCTCCGTCATACATGGCCTTGGGCTCAATCTTCATGCCCTTTTTGACCGTGACGCCCTTGCCTATAACGGCGACGCCCCATTTGTCGAGATCTTCCATAGCCTCGGGACGCTCACCGACAACGGCGTTCTCTTCAATCACCGCGTTCTCCGCGACAATTGCATATTGAACCACCGCGCCGGATTTAATAACCGTGCCGGGCATGATTATCGAGTCTCTTATTACCGCGCCCTTTTCTATCGTGACATCCGCGAAGATAACGGAGAAGTCAACATCGCCGGAAATCTCGCAGCCCTCGGTCACCATGGAGTTCTGAACCGTTGCGTCGGATGAGACATAGTGCGGCGGGGCGGTGGGGGTGCGGGAATATATCTTCCACGACGGGTCGCTCAGGTCGAGATCGACCTTGGGGTTGAGCAGGTCGAGGTTTGCCTCCCAGAGGCTGTCTATCGTGCCGACATCCTTCCAGTAGCCGTCGAACTGATAGGCAAAAAGACGCTCGCCCGCTTCGTGCATCGCAGGTATAAGATCGTGGCCGAAGTCGTTGCCGGAGGCGGGGTTCGCCTCGTCCTCGAGCAGATAGCGGCGAAGCTTGCTCCAGGTGAATATGTATACGCCCATGGAAGCCTTGTTGCTGCGCGGATGCTTCGGCTTCTCTTCAAACTCGGATATCGAGCCGTCGTCGTTGACGAACATCAGACCGAAGCGCGAAGCCTCCTCCCACGGAACTTCGAGGGAAGCGATGGTGCAGTCGGCGTTCTTCTCTTTGTGATAGGCGAGCATCTTGGAGTAGTCCATTTTATAGATGTGGTCGCCGGAGAGAATAAGAACATATTCGGGCGAATAGCGGTCGATGAAGTTGATGTTCTGATATATGGCGTTCGCGGTGTTCTTGTACCACTCGGTGCCCTCTATCTGCTGATAGGGGGAGAGGATATGCACGCCGCCGTTCTCTCTGTCGAGATCCCACGGCTGACCGTTGCCGATATAGTCGTTGAGCTCAAGCGGCTGATACTGCGTGAGCACGCCGACGGTGTAGATGCCGGAGTTGACGCAGTTCGACAGCGGAAAATCGATTATCCTGTACTTGCCGCCGTAGGGAACGGCGGGTTTTGCCATGTTCTTGGTCAGAATACCGAGCCTGCTGCCCTGACCGCCTGCAAGCAGCATAGCGATACATTCTGTTTTTCTGGCCATGTTTATTCCTCCTTGTTATCAGCTTTCTTGCCTTGTTTTTTCAGATAAACGACCGACAGACCCGGAAGCGTGAGCGAAATGCTCTGCCCGAACGAGTGCATCGGGATCGGTTTTGACGTGTAGGTTTTCTGCATCTTTGTTCCGCTGCCGCCGAACTCGACGCTGTCCGTGTTGAGGACTATGCGGTAAGTGCCCTTGTCCGGCACTCCAATGCGGTAGTTTTCGCGCGTGACGGGGGTGAAGTTGCAGACGGCTATCAGCTCGTCGCCCTTTTTGTCCATGCGGCGGAAGGCGATGACGGAGTTTGCGCTGTCGTCGCTGGATATCCAGCTGAAGCCCTCCCAGCTGTAGTCGATCTCCCACATCGCGGGGTTGCGCTTATAGAAGCGGTTGAGCGTGCGCGAAAACTCCTTGAGCTTTCTGTGCATATCGTAGTCGAGCAGCAGCCAGTCGAGCTCCTGCTTGTAGTTCCACTCGATGAACTGACCGAACTCCTGACCCATGAAGAGCAGCTTCTTGCCCGGATGCGCCATCATATATGCAAGGAACGAACGGACTCCCGCGAATTTTTCTTCGTATGTACCGGGCATCTTGCTTATCAGCGAGCATTTGCCGTGAACCACCTCGTCGTGCGAGATAGGCAGCACGAAATTCTCGGAAAAAGCATAGAAGAACGAGAAGGTCAGGCAGTCGTGATTGAACTTCCTGAACAGACCGTCGAGCGAGAAATAGCGCAGGCAGTCGTTCATCCAGCCCATGTTCCATTTGAAGTTGAAGCCGAGACCGCCGAGATAGACGGGCTTCGACACCATCGGCCAGGAGGTGCTCTCCTCGGCTATCATCATGATGTCGCCGTGCTCTCCGAATATAGTCTCGTTGAGCTTTTTTATAAATGCCACGGCTTCGAGATTCTCTCGTCCGCCGTAGGTGTTCGGACTCCATTCGCCGTCCTCGCGCCCGTAGTCGAGATAGAGCATGGACGCAACGGCGTCGACCCTCAGTCCGTCAACGTGGTAGATCTCGAGCCAGAACAGCGCGCTCGACATCAGGAAGCTCTGCACTTCCGTCCTGCCGTAGTCAAAAACTCGCGTGCCCCATTGCTTGTGTTCGCCTTTGTTCGGGTCGGCGTATTCGTAGCATGCCTCGCCGTCAAATTCGTAGAGACCGAATTCGTCTTTCGGAAAATGCGCCGGGACCCAGTCCAATATAACTCCTATGCCGTTTTCGTGGCATTTATTAACAAAATACATGAAGTCGTCCGGCGTGCCGTAGCGTGAGGTCGGCGCAAAGTATCCGGTGACCTGATATCCCCACGAGCCGTCAAACGGGTGCTCCATTATCGGCAGCAGTTCAACGTGTGTGTAGCCCATGTCGACAACATAGGGCACGAGCCTGTCCGCGAGCTCGCGGTAGGAGAGTGTGTTGCCGTCGGCATATCGCTGCCACGAACCGACGTGCAGCTCATATATATTCATCGGGGAGGCATATATATTCTTCCTGCGGCGTTTTTTCATCCATGCGCCGTCCGTCCATTCGAATGAGCCGAGCTCATATATCTTCGAGGCGGTTCCGGGGCGCGTCTCGGCGTGGAATGCATAGGGGTCGCATTTCATCAGCTTGCGGCCGTCCTGCGCGATGATGAGATACTTGTAGGCGTCAAATTCCTTGAAGCCCTCGAAGTGTCCCTCCCAGAGACCCTGTTCGTTTATGCGGCAGAGCTCAAAGCCCTCTCCCGTCCAGTTGTTTCTGTCGCAGGCGACAAAAACGGCGACGGCGTGCGGAGCCCATACGCGAAAATAGGTAAAATTCCCATCCTCTTCGTCGCGGTGTGAGCCGAGATACTCATATGCTTTTGCGTTTGTACCCTGATGGAAAAGGTACATCGGGATATTCTCATTAAGCATTTAAGATTCTCACTT
>OKSI01001005.1_pt1 | contig 9790 bp, 10 predicted proteins | sample 1606221 | NCBI WGS metagenome assembly OKSI01 (sample SAMEA3879540, study PRJEB24766) | human gut metagenome | biome: human-associated habitat; feature: feces | place: USA | collected 1985/1987 | reverse complement strand
ATAGACTACATCTTGATTGAGAAAGGAGAGCTACGATGGCTAAGATAATCCACATCGACTTCACACAGGAGGCTAAGCCCTCATCTGTCATCGACATTGCCACTGTCCAGCAGAGCTGCCGTAAGCTCAAGGCTGGCCTCATTGCCCCCGCTGCTGAAGAGGTACATACCGACCTTGCTGTCGAGCACTCCGCTGAGCCTATCAAGAGCATGGATGATATCATCCGCATCTCTCAGTTCCTGATTGGACAAAAGCGGTTCAGAGATAATATGCTGTTCATTGTTGGTATTAACTTTGGACTTCGTATCAGTGACCTCCGTATGCTTCGGTTCACTCATATCATCAATGACGATTGCACCTTCCGTGACCGCTTTCCCGTTCTGGAGAAGAAGACGAGAAACACCCGCAAGCGTCAGCGTAACCGCTACATCACCATCAACACAGCAGTTGTAGAAGCTGTGACCCTGTACCTTGAGAACACACCCGGCGTTCACCTCAGCGACTATATGTTCCGCAGCCAGTCCAATAATGGAGTAAACGAAAACAAGCCTATCAGCAAGCAGGCCGTTGACCTTATGCTTAAGGGTATCGCTAAAGACCTTGGCCTTGGTAATCGTATGGCGACCCACACACTGCGTAAGACCTTCGCCTATCATCAGATGGTGATGAGCGGTAACGACCCCCGCAAGCTGCTGCTTCTCCAGAAAATATTTGGTCACTCCACCGCCGCTCAGACTCTGGATTACATCGGTATTACCAGTGAAGAGATTGATGAAGCCTATCGGAACCTCAACCTCGGCAGCGTCAACCACAACTATCTGGTCGATAGTGACATTGGAGAGACTGAGATTTTGATGGCCTAATGACCATCTGCTGCATCTTGATAATCGCATATCGGATAAACAAGTTAGGACACACCGAGTGTCCTGGCCGTTTTGGAAAGTCCTTGTGCTGCAAGGATTTTCGATTCATAGGTTATAAAGAAGGAGGAGTTTGAAAAAAGAGCTATTAAAAAAGCTACTCAAAGCAGGTTACAGGAGCTGCGTTGATAGCGACAGTATAACCAGTCGAGCGGCTTTTTTGTGTCCTAAAATTTTTTGGATGGTTTGGTTAATCAAAAATACGCAGAAAGGATGTGATGACACCACCAAATGAACCAGATAACTATTGTTGACGCCCGTATGGGCAGAGGTAAATCGTCGGCAGCTATTCGTTACATGAACCGGCACAAGGACAGCAAGCGGTTTTTGTACATCACCCCATATCTGGACGAGGTCGGGCGTATCTGCGAACGCTGCGACTTTGACCAGCCGGACAGTGACCACATGAGCAAGTCATCTGAGTTGAAGCTGCACCTTCGTCTTGGACACAATGTCTCCGCAACGCATTCGCTGTTTTATCTGATGGATGACGAGGCGCTGAAGTTAATTCGAGAGAAGCACTATTCTCTTATCGTAGATGAGAGCATCCAAGTGATAGAGAGGTTGAATATCACCGATAAGGATTTCGACCTGATTGTCACACAGCTCGCTGAAGTTTTAGAAGACGGATGCATCCAGTGGAAAGATGAGGAGTACACTGGGCGGTTCAGCGATTACAAAGAGATGGCAAACACCCGCTCACTGTTCCGACTGGACAATGCGCTGCTGAACATTCTCAACCCGGAACTGCTTCGTTCATTTGATGAAGTGTTTATGCTGACTTACCTTTTTAACGGGCAGTACCAGAAAGCATATCTGGATTATTTCGGGTTTGACTACAAGGTCGTTGGTGTAGAGAGCGATGCCAATGGGTATCGATTCTCCGACAGACCGGATGAACCGCCGCCGCTGGATTACCACGACCTGATACATATTGTGGACAGTCCCAAGCTCAATGCTGTCGGGGACAAGACTTATACCCTGTCCAAGTCATGGTACGACAAGCGGGGGTATAACAACGCCGAGATTCGTACACTGCGAAACGGCATGAAGAAGTTCTTTCAAAGTATCCCAGGCGGCGGACAGGAGACCCGGCTGTGGACTTGCTATAAGAGCGATGTAAACAAGCTGGTTGACAGTAAGACCGGAAGGTTCCGAAAGAACTTTTTGCAGACCAGCGCCAGAGCGACCAATGAGTACAAAGACCGTACCGATGTGGCATACATGGTCAACCGGTTTGCAGACCCCAACATCATGAAATTCTTCCATGCCCAGAATATTACTATTGATGCGGATGCCTTCGCACTGTCAGAGATGCTGCAGTGGATATGGAGAAGCGCCATTCGTGATGACCGCCCCATTAACCTATACATACCGAGTAAGCGCATGAGAGAGCTGCTCATAAATTGGATAGACACGACGAACGGAGGAAAGACGATTGCAGAATAGTTACCCTTATACATATGAAGATTCCGATGAGCTGTGGCTCAAGCAGGAGGAGATTCTTGAGAACCCGTTTGAAAACGAAGCGGAGCTGGAACGACACATAGAGCGTGAGCGGATGCGCTTTTACCGAGAATGGTTCCAATATACAGCCGAAGACTACGAGTAAGGCTATTATTTTTCCTTATCATAGCAATTAAATATAATACAACTGTGAGGTGAGCAAGTCTGGCAAAACAGTTAGTATGTCAGAAGTATATCTTCAAACTGCATAGCAGCAGACTGCGAAAGGCTAAGTGGAAGCTGACGCTACCCATAGCGGAGGCGCGACGAAACGATGAGGTCATTTCGCTTGCAGACAGCCAGGTATTGCGCTGGCTGGATGAGCTGAACGGGATTACCGATGCTGAGGTCAGAGCGAAGGAAATCAAGATGGAAATTCGGCGTCTGCGCAAAGAGCAGAACAGTGTGCAGAACCGCCGCCGTATCAAGCAGCTTTATGCTCAGCTGGATACTATCCAGTTCAAGCCGGATTATCTGTGCGTAATCATCGACAAGGAAAAAGACTATCACCGTGCCTGCCGTGGATTCAGCATTAACGGTATCAAGTATCAGCGGCTCTTGGGGACGAATGGCGGCGTCAAGAATGAGACGATTGTCTTTGTCAGCGAACGGCACGCAGATGAAATCCGCAGGCGTATCAACAATGGCCGCAATATGGAAAAAGCGATGGTGCCTGCCAAGCTGGAAGCTTATAACGCATTGACTTGCAGCGCATCCATCCCAGTGTCTATGCCACACGGTATTCTGGTGGTGAGCGATTGTGAGACGGAATTCTTGTCCGATATCATCTACCTGAACGATGAGGGCGACGGCGAACCTGTGATGGAGGAGCGTAGGCAAACGACGGTGCAGCTTAAGGAGTCAGACGGGTATGGTTTGATGTTGCCGTCTTTGGCGAAGCGTTGGTCAGAGGAACTTGAGCTTGACTACTTTGTCAGCGGAGTGAACACCAGATTCTCATGGGAGAAGGGTATGGTATTTACCTTTGACTTTTTGGACTTCGCCGAGAATATCGCAGGGACTTACATTGTCAAGGACGCATGGGGTAACGATGTGGATGTGCGGAATGTGGAACTGATACTGACAACATCCATGCTGAAGCTGTGGGACGCCTATGACAGCTGCGATGACTATGTGCAGAATTGTCTTCGCAACGGTTATACCTTCGGCGTGGCGAAGACCTGCCCCAGAGAGCTGGAAAGCGAGAGAACACTGAACTATCAGTTCATCCAGAGCTATGAGCTGGATGACGCAGATATGGAGCGGCTCATCAAGCCAACAATGGATGAGATAAAGGATGTGCTGTATGCCGATTGGGCAAAAACCGTTCTGTTTCTCAAAGGCGCAGGGCTGAACGAAGAGAATGTCGGCTGCATGGAAAACGACTTTATAAAGGCGCTGATGATTGAGCCCCACATTCTTAACGACCCCTATGTTCAGAGTAGCGTTTACCAGATGATAAAGAACCGCATTAACGAGGCCAAGGTGGGTGTGCTGAAGGTACACGGAAATTATTCCATTGTGTCCGGCGACCCCTACTCCCTCTGTCAGCACATCTTTGCCATGCCGGTGACGGGGCTGTTAAAGGCCGGTGAAATCTATAACCAGTACTGGTGCCGACAGGGCGCGCAGAAGCTTGCCTGCTATCGAGCACCAATGACCTGCCACAATAATATTCGATTGGTGTATCCGAACCACAGCGAGGTGGCGGCTTACTGGTATCAGTATATGACGACCTGCACTATCTTCAATTCGTGGGACACTGCTGCCCATGCCCTGAATGGCATGGACAAAGATGGCGACCTTGTGATGCTGACCGATAACGATGTTCTCGTCCGCAACCTGAGAGAACTTCCTGCGCTGATGTGTGTGCAGCGTAATGCCAAAAAGAAAATCGTCACCGAGGCAGACTTCATTCAAGCAAACATCGACAGCTTTGGCGATGACATCGGGAAGACAACAAACTGGATTACCTCCATGTTTGATGTGCGGGCGCAATTCAAAAAAGGCAGCGAAGAATACGAGGCGCTTGATTATCGTATCAAGTGTGGACAGTTATTCCAGCAGAATGCTATCGACAAGGCCAAAGGTATTATTGCCAAGCCTATGCCGAGAGAATGGCACGACCGCCACAGCGTCAACACCATTGAAGACCCCGCCAAGCGCCGCTTTTATCAGAAAATCGTAGCGGATAAGAAGCCGTATTTCATGCGTATTATCTATCCTGCGCTGATGAAGAAATACAATACATACATAAAAAACACCAATAAGAATGCCATGCGTGAATTCCAGATGACGGTAGATGAATTGCTGGAGCTGCCGCCTAACGAACTGAACGACCGGCAAAAGGACTTTCTCCGCTACTATGAGTCCCGGATGCCCGTGGGTAATCACGACTGTGTGATGAACCGGATATGCCGCCGTTTCGAGCAAGAGTTTGACGGGTATCTCGGACGGCACAGTGCAGAGACGGAGTTTGACTACACCGTTATGAAAAGCGGCGCCGCTTATACCCGTTCACAGTACAACGCAATTCTGAAGCTGTATGAGAATTATAACCACCGGCTGCGCAGCTATGCTGTGTTTGCGAACTACGAACGGGTAGACGAGTATGACACCTTCTCAAAGATGATGGAAATGCGCACTGAGTTTGAGCAGGAGTGCAGCAAGATTTGCTCCAATCGGTTTGCCCTGTGCGACATCGTATTGGACATTTGCTACCGGAAGAGCTCGACCAAACGGTTTGCATGGGAGATGTGCGGAAATGAAATCATCTGCAATCTGCTGAACAAGCACGAAGGATTGATTTCTTATCCGACTATCGACCCCGCCGGAGAAATCGTGTTCTGCGGGAATCGCTTTACCCTGAGACAAAAAAGACTGGAGGAATTCAATGAGCATTGTTCTTAACGAATATGACTGGGCGGAGAGAATGTTGAACAACCACGAGCTTGGGCAGAAACCCGTGGAGACGCTTAACCGCATTTCAAGATACTACTATGCGAACCAATACAGCAAAAAAGAGATTCGGCGGCTGCTCGACTCTTTTATGCTGCAGTGCGACCCATCCGTCTCGCTTGTCCAGTGGTCGGATATTCTGGACAAGCTGACAAAGAATGTCGCTAAGTTCCCATTGATTCGGTTGGACGGGGTTGACATCACCGATAACGAACTGCGAAAGATTGAGTCGCTTGAAGGAAAGCAGCTTCGGCGGTTGGCGTTCACGCTGTTGTGTGTTGCCAAGTACTGGGATGCCGCATCCGACAAGAACAATCACTGGGTCAACAGTTCCGATAAGGAAGTCATGCAGATGGCAAACATCAACACCTCTATCAAACGGCAGAGCCTTATGTTCGCAGAACTGCGCAGTGCCGGATTTATTCGATTTTCCAAAAAGATTGACAACCTGAATGTGCAGGTGTGTTTTATGGAGAACGGTAAAACAGTGATACATATTCAGGACTTCCGCAACCTTGGCTATCAGTACATGAAGCATTATGGCGGACAATACTTTGAGTGCGAGAACTGTGGTCTGACGGTAAAGGTGCAGGAGCCCGCCAAAGGTCGTCCGCAGAAGTATTGCCCCAACTGCGCTGTGGAGCTTCACACAAGACAGATTGTAAATTCAGTAATGCGCCGAAGACAGGCTTTGAAAAATTGAATCTGTTTACAAAAAGTGCCCCCGTCAAACCGTTGTGCCACAAGGTAAAAGGGCGTGTTTGATGGGGTGTTGTAATGAATGATAAAAGCAAATCTATAAAATAAAAATTTGAAGCAAAGGATGATAGTTCAGTGATTGCAATTACTTTATCAGAAAAAGAGGCCATTCGTGAGAGGTTCCCCCGTGTTCACATTGTGCGCACGATGAAGAGCGACTCAAAACGGCATCATTATTATATGGTTGAGGAGGGCGCCCCCATGAGACTGTTGCGCAGCCTGCGTGGGCAGGAGCGCCCTCGTGACAAACGAAAGGGAGTGTAAGCCATAGGCACCAATACAGCAAGCTATAAAGAAATGCGCAACATCGTTATGGGAAAGCTGGTTGACCACACCATAGACGATGAGTACGAGGATTTGAGCGAGCGTCTGTTTGGTGAGGGCAACTGCTTCAACTCCAGTGAAGTCCGGAAGAGGATGTACGGGATGCGTACCATCATCGAAGCTATTGAGCGTGACGGTGAGGACGCCGTATGCGATGAAGAGCAGCTGTCTGCACTGGAGACCAGACGCATTGAGCTGCTCAAGGAACGACAGAAGTTCTTTGACCAGAGAAATGCATTCAACAAACTAATTCGCGACAGGAGGAACTTAACGAGATTCTTGTGGAGGCAGTCAGGAACGGAAACTTACCTCGCCTTGCCTATGAGCCGTGCCACATCGAGTCGTCCGACAATGACCTGTTGGTCAGTCTCAACGACATCCATTACGGTGCGGATGTGGACAACCATTGGAATACATACAACTCAAATGTGTGCAGAGAGATGATGTGCCGATATCTGGACAGGGTCGTTGCTATCGGCGAGACTCATGGCAGTGAGAATTGCATTGTCTGGTCAAACGGTGACGCAATCAGCGGCAATATTCACCAGTCTATTGCTGTCACCAACAAAGAGAATGTGATTGAGCAAATCAAGGGTGTTTCAGAATTGATTGCAGAGTTCATTGCCGAACTGAGCAAGCATTTCAAGTCTGTGGTGTTTGTCAGTGTGGCGGGCAATCACAGCCGCATTACGCCAAACAAGGATGACGCTTTGCTCAGCGAGCGTTTAGACGACTTGGTCGAGTGGTATCTCGGCGCACGATTGCAGAACTTTGAGAATGTAACGATTGGTGCAGTGGAAGGAAGCTCCGTCAAAATCGACAGCACCATGTATCTTATCAATATCCGTGGCAAGACATACTGTGGCGTCCACGGAGATTTTGATGGTTCCACCAGCAAAGTGCAGGCATTGCAGACAATGGCAAGAACTCCGTTGTACGCTGTGCTGTCCGGGCACTTGCACCATAACAAGATTGATGAAGTGCAAGGCGTCAAGACCATCATGGCTGGAAGCTTTCTCGGAATGGATGATTACTGCGTACAGAAACGAATTTACGGGAAAGCTGAGCAGATGGTATGTATCTGCGATGCAGAGGGAGTTCGCTGTTCTTACGGCGTCCCACTTCAATAAACAACCCGCGAGGGCTGTCCGCAATGGGCAGCCCTCTTCTAATTTTGGTTTGTTTCCACCACCTACTCCGTTTCTGGAGAAGGAACGCAGTACGCATATTACAAGGCAGGCAACTCGAAGGTGAAGAACAAAGGTGGCTCCGCTAACATCTGGTGGGAGCGTTCTCCTTCTTCTGGCTACAGCAATAATTTCTGTCGTGTCATCAGCTCCGGCGCCGCCGACTTTCACAACGCCAGCTTCAGTCTTGGCGTCGCTTTCGGCTTCTGCGTCTAACCTCTCCACCCTGCCGCATTTGCTTTGACGCAGAATATAAGTTTTTACATGGGGTCGTGGTCAAGCGGCTAAGACACCGCCCTTTCACGGCGGTAACGATGGGTTCGATTCCCTCCGACCTCACCATACTTTGGGAGAGTGGTAGAGCGGTCAATTACAGCAGACTGTAAATCTGCCGCCTTCGGGCTGCGTTGGTTCAAATCCAACCTCTCCCACCATATTGCGGGCAGGACAAGCGGTTAAGTCGCAGGTCTCATAAACCTTGAGGAATCGGTTCAACTCCGGTGCCCGCAACCAGTTTTTAATTCTATAGAAAGTGAGGTGGCTTGTATGCCCAGAAAAACAAAGCAAAACGAAATCACAAGCCCTGAGCTTTTAAGTCAGGTCAACTCGGAAAACATCCGGCTAAAACAGGATTTTATTGCCTATCTGCAGTCTGTGCAGCGCAGTCCGAAGACGATTGCGGGCTATGCAAATGACCTTGATATTTTCTGGGTTTGGAATTTACAGAACAACGGGAACAAGTTTTTCCCGAAAATCTCCAAGCGTGATTACGCAGCATATCAGCATTGGCTCATCAATGAGAACGGTAATTCTCCCGCTCGTGTGCGGCGATTGAAGTCTGCGATTTCCTCGCTCTCCAATTATGTGGAGAACATCTTGGATGATGAAGATGAGTTTAAGGGGTTCCGTTCTACCGTAAGAAAGATAGAGAACCCTGCTATGCAACAGGTGCGAAAGAAAACGGTGTGGAGCGATGAGGCGCTGGATAAGCTACTTGATGACCTGCTTGCTTCCGGGCAAAACAAAAAAGCCTGTGCCGTGGCTCTCGCTATGTGCAGTGGACGGCGTAAGGCAGAGCTTTGCCGATTCCGGGTTGACGATTTCAAAGACGACAACCTTGTATGCGGCGGGGCGTTGTACAAGACCAGTGAGCCGATTCAGACAAAAGGGTTCGGCCTGGGCAAATACATTTACTGCTACACGCTGGCAAAAAAGTTCAAACCATATTTTGATGCATGGATGCGTGAACGGACGGAACTTGGTATTGAAAGTGAGTGGCTGTTTCCTGCTGGAACGACAAGTGAACAAATGAGTGAGACAACGCTCAACAGCTGGGCGAACACCTTTAGCAGGATGACAGGTGAAGATTTTTACTGGCACAGTCTGCGGCATTACTTTACAACGCACCTTTCCAAGCTCGGTTTGCCAGACAATATCATTCAAGACATCATCGGGTGGGAATCTGCTGACATGGTTCGCGTTTATAAAGACCTGAGCGCAGAGGAACAGATTTCGCAGTACTTTGACGAGAATGGTGATATTCGGTCTGACGCACAGAAGTCACTGTCAGACCTGTAACGGAAAGGAAGGCAAGGATGGATATTAAAAGGGTCGATTTAATCCAGCAGCTTGTGGACAGGCATGGCTACACGAAGAAGGCCGCCACAAGCATTGTTGATGATTTTACCAATCTTATTTTGGAAAATCTCGAAGAGGGCAATACAATTTCAATTCACAACTTCGGTTGTTTCGATATTTTGGAACGCAAGGCGCGAAGCTGTCCGAACCCACAGACCGGGGAGAAGGTCGATGTCCCTGCGCACTGGATTCCCCGCTTTTACCCTGGCAACAAAATGCGTATGGCCGTTAAGCTGTGGGAGGGAAATCATAAAAGGGGGCTGATGTAAATGGCAGACGCCCCGAGACGCAGAAAGCTTGAAAAGACGACAGATGACTCAATGCTACTCCAAACTTCTCAGAAGTTTTACTGCTGCAGATGCGGCACATCGTATAGCCGCAAGAAAGGGTATTTCCCTGTTAGCCACAGCCTGATGTATCGTGGCTCCGGCTATCTGCCTGTCTGCAACGACTGTGTAGAGGATATGTACGAACAGTATAGAGATTCTCTTGGTGATG
>OKSI01000997.1_pt1 | contig 9870 bp, 5 predicted proteins | sample 1606221 | NCBI WGS metagenome assembly OKSI01 (sample SAMEA3879540, study PRJEB24766) | human gut metagenome | biome: human-associated habitat; feature: feces | place: USA | collected 1985/1987 | reverse complement strand
ATTTTCCGTTTTGGTCATAAAAAAAGGGGACTTTTTCAGTGCCCTCGCCATACCCAAGGGGCGGGGACTTCTACTTGCTGTGTTTAAGGGTGTTTGATGTGGCTCCTTCCCCTTGGGGAAGGTTGGGATGGGGCTTCTATGTTGGCCGCAAAAATACCCCTCCCCAGTTTCCCTTTTTGGGGAAACCGGAGAGGGGCTTGTCGCTGTTCTCTCTCCCCCTTGGGGAGAGTTGGAGAGGGGCTTCGGCGTTCTATCTCCTGTCCCACTACACATAGCGAGGGGCCACCCGCCGCTTTCCTCCTACTTGGTATGGACTGCTGGCGAGGGCCCCTCGGTGTTCATTGTATTAGATTATGGGCATCCTGTCTGACTGGGATGCCATTATGGATTGGGAGAGATAAAGATAATTGCTACGTATAGGGTTATCCCGCTTCTATTGTGACAAGATGAGATTGGCGGGATAGCCCTACGAGGTATATCATAGATTAGTCGGTAAGTATGTTGCGACATTTCTTGACGGCATGCCATAGCCATGCGGCGCAGAGGGCACGAAGAACGAGCGGGCCGTCGACGGGAAAAACGGCGAAGACAAAGGCTGTCTGCGCATTGAGAAGCATGAGGGTCTGGCGGATATTGATTTTGCGCTCCAGAGCCATCGAATAATAGCGACTCAGTGCCACCAGCGGTATGCGTACCGCTGCGGCTATTCTACTGCTGATGCTCTTGAACTCAACTGCTGGCTGTGCCGAGGAGATAACCATTTCTCTTTTCATATTGTAATGCTTTAGGTGTTGTTTCTACACGCAAAAGTATTGCAATAGTTTGCACAAAAGGTTCAAAAGCACAACTTTGTTCGTTAAATATTATCTCGCTATAACAATTGTTAACTAAAACGCGCCTATAATCCACACTTACGCAGCAGTTTGGCTGCGCGCTCGTCGTGCTGGTGATAGGCTCTACGCATCATTTCGACGCCGTCGTCGTAGGAGTATCTCCTGTTGTCGCATCGGCCCTGGACTATCATATAGCCATAGAGAGCGTCGGCGTCGGAGTGTGGATAGCCGTGGTAGTCGCGCACTATCTCGAGCAGCTGTTGCGCCTTGCGGTCGTAGGCATACGTGTTTAGCCCGATGTAGATGTCTGCCAGATTGACACAGGCCATAGACGTCCTGACCGTGAGGGAGCCGTTTCCCTCTATATCGAGTTCTTCGACCATGTCTTCATAGTATTCGCGTGCCTGTTGATAGTCTTGGCGGCCGTATTTTGGGTCAAAATGCATCAGACCCAATAAGGCGAGCGCCCTGGGCTGATACTCCTGACACCGGCAGAGCAGCTCGTAGGCCTTGTCGTAATCCTCCGCCACCGGCGAGCCATAGATGAGCGCCACCGCCTGGCGGAACATGGCATAGTAATACCCATGCTCTGCCGCTATGGCAAAATAGTGGTATGCCCGTCGGTTGTACCAATCTTGGCTGAAGTGCTCTTCCAGCTGTCCGATCTCATAGTCCTCGTAGTTGGCGAAGCACTCGTCGAAGATATTAGCAAGCCTGAACTCAGCCTTGCCCCTGTCGCTGCCCCTGTAGTCATTGCCGATGAGTATCGCGATGTCGTGGGCTGCGCGGGTGTTGTAATAAGGTGCGTTGTAGTTGTCGTCGCCTTTGCCGTCCATGAAGTAAACCCACGCCAACTGCACGAGCACGTCTTCGTAGAGGTCGCTGCCGCCCACGTTGTTGGCTATGGTCGAGACGCAGCGCCTGAGCAGCGTGCGCGCAGTATCATACTCCTCGTGGTCTATCAGCTCGTCGGCCAGTTTCCTGACATTGACATCGTCGAAGCGGAAGTCCAGGTCGATACACATCTTCATGTTGTCTATCATGTACTGCGCCATCCTCTTGCGAGCCACTACGGGATTGAGCTCGGTCATCATCTTGCCCGCCCTGGGGTGAAATCTGTGGTACGCCTTATCCCACCAGTCCATGGCACGCCCCTTGTCCTGCTCGCATCCCAGACCTTTGGCGTAGCATCGTCCAAGGATGCCCATGCAGTCGATATTGCCCTGGTCGGCACCTTCACGATAGGCGGCGAACGCCTGGTCGTGGAGCCCCTGCAGAGTCAGTGCCCTGCCTCGGTAGACCCATGCGTCGTCGTAGCCATTGCGGGCGGCGCGGTCGAACCACAGCGCTGCCACCCTGAGGTTGCGCGCCTCGCCGTCGCGGCCCTTCATGAGCGTCCATCCCCGTCTTACCATCTGGTAGGGAGTCATGCCCTCGGCCTGGCGTGCCACCTCGTCTTCGGGGAAGTAGCCAGCCATTATCTCGTCGATGCCCTCGTAGCCATGGCTCTTTGCCATGAGCAGAAACTGTCGGGCTCCGGCTTCGTCCTTTGCCCATCCTCTGCCGTAGAAGAGGTTGTTGGCGAGGTTTACCATAGCTATCTTGTTGCCCAGGTTGGCAGCCTTGAGATACGCCTCATTGGCTTCGCTCATCCGGTCTTGCTCTGCCAGTATCCAACCGATGTTGCACCAGGCGCCATCGTAGTCGCGGCTGGCGGCGGCATAGTAGCAGCGCAGCGCCAGTACGTAGTTCTGGTTGTAGCCGTTGGTGCCGTTGGTCCAGTTGCAGCCTCTGTTGAACATATCTATGGTCGTCATGCCCTGCCACTCTTCTTCGGTCATCGGTCCGAACCATTCGGCCATGAGCCGCTGCGCCTTCTCGTGGCCGTTGTCGGCTGCTGCCTTGAGGTTGCGGTAGCAGAAATGGAGCAGCGGGGGATTGGCCTGCGCCTCGGCGTGCTGCTTGACGGCGAGGGTGTAGCGGGCAGGGATGTAGCCCTTGTTGGCAGCCTGCTCCAGCCAGTAGCGGGCATTCTTCGGGTTGGCTTCACACCCGAAGCCCGAGCTGTAGAACGAAGCCAGGTTGTACATGGACTGCGCATCGTTCATCCGCGCGGCGTGGAATGTCAGGTCGTGACACCGCATAGCGTTCTTCGCCGTGCCCCAACCGTGGTAGTAGCAGAGTGCAAGATTGTGGAAAGTGCCCACATAGGGGTCTTTCTGCCATGCCTGCTCATAGAGCCTTACGGCCTCGGCATAGTCCTTGAGGCCGTACTTCTGGGTAGCACTGGTGTAGAGTCGCTTGGCGGCGTCGGCATTGGTCTCGTTGTAGGGGTTGGTAAAGTCGGAAGTGTCCATATATATAATAAGGTAGAAAATAGTTATTTTGACAAAGATAGATATAAATCCCCAACCCGTGGGGATGATGTATGTTAAATATCAATAAAAGGCCCACGCCGATGCTCCTCATTGCGGGGCTGTCGGCGTGGGCCTCTATGCGTGGTGGGGGATTGGACCTATCGGCGATAGGTGTTCAGACCCTGCTGCAGATAGTCGATATAGGCGGCCACATCCTCCTTGAAACCATAGGCATGGTTGAGCGGCCGGCCGTCGTTGTCGATGGCGATGTAGTAGGGCTGGGCGTTGGCGCCAAACTTGCTTGCCTGCAGATAGCTCCACTTGTCGCCGACGGTGCGCAGGGTTCGCTGCTGTCCGTTGAGGCTCACCTCGACGGGTTCTGCCAACGGCGTCTTGTCATCTACATAGAGCGAGATGAGTACGTACTGGTTGTTGAGCATATCTGCCACGGTGGGGTCGGTCCATACGGCAGCCTCCATCTTGCGGCAGTTGACGCAGCCGAAGCCGGTAAAGTCGATGAGCACCGGCTTGCCCTGTGCCTTGGCAGCCGCCATTCCCTCCTCATACGAGTGGTAATGGGCTTCTACGGTCTTGGTGTTGAGGTTGAAGTCTTGGGTGTTGATGGGTGGCGCAAAGGCGCTGATGGCCTTGCAGGGCGCTCCCCAGAGTCCGGGCACCATGTAGATGGCGAAGGCTATGGCGCAGAGTCCTGCCATGATGCAGGGCACGGGCATGGGCTTGTCTATCTCGCCGCCCACAGCGTCTTCCTGGAACTTCAACTTACCGATGAGGTAGAGGCCCATGGCTCCGAAGATGACTATCCACAGCGAGAGAAACACCTCGCGGTCGAGCAGATGCCAGCCGTAGGCCAGGTCGGCGACGGAGAGGAACTTCAGCGAGAAGGCGAGTTCGACAAATCCCAACACGACCTTGATAGTGGTCATCCACGAGCCCGACCTCGGTGCCGACTTGAGCCACGAGGGGAACAGCGCAAAGAGTGTGAAGGGCAGAGCCAATGCCAAGGCGAAGCCCAGCATGCCTATGGTGGGTGCCAGCCAGTCGCCGGTGGTGACAGTCTGCACCAGCAGCAGACCTATGATGGGCGCAGTGCAGGAGAATGATACCAGCACGAGCGTGAATGCCATGAGGAATATCGAGATGAGACCTGTGGTGCTGCTGGCCTTGCTGTCTACGGCGTTGGCCCAACGGTCGGGCAGCTTGATTTCAAACCAGCCGAAGAAGGAGAAGGCGAAGACGAGCAGCAGCAGGAACAGGATGACGTTGAACACGGCGCTGGTGCTGAGCTCGTTGAGCTTGCTCGGGCCGAAGATGGCGGTGATGAGCAGGCCCAGACCCAGATAGATGACGACGATGGACAGACCATAGGTCATGGCGTCCTTGATGCCCTTGCGGCGGTCGTCCTTGGCACGCTTGAGGAAGAAGCTGATGGTCATCGGGATGATGGGCCAGATGCAGGGCATGACGAGGGCGAGGAGTCCGCCGATAAATCCTACGATGAAGATGTACCACAGCGAGTGGTTGGCTATGTTGGCCTCGCTGTCTAACGCCTCGAGCTGCTCGGTCACGGGCTGCCACCAGAGGGTCTCGGTGCTGGCGGTGACGGGAGCCACGGAGCTGTCGGCAGGAGCCACAGTGCTGTCGGCCACGACTGGGGCTGCCGTCTCGGCCACTTCGGCTGCTGCGGGCTCGGTGGCAGCAGCCACGGCGGGCGACTTGCCACTCTTCTTGAGCGCTACCTCACCCGGTGGCAGACAGTTCTCGTCGCTGCACACGCCATACTCCAGGTAGGCGTCGATGGTGTAGGTCGGCTTGGTAAACCGTATCTTCTGGACAAACTGTGCGGTGCCTTCAAAGTAGCGCACGTTCATGCCAAACATCGCGTCGAAGTGGCTCTTCTCCTTGCCGCGGGGCATGAGCTTGCCCACGAGTTCTATACCGTCGGCCTTGTTGACATGGAACGAAGCCTCGGTGGGACCGTTGCTGCCCAGGTTGGTCGAGTAGATATGCCAGCCGGCCTCGATGCGCCCGCTGAACACTATCTCTGCCTCTGCGGTCTTGCCGGTCTTGATTTCGGCGGTAAACTTTACGGGGTCTTCCATTTGGGCCATGGCTGTGAGTACCATCAGGAGCATGGCGCCCATTGCTATTATTCTCTTCATTTCTTGTAAGTGGTTGTTGCTTATTGGTGTTGGATATCTATGAATACGGGAACGGCGGTGGCGGTGCTCTCAGCCTTGAACCCTATCTGTCCGGGGGTGTAGGTGATGGCCGAGGCTGCTACGGCGCGCGAGCCCAGAGCCTGTCGCACGCGCTGGCTGAAGGAGCCTGCCGACCTCTCTGCCTGTGCCATCAGCTCCTTGATGTCTATGGGCTTGGCCGAGTAGATGACGCACACGTGGTCGGTGCCTCGGGTGTCGTCCATCTCGATATACCACTTCTCGTCGGGTATGGCTATGTTGCTCGAGCTGTAGAGCAGGGCGGGGCTGATATTGTTGGTCGGCGGGAACACACGCGTCACCTTGTTGGTGATGTCCGAGCCGATGATGTAGACATAGGCGGGGGCGCTGTTGGTGACATACAGGCGGTAGCGGGTACCGGAGATGTATGCCGACTTCATGCGGTAGATGCCAGCGTTGAGCGTGGCTGCCATAGTCTCGCCCGTGGAGAGCTGGAAGCGCAGAGAGCCTGCCAGCTTGTAGGTGGGCACGACCGGCTGGGGTTGAGGCTGCGGTTTGGGTTGTGGCTGCGGCTTGGGCCTCTTGGCCACATACATCTCAAAGGCATAACGGGTGTTGTCGGCAAAGTCACGATACTTCACCCAGGTATAACCGTTGTTGCCCCATGCGGTGCCCCAGCTGTTGAGGATGAGGAAGGCGCCGCCGTACTTGTAGTCGTCGTAAGCCACCACACACATGGCGTGGCCGCCGCCGTCATTGTTGGACTCGGTCTTGACCCACACATCCTTGCACTTGAAGAACGAGTTGGGCACCGACATACCGATGATGACCGGCATGTCTTGCGACAGTGCCTTCTTGACCGTCCTCACCTTCTCATCGTAGGTGTCGAAGGGGTAGAAGAGGGTGTTGTAGTCGTCTATAGTGTGGTTTCGCGCCTTGTCGAAGAGCGCTGCTGGGATGTAGTCGGCACAGAGCACGTTGAAGTCTCTGAACTTGGGCGCGCCCTTCTCGGTGAGCAGGTCCAGGGCGTCCTGTATGGATGTGCCGTCGCTGCATCCGGGCTTGTTGCTGCCCTTGATTTGCTTGTAGACGAATATGGGCGAGAACGCCTCGCGGTCTATCACTATCTGCGATGTCCACCCGTTGCGTATGGCGTCGGCTATTGTGCGTGCAGCGTATGATGTGGCCCAGCTGGTGCAGGTTCCAAACTGTCCCTGGTTGCGGGCTACGGGGCAGAAGCGCCTCAGAGAGTAGGCCTTGGGCAGCACGGTGTAGTCGCGGGTAAGCAGGGTGGCTTGGCGCGGTATGCGGGCGTAGGCGTCGTCGTCGAAGACCAGTCCGGTGCCATATTCGTTCTGCGCCATCATGCCGGTGGCACAGAGCAGGGCTATGAGGAGTGATGTAATTCTCATGTCTGTCTACTTGTTGTTGAAGATAAAGTCTCCCTGGAACAGCGAGCTGGAGTACCAGGGCGTCTGCTGACGGTTGGTGGCGGTGAACACGCTGGCGGCGACACGCTTGAACACCGTCTCGATAGACAGTCCGGGCGTGTCGAGCGTCTGCAGCAGTGCTGTAGTGTATGGACTGTTGCGGTTCTGGCCGTCGGCAGCCACGCTACCTGGGCTTGTGGCGTAGGAGATGAATGTTCCCACGGGCGCATTGACAGCCGAGAGACCCCTGTCAGCGTTTCCGCGATACCAGCTGCGCTCAAAGGGGTTGTTGCGGCAGGCGTCGAGGGCGATAATCTTCATCTTACAGCCCGACTCGTCGAGCTTGTCGAGCACGCGGCCCAAGTCGGTACACTCATACTCCACATCGCTCGCCGAGTGCATATTGGCGTTGATGGGGATGAGGTAGTTGGCGCCCTTGTACTGTATGCCGTGACCGGCGTAGTAGAACATGGCGGCGTCGTAGCCCTGTGCACGCAGTCCCAGCTGGTTGATGGCGTCGTCCATCTGCCGTTTGGTGCCGTCTGGAGCAGGATAACCTCGAAGCCCAGCGTCTTGAGCTTGGCAGCCATATCTGCGGCGTCGTTCTGCGGGTTGGTGAGCCGCTGGGCTGGGTATGCCGAGTTGCCTATGACGAGGGCGATGCGCTTGCCCTGGGTCACTGTCACTGGCTTGGTGGTCTGGCGCATTACGGTGCGCTCGGAGGTGGCGGTGCCGTCGGCATTGGTGGCGCTCACCTTGATGATGTTGCTACCCTCGACGAGGGGCACGGTCTGCTCGATGCGCATATCCGAGCCATCGTTGGTCACTGCCTTGATGCCACGATACATCTGACCGTTGACATAGACATGTGTGGCGGTAATCTGGCTCTTTGAGCGTATACCCACCGATATCTTCACGCTGGCCAGCGTGGTGGTGGCGGGGAGGGAGGTCCAGGTGAATGTGGGCACAGTCTTGACGGTCACCACGGGAGCGGGCTTGGGTTGGGGTTGTGGCTTGGGTGCGGGCTGGGGAGCCGGCTGCGGGGCGGGGGTGCGGTCGTCGTAGACGGGGCGTACAAGGATGCCGCGCGCGGGGAAGTCGCATTTGTCGATGCGGGGCTCTATCTTGCCTTTGGGGTTGTTGTTACACCAGAAGGAGATAATCTCGGCGGGGCCATAGCCATAGTTCATGACCTCGCTCGACCAATAGTAGCTCACCTTGCCTATATAGTATTTCTTCAGCTTGTTGTTGTCGCTATCCAGCCATCCGCCGTTGGTGAGGAAGATGTGGTTGCCGTTGGGGCCGGTCACCTTGATACACTTCCTGCCATTGACTCTGTCCCACTCAAACTTGCACTTCTCTATCAGTTCGGTCCAGTCTGCCTTGTTGGGCATGCGCCAGTGGCTGCGCAGAATGACTCTGGCGGCATCGTATTGGGGCAGAAGGATGTTGTCTTTGCCCACTCGCTCGGCCAGTTGGCTACTTATCTGGCTTCGGTATATGGTCTTGTTGGGGTCCAGCTTGGCTTGGATGGCAGGGGGATAGGCAGAGGCCTTGTAATCCTGCATCCATACTCCCTTGGGCTCACCCCATTGGAAGTAGTACTTGCTCTCCCCGTCGGCGCTGCCAAGGTCGGCATCGGCCCACTTGACCGACAGACCCAGGTCTACGGCCTTGATGTTCTGCGCCTGCAGCGCGATGGCTACCAGGGCAAGAAGTGTGGTGATGATGTATCTCTTCATCGTTGTGCGGATAGTGGATAGTTACTTTTGGGTTGGTATACAGTCTCTCCGGAGCAGCAACTGGAGCACCGGGGCGGCGGCTGACGGCTTGGCGGGGTGAACACACTGGCGGCTGGCAGGGCTGACAGGGCAGGGATAATCGGCGCTGGGGCTCTGCTCATGACCCGTATGCTCGCGTCAGGGTAAGCGAAAAGCCTCATGAGCCTTAGACTTCCCGAGGGAATGGAAGGCACATGAGGCTCTACAGTCTATATTTATCCTACCTGGCTTCCAGGCTTGACATCCTTTGATGTGGTGGTCACAGAGAGTGTGCCGTCGTAGTTGACAGCCGAGAGTATCATGCCCTGGCTTTCCTCGCCCATCATCTTGCGTGGCGCGAAGTTGGCTACAAACAACACCTGCTTGCCCACGAGCTCCTGTGGGTCTTCGTAGTAGGCAGCGATACCGCTGAGGATGGTGCGGCCGTCCTTGGTGCCGTCGTCGATGTGGAACTTGAGCAGCTTCTTCGACTTCTTCACCTTCTCGCACGAGGTGACGAGGCCCACGCGGATGTCCAGCTTCTCAAAGGTGTCGAAGTCCACGTTGTCCTTGATAGGCTCGGGCTCATAGTTGGCAGCCTCGTTGGCCTTCTTGGTGTTCTCGAGCTTGAGCAGCTGAGCGTCGATGACGCTGTCTTCCAGCTTCTCGAAGAGCAGCGAAGCCTCTCCCAGCTGAGTGCCGGCGGCGAGGATGTCCATGCTGCCCAGCTGTTCCCACTCGAAGCTGTCCATATTGAGCATGGCGCGCAGCTTCTTGGAAGAGAACGGCAGGAAGGGCTCGAAGGCGATGGCGAGGTTGGCGCAGAGCTGCAAGCACACGTAGAGGATGGTCTCCACACGCTTGGGGTCGGTCTTCCACACCTTCCAGGGCTCACACTCGGTGATATAGCGGTTGCCGATACGCGCCAGGTTCATGGCCTCTTTCTGTGCGTCGCGGAACTTGAAGCCGTCGAGCAGCTCCTCGACCTTGGCCTTGACGTCCTTGAACTCGGCGATAGTCTGGCGGTCAACCTCGGTCAGCTCGCCACAGGCGGGAACCACGCCGCCCCAGTATTTCTTGGTGAGCTGCAGTGCGCGGTTGACAAAGTTGCCATAGATGGCCACCAGCTCAGAGTTGTTGCGCTCCTGGAAGTCCTTCCAGGTGAAGTTGTTGTCCTTGGTCTCGGGAGCATTGGCTGTGAGGACATAGCGGAGCACGTCCTGCTTGCCGGGGAAATCGACGAGATACTCGTGGAGCCACACCGCCCAGTTGCGCGAGGTGGAAATCTTGTC
>OKSI01000990.1_pt1 | contig 9902 bp, 6 predicted proteins | sample 1606221 | NCBI WGS metagenome assembly OKSI01 (sample SAMEA3879540, study PRJEB24766) | human gut metagenome | biome: human-associated habitat; feature: feces | place: USA | collected 1985/1987 | reverse complement strand
CGGCATCTTTTATCGTAGACAGGCGATGTGCTATTACAAAGCTTGTTCTGCCCTTCATAAGATTATCCATAGCCTTTTGTATCTGTATCTCGGTACGGGTATCGACCGAGCTTGTAGCCTCGTCAAGAATCAGTATCTTGTTATTTGCAAGAATCGCTCTTGCTATTGTCAGAAGCTGTTTCTGACCCTGCGATACATTGGATGCTTCCTCGTTTAACTCCATATCATAACCGCCGGGAAGCGTCCTTATGAAATGGTCAACGTGAGCCGCTTTTGCGGCGGCAACAACTTCATCATCTGTCGCATCAAGCTTGCCGTATCGGATATTCTCCATAATACTGCCCTTGAACAGCCATGTATCCTGAAGCACCATTCCGAAAAGCTCTCTAAGCTCGCTCCTGTCGAAGTCCGCTATGTCATACCCGTCAATGAGTATTCTTCCACCGTTAAGCTCATAGAAACGCATAAGCAGTTTGACAATGGTTGTTTTTCCTGCTCCCGTCGGACCGACTATGGCTATCTTCTGTCCCTGTCTGACCCTTGCACTGAAATCGTTGATTATTATCTTTTCAGGGGTGTAGCCGAAACGAACGTGTTCAAACGTTACATCACCGGTAATATCAAGTGTTGTTACATTTCTGGTATTGCCTGAGGTATCGGTAAGCATTGCGTGTTCCTTCGCACATTGCTCTTCTTCGTCCTCTGCCAGGAATTCAAATACTCTCTCGGCGGCTGCGGCGGTCGACTGAAGCATACTTGATACCTGTGCCAGCTGTGTTATAGGCTGTGTGAAGTTCTTGACGTACTGGATAAACGATAATATGTCACCGACCATTATAGTTCCGTTTGCCGCCAGTAAACCTCCGACAACAGCAACGGCAACGTATCCCAGATTTCCCACAAAGGTCATAACAGGCATCATAACACCGGAGAAAAACTGCGACTTCCACGCAGACTTATATAAAATATCATTTGCCTCGTTAAAATCTTCGATAACACGTTCCTCACGGTTGAACGCCTTGACAATATTGTGACCGCTGTAGATTTCCTCGACCTGTCCGTTTATGTGACCGAGATACTCCTGCTGTGACTTGAAATACTTCTGAGAAATCTTTACAACGAAAAGCACAAGTACCATCGAAACAGGAAGAATAAGAACGGCGATAAGCGTCATAAGCGGGCTTATCGACAGCATCATTACCATTACACCTATGATCGTGGTAATCGAGGTGACAAGCTGTGTAATGCTCTGATTCAGATTCTGTGCCAGAGTATCCACATCGTTTGTTACTCTTGACAGTGCCTCGCCGTGTGTACTTTTGTCAAAATAGTTCATCGGCATACGGTTTATCTTTGCGATAAGTTCCTTACGGAGTCTGTAGCTGACCTTCTGTGAAACGCCCGTCATCAGCCAGCCCTGTATAAATGAACAGATACTGCTGATAAGATAAAATCCTATAAGCAATAGAAGTATAGCGCCGAGCGTATCAAAGTTCACGTCGCCCGTACCGTTTACCTTAGCGATAATGCCGTTGAAAATCTCCGTTGTGGCATTACCCATCAGCTTAGGACCGATAATATTGAATACGGTTGATGTAATTGCGAATATCACAACGAAAACAAGCGAAATCTTATATTCGCTCATATACCTTGCCAGTTTTCCGATACTGCCCTTGAAATCCTTTGCCTTTTCTACAGGAGCGCCGGGTCCTCCTCTGTGAGAATTACGCATTTACAGCACCCCCTTTTGCGTTATCTATCGCCGCAAGGTCTTTTTGCGACAATTGCGAGTGTGCTATCTGCCTGTATACCTCACAGTTTTCCATAAGCTCGCTGTGAGTTCCGATTCCTGCTATTCTGCCCTCGTCAAGCACAACTATTTTGTCGGCATTCAATATCGTGCTGATACGCTGTGCAACGATTATTATCGTGCAATCGTGAATATTGTCGGCGAGTGCCTTTCTCAGCTTCACATCTGTCTTGAAATCAAGTGCGGAGAAGCTGTCGTCAAACAGATATATCTTAGGCTTTTTGGCAATTGCACGGGCGATAGACAGACGCTGCTTCTGTCCGCCCGAAACATTCGTGCCGCCCTGTGAAACAGGCTCGTTGTATTTTTGCGGCTTGCTGTCGATAAATTCAGACGATTGCGAGATCTCTGCGGCAAGTCGGATAGTTTCATCATCGGCATTTTCCGCACCGAATCTTATATTGCTGTCTATCGTGCCCGAGAACAGTACGCCTTTCTGTGACACAAGGCCTGTAACGTCATGGAGAGAATGCTGTGTTACATCTCTGATGTCGGTTCCATCTATAGTAATACTGCCTTCGGTAACGTCAAAGAATCTCGGTATAAGATTTATAAGCGTTGATTTGCCGCTGCCCGTACTGCCGATAACAGCGGTCGTTTCACCCGCATTTGCGGTAAAGCATATATCGGTCAGAACATCTTCATTTGCATCGGGATAGCGAAACGAAACGTGATCGAAAGTAACATCGCCCCTGAGCGACGCTTTATCAAATGTTGCCGCATCCGGCTTATCAGCGATGCTCTTTTCGGCTGAAATGACTTCGTTTATTCTCTCTGCGGAAACTGCCGCTCTCGGAAGCATTATTGAAATCATTGTCAGCATAAGGAATGACATTACGATCTGCATCGTATATGTGATAAACGCCATCATATCTCCGACCTGCAAAGAGCCGTCCGAAATCTGTCCTGCACCTACCCATATGATAAGAACGGTGACAAGGTTCATTATCATCATCATAAGAGGCATCATAAACGTCATTGTGCGGTTTGTGAAGAGCATTGCGGATGTCAGATCCTTATTGGCTTTATCGAAACGTTCTTCTTCATATTTTTCACGGCTGAAGGCACGGATAACAGGCAGACCGGTAAGTATCTCCCTTGCAACAAGGTTCAGCTTATCGACCAGTTTCTGCATCAGCTTGAATTTAGGCATCGCAATCTTCATCAGAATAAGCACCACCGCAAGAATAACAATTACGGCAAGGGCGATAATCCACGCCATACCCGTACCGGTAGTCAGTACCATAAATACACCGCCTATGCCGAGAATAGGCGCATATATAACCATTCTGAGCAGCATTACGATAACCATCTGTATCTGCTGTATATCGTTCGTGCTTCTCGTGATAAGGCTGGCAGTGGAAAATCTGTCAATCTCGGCGCTTGAAAAGCTGACAACATTTCTGAACACTCCGGCTCTTAAATCTCTGCCGACCTTCGCCGCTGTTGTCGCCGCAAAGAAACCTACCGTCACAGATACCGCCATCATAAGAAGTGCGATAAGCAGCATTTTTCCGCCGGCTGACAGCAGATAGTTCTGCTGTAATACGTTCATATCTACGCCCAGCGATGAATATTCGTCTTTTACAAAGCGTACTGCGGACTGCTCTGTTATAGTTCCCGGCATTTCCGATATTTTGTCAGACAATGCCGACAGATCGGTATCTCCCATGCCGCCTTTTTCCGCAAGTGCCGTAATAATCGTCAGTGCATTTGCTTTGCCGGAAGAAATACCGAGCATTTCTCCTGCCTGTTCAAAAGAAGTAAAAGGCAGTTTAATCCCCTGCTTTTCGGTCATAGATAACAAATCTTCAAAGGAAAGCTCTTTCGTCATCTCAGCCGCCGTCATAGGTATATTGACAGCATTAATGAGCTGTTGTTTTTCATCTTCCGTAAGTTCGTTCAGAAAATAAACGTCATTATCGGCAGACCATGGAAAGCGGTCTTTCTGAGAATCGGTCGCTTCGCCTTTTTTCACAAGAGTATAGCTTTTTGCAAGTATGCTTTTCTGCTCGTCATTCATAAATGCTTCAAGCGCATTATAGCCGTCAACGCTCAGCACATCTGCCGCCGCATTTTCTATACCGCCGTTCTGTATACCTATATCCACGATATCCGATGTGTATTGCGGTAAAGTAAGGTCGCCCCACGCCTGAATTATAAGCAGTACAATTATCAGCAAAACCTGCGGTATGCTGTTTTTGAGATACCCGAATATTTTAAACAAATACTATGCTCCCTTTCTCTTACTTCAGTTCAGCCGACTTTTCGTAAGCGTCCGCAAAACGCAGAACAAGCTCAATCAGCTTATCCGTGTCCTCTTCACCGAGTATTTTAGCTATATTTTCAAGTCTTACAAAAATCTCGTCATATTTTGCTTTTCCGTTTTCAGTGAGCCTGATATATGTTACCCTTCTGTCATCCTTAAGAACGACTCTCTCAACATAACCCTTATCCTCCAGCTTGTTGATAGTCTGTGAAAGATTCGGTCTGGTAAAATTAAGATAGCTGTTAAGTTCGCTCAGTCCGAACAGCTCGGTATCCGGTTTTTCCGCAATAATCTGCGTCATTGCCCAGAAAACGCCTGTTTCGCTGGCGTTAAGTCCTTCCATTATTCTGTACTGTCTTGGTTGTGCAGAAAATTTACCAAGTGCTATTATAAGTCTCATTATTCTGTTGTCCATAATTCTTCTCCTTTGTATTTCTCACAGTTATTCCCATACTACCTGCGAAAATCAATCATTCATCAAACAGGTAAACCACTTGCTTACCCGATGATAATATGGTATACTTCTTATGTTAACAGATTATAAATTTAATTAACTTCTTTGAACGGAGCAGAAATGAAAATAATTGATACCGAAACAGCAATTATAGGCGGAGGCGCATCGGGGCTTGCCGCCGCCATCGCCGCTTCTCGTTACGGGTGCGGCAATGTGACCGTACTCGAAAAAATGCAGAGGGTAGGCAAAAAAATACTTTCAACCGGTAACGGCAGATGCAACCTCACCAACCGCAATATATCTCCTGCGGATTATACCGGTGATACGGAGCTTCTATCATACATCAGCCCCGATATTGACAATGCGGAGGATTTCTTTTCTTCGCTCGGGCTTATCTGCCGTGCGGATGATAACGGCAGAGTATATCCCTACAGCAATGCCGCAACCTCTGTGCTTGACGCTCTCAGATTTGCCGCTGATTCTTCCGGCATCAGAACAGTATGCGACTTTACGGTATCTGAAATAACAAAAACCAAACACGGTTTTATCATAACAGACGGCGAAACACAGGTAAAAGCAAAGCGTGTAATCATTGCCGCAGGAGGAAAAGCGGCTCCGTCGCTCGGCTCAAGCGGCGAAGGCTATGAACTTTGCAGAAGCTTAGGTCCCTCGGTGACAAGGCTCTTTCCTGCCCTTGCGCCTGTAAGAACGGATATTGAGCTTGTAAAATCGCTTAAGGGACTTCGTGTGGCGGCTGACGCTACGCTTATCTCGGGCGGAAAGGTGATAGACAGGCAATCCGGAGAGGTTCAGTTTACCGACGGTGCATTGTCGGGAATCTGTATTTTCAATCTGTCGGCAAAAGCGGCAGAATATATAAACAACGGTGAAATTTCACTCGATACCGCCCCAACGCTTGGCAAAGACGAATTATACGGGCTTATAAAAAGCACAGCCGCAATAAGAGCGTCACTGCCGTGCGAAGAGCTTCTCACGGGAATATATCACAAACGTGTAGGACAGGCAATGCTGAAAAAAGCAGGTATCCCTTTTTCTGAAACCTGCGGAGAAATATCGGATAAGGACATTTCGGTGTTATGTAATCTTGCAAAGGACAGCCGCTACCCCATAAGAAACGTATCGGACTGGAGCCTTGCACAGATAACCTGCGGCGGTATACCTGCAAAAGAGGTTTCCGACAAGCTGGAATCCCTCAAGGCAAGCGGCTTGTATCTGTGCGGTGAAATACTCAATATCCAGGGCAAATGCGGCGGATATAATCTTGACTGGGCGTGGAAAAGCGGATATACCGCAGGTATGAACGCAAGTCTTTCTTTATCGGAGTAGAAAATGATAAAATACAGCAATATCAAAATGCCGCCGGAGCATACAATAAACGATATAACGGCATTTATCGGCAAAAAACTCAGAACATCACAGCCTGACCCGTCACGGCTGAAAATTATAAAAAAATCCGTTGACGCACGGCACAAGGACGACATACACTTTGTTTATACCGTTGCGTTTGCCAGCGAAAACGAAAACGCAGTGTTAAAGAAGAACTCAGGCAACAAGAACATTTCATCATATAAAGAAATACCGTATTCCTTGCCTCAAAGAGCAAAGCTTTCAAAGCGTCCCGTGGTAGTCGGTTTCGGTCCTGCGGGTATGTTTGCGGCGCTCTATCTTGCACAGTGCGGTGTACGTCCGATCGTTCTTGAACGTGGTCTTGATGTTGACAGCCGTAAAGAGAAAGTCAGAACGTTCTGGGAAAAAGGAATACTTGATACTGAATGCAACGTTCAGTTCGGTGAGGGCGGTGCAGGTACTTTTTCAGACGGAAAGCTGAACACGGGTGTCAACAATCCGCTTTCAAAAACGGTATTTGAAGAATTTGTCCGTCACGGCGCACCCGAAGAAATCATGTATGAGGCAAAGCCGCACATTGGCACAGACAAATTGTCAGAAACCGTAAAGAACATAAGAAACGATATTGTATCGCTTGGCGGAGAGGTAATATTCGGAGCAAAATTCTGCGGCTATGATACCGAAAACGGCAAAATTAAAGCCATAAGCTATATTAAAAACGGCACCGAATTCACCATTGAAACCGACAACGTGATTCTTGCCATAGGTCACAGTGCGAGAGATGTGTTCTATATGCTGAAAAACCGCAACGTTACTATGCAGCCCAAAAACTTCTCCGTAGGAGTAAGAATCGAGCATAAACAATCCGACCTTGACCTCAGTATGTACGGGGAAATGAGCGGTCACCCTTCACTTCCCGCCGCCGACTATAAGCTGTCGGTTCACGACAAAAACGGCAGAGGCGTTTATACATTCTGTATGTGTCCGGGCGGAGTGGTCACTGCATCTTCCTCCGAAGAAAACACGGTAGTCACAAACGGTATGAGTTATTACGCAAGAAACGGAGAAAACGCAAACAGTGCCGTCCTTGTCGGAATAACTCCGGATGATTTTGAAAATGATGATATTACGGCAGGAATAGAATTTCAGCGCAAGATAGAAAAAGCCGCCTTTAAAGCGGCAGGGGCAAATTACAGCGCACCTGTATGCCTTGTAGGCGACTTTCTCGGTAAACGCACCTCCGAAAAATTCGGCAACGTAACTCCTTCCTATCCTATAGGCACAACATTTGTGCCACCAGATGAATACCTGCCCGATTTCGTATGCGAGGCTTTAAGATACGCATTACCGCAGTTTGCCGGGAAAATCAGCTGTTTCGGCTCTCCTGATGCGGTTATGACAGGCCCTGAAACAAGAAGCTCATCGCCTGTGAGAATAGTAAGAGATGAAACACTTTCATCAGTCAGTGTGAAAGGCTTGTATCCTTGCGGCGAAGGTGCAGGCTATGCCGGCGGTATTGTGACAGCGGCAATGGACGGACTTAAATGTGCAATGGCGGTAGTTGGCAGGAATAACAGAAGCACCTAACTGCACAGGCTTTCCATTTCCTTTTTGAGCCTTTTTATAATACGCTTTTCAAGACGTGATATATAACTCTGGGAGATCCCGATCATATCGGCGACCTCCTTTTGTGTTTTTTCGGGGCGGTTATTAAGCCCGAAACGAAGTTCCATTATCAGCTTTTCCCTTTCGTCCAGCTTTTCCACCGCCTCAAGAAGCATTCTTTTCTCTGCCTCAGATTCTATATCCACGCTGACAGTATCATCATCCGTTCCGAGAATATCGGATAGGAGCAATTCGTTTCCGTCCCAGTCAACATTAAGAGGTTCATCTATTGAAACCTCCATTTTCTGCGGATTCGTTTTCCTCAGATACATAAGTATTTCGTTTTCTATGCACCTGGCGGCATATGTTGCCAGTGTGTTTCCCTTTTGCGAATTAAAGGTGGAGACCGCCTTTATCAGCCCAACCACCCCTATGGATATAACGTCGTCCGCGTCCCTCTTCGGCGTGGTATACTTCTTGGCGATATGAGCCACCAGACGCAGATTATGCTCTATCAGCAGCCGCCGCGCCTCCGCGTCCCCCGCCTCCAGCCGTGCTATGCAATCCTTCTCCTCCTCGGGGCTCAGTGGCTCCGGAAATGAGCTTCCTCCGGTAATATGCCCAGCAAAGGCGAATATCCCGCCAAAAAGCTCCAGCAGCGCCTGTATCATAGCCTTACCCCCAATTTTATTCGGTATATCAGGCTATGCGGTTTTTTTTCGGATTATGACGCTTCCTGTCCCTTACATAAACTTTTTGAGCGAACCCAGAAGCCCTCGGGATATGGATTTACCTATCTCACGGCCTATGGTGTTCATGGCCTGATCCGCCATCCTTTCGGCGGCGGTCTTTTTCTTCCTCCCGCCCGAGGCCGGCTTCTTTTCCTTTGCCCCGTCGGCGGCTTTCTTTTGCTGCTCCTTTGCCGCGGCTATCTCCTCCTGCAGCATGGCCTCCCGCTCGGCGTTGATTATCTCGTATGCGGACTCGTTATCCACCTCGTCCTCATACTTGCCGTAGAGATCGTCCGCCTCTATCTCGGCCTTCCTGCGCTCATCGTCTATGGGACCCATGGCAGACTGAGGAGGAAGTATCATCGCCCTTTCAACTATGCCGGGTACTCCCTTTGCGTCAAGAAAGCTCACCAGCGCCTGCCCTGTCGCAAGCTCTGTTATCGCCGTTTCCGTGCTGAATGCAGGATTTGGCCGGAATGTCTGCGCCGCAGCTCTTACCGCACGCTGCTCGGAGGGAGTATATGCCCTGAGCGCATGCTGCACCCTGTTGCCGAGCTGTGCAAGGACCGTATCCGGCACGTCTGAAGGGGATTGGGTTATGAAGTACACGCCAACGCCCTTTGAGCGTATGAGCTTTACCACCTGCTCTATCTTGTCTACAAGGGCGGTAGGCGCGCCCTTGAACAGCAGATGGGCCTCGTCAAAGAAAAACACCAGCTTGGGCTTTTCCAGATCGCCAACCTCCGGCAGCGTCTCGAACAGCTCGCTCAAAAGCCACAGCATGAAGGTCGAGTAAAGCAGCGGGGAATGGTACAGCCTAACGCAATGCAGTATATTTATATACCCCCGCCCCTCGCCGTCGGTCTGTATCCAGTCGCTTATATCTATACTCGGTTCACCGAAGAAAGCTTCCGCGCCTTCATCCTCGAGACGCAGGAGGGATCGCTGTATAGCGCCTACGGACTGCTTGGTGACATTGCCGTAGTCATTCAGAAGCTCCTTGGAGTGCTCCGCCACATAGCTCACCATTGCCCGAAGATCCTTATAGTCTATGAGCAGCCAGCCCTTATCATCAGCCACGCGGAATACTATATCCATTACGCCGCTCTGAACATCCGTCAGGCCAAGCAGCCTCGAAAGCAGCGTGGAGCCCATCTCGCTTACGGTAGTGCGCACCGGGTGGCCTCCCTCTCCGAAAACATCCCAGAACCTTACGGGGTAGCCTGTGAATATGAATTCATCGCGGCTTATTCCCATGGAATCCAGGCGCTTTGTTATGTTCTCATTCCCGACGCCCTTCTTTACACAGCCGCCCAGATCGCCCTTTATATCCGCCAGAAATACCGGAACGCCCATATCCGAGAATGATTCCGCCATGACCTTCAGCGTTATGGTCTTTCCCGTACCCGTAGCGCCCGCTATGAGGCCGTGCCTGTTGGCCATCTTAGGCTCTAAATATACTTCCTTTTCACCCTTGCCTATAAGTAACCTTCCGTCACTGAACATACTTCACTTCTCCTTATTAAAGGGATTATTAAAAACACTATACCTTTTTTTGCGTCGCAACACAACCGCTTATTGCGGCGCTCTTGACAATATGGCTTCGCAGTAGTATATTAAACAAAAGTTATTTTTAATAAACAAAAGTTGTGAAAGGTGGCCGCC
>OKSI01000980.1_pt1 | contig 9938 bp, 9 predicted proteins | sample 1606221 | NCBI WGS metagenome assembly OKSI01 (sample SAMEA3879540, study PRJEB24766) | human gut metagenome | biome: human-associated habitat; feature: feces | place: USA | collected 1985/1987 | reverse complement strand
ACATTAAGACGATGTCACCCTCCTGCAGTTCCACGGTAAAAAAGTCCGGTTCCACGTGATCTTCCGCTCCCACTGCCCTGGTAATAATATTTTTCTTAGGATGATTCCTGGCGTTCTCACGGTCCAGTTCTCCGATGCGCACCATTTCCTCTACATAAGAATGGTCTCTTGTGATCTGACGGATCTTGCTGCCCACCACATAGAGTCTGCTGTCACCCACATTGGCCACCTGCAAAAATCTGCCCATGCAGGATGCCGCCACTACGGTCGTACCCATTCCTTCCAGCTTCTTATCCTCACTGGCACGCTTCCGGATCACCGTATTGGCTTCCTCGATCGCCTTGCGGAAGATCAGTGACGGATTCTTCTCGAAAGAATTCTCCATCTCATGGATCATGGTCTCCACCGTCACCTTCGACGCATAATCTCCCGCATTATGTCCGCCCATACCGTCCGCTACGATAAACACGTTGGGCAGGTTGCCCACCGGCTCTTCCGAGGTATAGATATAATCCTGATTGATATTTCTTTTCCTTCCGATATCGGTTATGGAAAACGTCTTGAGCACGTCAATTTTCCTCCTGTGAGAGTCCGTCCGGGTTCTGCATCTCCTGTGTATGACGACGCCTTAACTGTCCGCAGGCTCCGTCAATATCCCGGCCCATCTCCCTTCTAATTGTAACATGTATCTTCTTACTTTCAAGTTTATTTTTAAACGCCTGAATATGCCCGGTATCCGACTGCACGAAGTCCCGCTCTTTAATCGGGTTTACCGGAATCAGGTTAATATGACAGCATAAAGGCTTTGCCAGAGCGATCAGCTCTTTGGCATCCTCTTCCGTATCGTTCACACCGCCTACCAGACTGTATTCAAAAGTGATCCGGCGCCCGGTCTGTTCAAAATAATACCTGCAGACTTCCATCAGTTCTTTGATGGAATACCTGTTGGCAATGGGCATCAGTTTTCTTCTTTTTTCATCGGTGGTTGCATGCAGTGACAATGCCAGGGTAATCTGCAGCTTCTCATCTGCCAGCTGTCGCATTCTCGGCACGATTCCGCAGGTGGACACCGTGACATTTCTCTGGCTGATGTTTAATCCATTCTCATCCGTCAGCAGATGCAGAAACGCCTGCATTCTGCAGAATTGCAGCTGGGTCATGCGGCAGCACTTACTGGATCGCTGGATCCATACAAGGTGCTGGCGCGCGGCTACACGATGGTCACAGCAGCCAACGGCACTATTTTAAATGCAGATGATCTGCAGCCGGAAAAAACAATCTATGTTCGCAGCGCTTCCCGCCGTGCAAAGTGCAGGGTGGAAGCGGTGGAGGAAATCAATGAGAACACCCAAAAGTTTTGAGGAAGGCATGGAACGGCTGAATACGCTCCTTGCACAGATGCAGAGCGAGGATACGACCCTTGCAGATTCGGTCAAACTGTATGCAGAGGCCGCTTCTCTGATGGAGTACTGCCATGCTGCACTGGAAAAAACATCGCTGCAGATCGACGAAATCGACGCAAAGCTTGCGGGCACAGTGCAGGAGGAAAGCTAATGGACTATCAGGAGCAGTATCAGAATTATCTGGCGCAGGCAATGGCCGCGCTGGAAACGGCCTGCGGCCGTTTTCTACCGGAAGAATCCGAGGTGTGCCGTGCGGCACGCTACAGCCTGATGGGCGGCGGCAAACGGATCCGTGCAGTTCTTGTTCTCAGCGTCTGCGATATGCTGGGCGGCAGTATGCAGGCGGCACAGCAGTTTGCAGCTGCTGTAGAAATGCTGCACTGCTATTCGCTCATTCACGATGACCTGCCCTGCATGGACAATGATGATCTGCGCCGCGGCCGTCCTTCCTGCCACAAGGCGTTTAGCGAAGCAACTGCCATGCTGGCCGGTGATGTGCTGCTGACAGAAGCATTTGAGACAGTCGCCAATGCCCCGGCAGATGCGTCTGTCTGTGTACAGGCAGCGCGGGCACTGGGTGCAGGCGCTGGCAGCCGCGGCATGGTCTATGGGCAGGAACTGGATCTGAAATACGAAGCGTTGGCCGCAACAGAAGACCAGCTTCGGCTGATCCACCGCAATAAAACGGGTGCGCTGATCAATGCAGCCATCCAGATGGGTGCGGCTGCGGCCAAAGCGGATGAAGCACAGTGCAGAGCGCTGGAACAGTATGCTTATGGTCTGGGTCTTGTTTTTCAGATCGTGGACGATGTGCTGGATGTTACCAGTACTCCGGAACAGCTGGGCAAGCCCATCGGCAGCGACAGCGAGAACGGCAAGAGCACCTTCGTCACCCTCTACGGTACCGAGGGTGCGATGGAGCTTGCCCGCAGGCTGAACGAGCAGACCTGCGCGTCTCTGCGCGCAGAATTTGGCGAAAAGAGCGCCTTCCTGGAGCAGCTTGCCAGGGAACTGCTGGTCCGCCGCAGCTGAACAAACAAAAAGAAAGAGAGCATAACATGCAACTGATCCGCGATGTTTTGAACCTGAATCCGATCCTGACGGTGGCGCTTCTGGCGTGGTTCGTCGCGCAGGTATTGAAGACCCTCATCAATTTTATCCTGCTGGGCAAGTTCCAGTTGGAACGCATGTGGGGTGATGGCGGTATGCCCAGTGCCCACAGCGCAACGGTCTGTGCCATGGTCATTGCAACCGGACGCTGTGTGGGTGTTGACTCTGCCATTTTTGCAGTGGCCTGTGTGGTGGCCATCATCACCATGCACGACGCCATGGGCGTGCGCCATGAGACCGGCGAGCAGGCAAAGGTGCTGAACCAGATGATCGCCCAGTGGATCGATGTGAGCGAGAAAAACGCTCCCTTTTTGCAGAATATGCATCTGAAGGAAATGGTCGGCCACACGCCGCTGCAGGTCGTGGCAGGCGTGCTGCTCGGCTCGCTGGTGGGCTTTTTGTTCCCAGTTGTGTGATGAAATGCGGCCTTCTGCAGAAGCTGCTTTGTATTTGCGACAGAGCAGTGCAGAATGGCTGCGGTAGAAAAAGCGAAAGAACAAACGCATAAAGGACGTGTGAATATGGAGTCGTTGCTGGACAAGATCGATCAGCCCAGCGATCTTAAAAAGCTGAATGCACAGCAGGTGGAGAAGCTTTGCGCGGAGATACGGCATTTTATGCTGGAGAATATCTCCAAGACCGGTGGACATCTGGCCTCTAATCTTGGCACTGTAGAGCTGACCGTGGCACTGCACCGAGTGCTGGAAACGCCGAAGGATAAGATCGTATTTGACGTGGGACATCAGTGCTACACCCACAAGCTGCTTACCGGACGCCGGAAGCAGTTTGACCATTTGCGGCAGCTGGATGGCATTTCCGGCTTCCCAAACCCCAACGAAAGTGTGCACGATGCCTTTATTGCCGGACATGGCAATACAGCACTTTCGCTGGCCATTGGCATGGCATGGGCAAAAAAGATCAAGCATGAGCCCGGACTTGTGGTGGCACTGATTGGTGATGGCGCCTTTACCGGCGGCATGGTGTACGAGGGCATGAACAACATCGGCGGGCTGGACAATCTGCTTGTGATCCTGAATGATAACAAGATGTCCATCTCCAAAAATGTAGGTGCGCTGGCGCGGTATTTGACCCATCTACGCACGACTACGGCATATTACGACGCCAAGGACAATGTGCGCAGCTTTCTGGACGGTGTGCCATTGATCGGCCCGCCGATGAAAAAATCGCTGATGGGCGCAAAAACACTGGTGCGCCGCGCTATGTACCACTCCACCATGTTTGAGGATATGGGCTTTGAGTACATCGGCCCGGTAGACGGCCATAATGTGGAAGAGCTGGAGCGCACTCTGCGCTCGATCTACCAGCGGCCGGGTCCGCACTTTTTGCACGTTGTGACCAAAAAGGGCAAGGGCTATCAGCCGGCAGAGATGAACCCGGGCAACTATCACGGTGTATCTGCCTTTGACCCGGATGGAATGCCGGATCCGGAGGTTGCGCCGAAGGAGTCCTTCTCCACAGTTTTCGGTAAGCTGCTGGTGCAGGAGGGAACACAAAACCCGAAGCTCTGTGCGATCACTGCTGCCATGAAGTACGGCACCGGACTGCAGTTCTTTGCTCACCGCCACCCGCAGCGCTTTTTTGATGTGGGTATGGCAGAGCAGCACGCTGTTACTTTTGCGGCAGGCCTTGCCAGTCAGGGAATGCTGCCGGTGGTGTGCATCTACTCCACCTTCCTGCAGCGTTCCTATGACCAGATCATCCATGATGTCAATCTGCTAAAGGAAAATGTGCTCTTTGCCATTGACCGTGCTGGCTTTGTTCCCGCAGACGGCGAGACCCATCAGGGCATCTACGATGCAGCCTTCCTCAGCCAGCTTAACATCCCGGTCTATGCGCCTTCCAACTACGAAGAACTGCAATACTGGCTGCACTATCTGCTGCAGGATACGATCTCCGGCCCTCGTGCCATCCGCTACCCCCGCGGCGGCGAGAACACAAAGCTGGCGCAGTATCCCTGCACAAAGCAGGAGTACGACTTTTTGCAGCAGCTACCCGGGGCAGAGATCCTTCTGGTCAGCTATGCAGACGAGCTGGAGGATCTGCTGGATGCTGCCGACCAATTGAACGCTGCATCGCAAAATGCGGATGTCCTAAAGCTTGTAAAGCTGTATCCCTTTACAGATAAACTTATCGATGCTGTGTCGAAATATAAAATCGTGCTGTTTGCAGAGGAGTGCGTTGCTGCCGGCGGGATCGGTGAGCATCTGGCTTACGCTTTGCAACAAAACGGCTGGAATGGCCGCTTTTTGCACTGTGCTGTCCGCACAGCCTGTCTGCCTCATGCAACTGTCCCGCAGATCAAGCAATGCACCGGTCTGGATGCTGCGGATATTGTGCAGGCAGTCCGGGCTGCCCTCACGAAAGGAGAAAACGAGCTGTGAAAATTCGGTTGGACCAATATCTTGTACAGAACGGACTTGTGCAGAGCCGGGAGCGCGCCAAAGCTTTGATCATGGCCGGTGTGGTTTTTGTTAACCAGCAAAAGGTGGACAAGGCCGGCGAGATGATCAAGGAGGACGCAGTTGTCGAGGTGCGTGGCCACGATATCGGCTATGTCAGCCGCGGCGGCCTGAAGCTAGAAAAGGCTATGAAGTGCTTCCCGCTTACCCCTGACGGCAAAGTGTGCATGGACATCGGTGCGTCCACCGGCGGCTTTACCGACTGTATGCTGCAAAATGGCGCAGTGAAGGTGTATGCCGTGGATGTTGGCTACGGTCAGCTGGCATGGAGCCTGCGGACGGATGAACGCGTGGTAAATATGGAGCGGACGAACATCCGCTATGTCACGCCGGAGGATCTGGCAGAGCCCATTGAGTTTTTCAGTGTGGATGTTTCTTTTATTTCTCTGCATCACATCTTCCCGGTGGCGCAGCGCATCACCACCCCGGACGCTATGGGCGTCTGTCTGGTGAAGCCGCAGTTTGAGGCAGGCCGCGAGAAGGTGGGCAAAAATGGTGTGGTACGCGACCCCGCGGTGCATCGTGAGGTACTGCACAATGCCATGTCTTATGCTGCTGAAAACGGCTTTGTGGTGCGCGGGCTGGATTACAGCCCGGTCAAGGGGCCGGAGGGGAATATCGAGTACCTGATGTTTGTGCAGAAGAGCGATCAGCCCGCAGTGCTGGATGATGAAGCTGCTGCACAGGTGGTGGCGGCAAGCCATACCACACTGGATCGCTGAGGCTCAGCCGTCAGCAAAGGAGAAGCCGGTATGACGATCTACATTTCGCCCAATCCGGGCAAGACCTCCGCAAGCGAGATCGCGCTGCGTGCGGCGCAGATCCTGCTGACCCACGGTGCCGCTGTGCTGATGAGCGATGCTCTGCGGGAAAGCTGCAGCACGGCAGGGGTCGTTTATCTGCCGCTGGAGCAGTGTCTGGAACGCACGGATGTGATCCTGACCATCGGCGGGGACGGTACCATCCTGCACGAAGCGAATCTTTCGCTCCGGTACGCAAAGCCCATCCTCGGCATCAATCTGGGACGCTGCGGTTTTCTGGCCACCTGCGAGATCGGCGAAATGGAAACAAAGCTGGCCGCCGTGGCACGTGGCGAGTTTCAGCTGGACAACCGGATGCTTTTATATGCCCGGGTGCTTGGTCAGGATGGCTGGGAAGGTCATGCCCTCAACGATGTAGTTGTGACCAAGGGGCGCTTGCAGCAGGCCATCGACTTCAGCATTTACTGCGATGATATTCTGGTAGAGCACTACCGGGGCGACGGTGTCATTGTGGCGACCCCCACCGGCTCTACGGCCTACTCGCTGGCAGCCGGCGGCCCGATTCTGGACTCGCAGACCAAGGGCGTTGTAGTGACCCCTATCTGCCCTCACAGTCTGGCCAGTCCGGCCATGGTGTTTGCGCAGGAGCGCAAGCTGAATGTCTGTGTGGGACAGGTGGCAGATGATGAAGTGTTTATCAGCTGTGACGGTGGTGTGGGCTACCCCCTCAAGGCGGGTGCCACCGCAGAGATCCGCCTGTCTGATCAGAACGTCAAGCTTATCACTTTTGGGCGGGCAGACCAGTTTCAGGCCATTGACCAGAAACTGCGTAAAAGACAATAACACGGGAGGCGATTTTTAAGATGGCACGCAGCCGCAAAGAAGATACAAAAACAAAAGCGGAACGCTTGCAGACGATCCTGCGTCTGGTGCAGGAGCATCCCATCAGCCGACAGGAGGTGCTGCTGGAGCACCTGCGGAACGAGGGCTTTGAGGTGACGCAGGCCACCGTTTCCCGCGATATCCGGGAACTGTGCCTTGTAAAGGCAGCTACTACTGAGGGCTATCGCTATGTTTCCAGCCGGAACGAAAGCTTCAACCCCAAGACCCAAGGGCGCTTTGAGACCATCTTCCACGAGTCTGTTCTGGAGGTGGATTATGCCGGGCACGTTGTGCTGGTAAAATGCTATTCCGGCATGGCCAATGCCGCCTGCGAGGTTTTTGACGCTTTGCAGTGGAAAAACGTTGTCGGCACCCTTTCCGGTGATGACACCTTTTTAATCGTTGCGCGCTCTGAGCGCGATGCCAAGACCATTTGTTCGGAGCTGACCCGTTATGTGGGACAGAGATGACGGTAGGAGAACGAAGCCATGCTGAGCAGCCTGCAAATTGAAAATGTTGCCGTGATCCAGAAGGCAGAGGTGCACTTTGAACCGGGGCTGAACGTACTGACCGGCGAGACCGGTGCGGGCAAATCCATCCTGATCGATTCCATCAATGCGATCCTTGGCAACCGCACCTCTAAAGACTTGGTGCGTACCGGGGCTTCAAAGGCGGTGATCCGCGCCGCCTTTGAACAGGTGCCGTCTGCTGTGCTGGATAAGCTGGAGCAGTCCGGCTATGAGCGCTCCGAAGCACTGCTGCTCAGCCGCGAGATCACCGCTGAGGGTAAAAGCAGCTGCCGCATCAACGGAATGCCGGCTACCGCAGCTGTTCTGCGGGATCTGTGCGGCGGTCTGATCAACATCAACGGTCAGCACGATTCCGTAGGTCTGCTCAATCCGGCGCACCATCTGGGGATTCTGGATGATTATGCGCAGAATCGCACTGTTTTTCAGGAGTACTATACCTTGTACCGGAAACTGGTGCAGGTCAAGCGGGAGCTGGATGCTCTGATCACTGACGAAGCTGAAAAGCAGCGCAAGATTGATCTGCTGCAATATCAGGTGCAGGAAATTGAGGATGCCGGACTGACTGCCGGTGAGGAGCAGACGCTGGAAAACCGCCGGAAGGTGCTGTCCAATGCATCTGCCATCCGGGATCGTCTGGCACAAAGCTATGCGCTGCTATCCGGCAGTGATGACGCTGCAGGTGCGGTGGATCTGCTGGGGGAAACCTCTAACGCAGTGGATGCCGCTGCGCAGTTGGACCCTGCGCTTACAGCCGCCGCTGCGCAGCTGCTGGACTTATATTATAATGCCAAGGACGTGGCCGCAGATCTGATCGGGCGGCTGGATGCCTATGACACCAACGATGCAGAGCTGGACGAGGTGGAGCAGCGGCTGGATCTTTTGTACCGGCTGAAGCGCAAGTACGGCAACACGGTGGAGGATGTGATCGCTTTCGGGCAGAAGGCCCGGGAGGAGCTGGATAGCATCCAGCATTCCCAGCAGCGCTATGATGCCTTGCAGGCGGAAAAATTGCGTCTTTACGAAAAAGCGCGGGGAAAAGCAGAGGTGCTGACCCAGACCCGGCTGAAAGCCTTTGAGGAATTGAACACCCGCATTTCCGGCACGCTGGACTTTTTGAATATGCCGGGCGTGCGCATGACCTTGCGGCACACCCGCGGTCCGCTGGCCAGCCACGGGCAGGACAGCGTTGAATTCTACATCTCAACAAACCCCGGTGAAGCGCCTAAGCCGCTGGCTAAAATCGCGTCCGGCGGCGAGCTGAGCCGTATCACCCTTGCCATCAAGAACGCAATGGCCGATAAGGACGCTGTGCCAACCGTGATCTATGATGAGATCGACAGCGGCGTGTCCGGCAAGGCGGCGGGACGCATCGGTGAGGTGCTGCGCCAGAGCGCACAGGGACATCAGATCCTGTGCATCACCCATACGGCGCAAATCGCAGCGCTGGCCGACTGCCATCTGCTCATCCAGAAAAACGTGTCCAACGAGCGCACCTATACCGAGATCCATCCGCTGGACGAAAATGGCCGCGTAGAAGCCTTGGCGCGTCTCATCTCCGGCGACCATGTCACCGAACTTTCCCGCGCCAATGCACGGGAAATGCTGCAGGAGCGCAAGCACAGCGGTTGATTCATAGGAATGCATTTATGCAGAAAAAGACAGCTCTTGACAAGGCGGCGGTCTTGTGATAGAGTAGACACTGTTAATGGCGATGAAGGGAACAAGTACCCTGAAGCGTTCTGTCCAGAGAAGTCCCGGTTGGTGCAAGGGATCACAGAACAGCGGGGGAAATACCTCCCGGAGCTGCAGGCTGAATGCGTAAGGCTAGTAGGCTGTGCCGCGTGCGAGCGTTAAAGACGCAGGAGTGTCACTCTACTCTGGGGTGTGCACTCGTAAGGCCGTTTCTGTGAGGAAACGGCAAACAGAGGTGGTACCGCGAAGTTATCTCGCCCTCTGCCAAATTTATTTTTGGCAGAGGGCGTTTTTGTTTCCTCTGCCCCAAAAACAGGAGGTTTTTCCCATGACGCTGTACGAAGAACTGAAAGCTCGTGGTCTGGTAGCCCAGATTACGGATGAAGAGATCATCGATTTGATCAACAATGGCAAGGCTACCTTTTACATCGGCTTTGACTGCACTGCCGACAGTCTGACCGCCGGCCATTTTCTGGCACTGACCCTGATGAAGCGCCTGCAGCTGGCTGGCAACAAGCCCATCGCCCTGATTGGCGGCGGCACTACCATGATCGGTGACCCCTCCGGCCGCACCGATATGCGCAAGATGCTGACCAAGGACGATATCGCCCACAATGCCGCCTGCTTTAAAAAGCAGATGGAGAAGTTCATTGATTTCTCCGAAGGCAAGGCTCTGATGGTGAACAACGCCGACTGGCTGCTGGATCTGAACTACGTTGAGCTGCTGCGCGAGGTGGGCGCCTGCTTCTCCGTGAACAATATGCTGCGCGCCGAATGCTACAAGCAGCGCATGGAGAAGGGTCTGTCCTTCTTAGAGTTCAACTACATGATCATGCAGAGCTACGACTTCTACTATATGTTCCAGCACTACGGCTGCAATATGCAGTTCGGCGGCGATGACCAGTGGAGTAATATGCTGGGCGGCACTGAGCTGATCCGCCGCAAGCTGGGCAAGGATGCCTACGCCATGACTGTGACCCTGCTGACCGACTCTCAGGGCAAGAAGATGGGCAAGACCGCCGGCAACGCTGTCTGGCTGGATCCCAACAAGACCAGTCCCTTCGAGTTCTACCAGTACTG
>OKSI01000978.1_pt1 | contig 9942 bp, 5 predicted proteins | sample 1606221 | NCBI WGS metagenome assembly OKSI01 (sample SAMEA3879540, study PRJEB24766) | human gut metagenome | biome: human-associated habitat; feature: feces | place: USA | collected 1985/1987 | reverse complement strand
TCAATCTGTCGTTCCGCTGGAAAGATCTGAAAGCTTCCGTAAGTTTCGACGGCCAGTTCGGCGGACATGTGTTCTCTTATACGAATTGGATGCTGAATTACAGGGGAAAAGGTGTCGGCACGCTTGCCGGTCGTGAAGGAGGAATGGTTGCCGAAGGCGTTGTCCTCCTGGATGACGGCAACTATAAGATCAATGATTATGCGATACCGCGCAATGATATCTCTGAATACTACCATTCTGCTTACAGCAATACCAATGCGGAGGCAAACTTCGTAAGCACCCAGTTCCTGAAACTGCGTGACGCAAGGATTGAATACGCATTGCCGAAGAAACTTCTCGCCAAGACGAAGGTGGTCCGCGGACTGTCCATAGCTGTCTATGGCAATAACCTTGTCTGCTGGAGCAAGTTCCCGGGATGGGATCCGGAAGGCGTCTCCATGAGAGGCAGCGCGATTATTCCGGGCTTTGAGATTCTTCAGATGCCATCTGGCTCGCAATATGGCGCAAGCCTGAAAATAACATTCTAATTGACTGTGAACATGAATAGAATTTTCAGATATGTTGCAGCGGCTGCAATACTTCTTACAGCTTGCTCCAAATTCGACGATATGAACAAGAATCCGTATGCGCTCTACGATGCCCCTGCGGAATCCTTTGTCCAACCTATCCTGTACAATACGGAATACACTCTGGTCTCCAGGTCATATGACCTCCTGTCGGAACTCATGCAGTACAGCGTCAATTACAATACAGAGGTGACGTCCCAGATGAATTACAATTATTCCATTACGGAGTCTGTGGACGCTTCCATCTGGCTCGGACTTTATCCTCAGGCCGGCAATGCAGAATACATGTTGCATCAGGCGGAAAAGGAAGACAACCCGGCAATGAAGGGAGTTGCATTGATACTCAAGACATTGGTGATGTCCAATATCGTGGACGCCTACGGCAATGTCCCTTATTTCGATGCCCTCAAAATCGCTCTCCAGAAGGATATCCTGAACTATACGACCAGATATGATGACATGAAACTCATCTATGCCGACATGTTCGCCCTGCTGGAAGATGCCAATGCCGCATTCGTGAAGGCGGAAGAACTCAAGAATTCCGGTGAAATCCCGCAGACGGATTTCAGTGCGCTTTGTGATTACATGTATGAAGGCAATGTGGAAAGATGGCGTCGTTTCGGCAATTCCCTCTATCTGCGTCTGCTTATGCGTGCGGCAATGAAAGTTGAGGAAGAAGGCGGCGTGATGGACATGAGCGGAACAGAACATCCTGACTTCAGCATTGTCAACAAGATAGCGGAACTTTATGATTGCTTCAATTCCGGCAGTGGGGATTATCCTCTTATGCGGGACCGGAAAGATGCTGCCGTAGTAGGGTTCAGCAAGAACAACTCTGCACTCTATACGCCGTTCTATGCTGTCACATCAGGAAACTGGAACAGCGTAATCGCTTGTGAGACATTGGTCAAAGAGATGTACAACACGAAGAAGGGACTTGCAGACCCTCGTTACTATTACTATTTCACGAAACCTCTTGGCGCTCCGACGCAGCTGTTCAAGAGCAATCTGGACGCTTTTCTGGCGAAGAATGTTTCTGCTGCCGGAAACTCCAAGGTCGGAAGATATCCGAACGGCAATTTGGGCCAGATCGGAAATCTCAAGAATGCTGACCGTTATGCACTTATGAATTATTCCGAGCTGCTGTTCATTTTCGCGGAAGCCGGTCAGAGAGGTTGGCTGAATATCAGTTATCCGGTCGTGAAGAAGCTCTACCTTGAAGCCGTTACCGAATCGGCCCTCGAATGGAACACGACGGAATCAGCAGGAAGCGAGGACATGACGAAATTCATAGGAATCCTGTCCGATGAAATCGAAGCCGACAATGCCCTGGAGAAGATTCTTACACAAAAGTGGGTTTCAATGTTCTGGGTAGGCATCGAGTCCTGGTGTGACTACAGGCGTACCGGATATCCTGTCCTCAAGACAAATGGTGAGGCTGCGGACAACAATTACATCCTGCCGACCCGCCTGAGATATCCTGCCGATGAGAAATACCGTAATCCTGTTACATATCAGGAGTCTCTGGACAGCTGGCTTGGCGGTACCAACAACATGCGTACCGATGTCTGGTGGGCATCGACCGCTGAAAGCCGCAATACCAGGTTGCGTGGTAGAAAATAATTGAAAAACATGAGATTTATGAAACAATATATTAGACTGTTGCCGCTGCTGTTGTCGGTTTTCATTGCCGGTTGTTCTGAAGAACAGCCTGATGACACTGGCGCGGAGGTGAAGAGTATCGAAGTCAGCTACTCTTATGACGGCGCGGAAGTGAAAGCTCTTCCGTTCAATTCTTCAAGCCGTAGCGTGCGTGTAGATGTGAAGGTGAACAATCAGGACATTTGGTGGAATGTCGAATCTGACGCCAGCTGGTGCAAGGTGTTTGATGAGCAGCATCGCGGAGACGGCGGATTCACATTGAACATATTGGCAAACGATGACTATTCTGACCGTGAGCCGGCTACGCTTACGTTCGTTTCCGGTCAGTTCAGAGGATATACGATGCAGGTTTCACAGACGGGCAATGTGTTCATTGTGAACAAGTTGTTCGCAGTGGGCCCGCGCTCTGCCGGAACCGAAGAAGTGGAAGTCTCGGTGAAGGAAGGAGTCGAATGGGACATTGTCAACAGTGATTGGATTACTGCTGTCAAGGAAGGTTCTCCGGTATCGGAAGGCGGCGTGACCAAGACGCGCGTTTCCGTAAGGTGGAACGAGAACACCTCTGCAGCCCGTTTCGGTTCCATAGGATTCAAGAGGTCTTCTTTCAAGGAGGCTGATTCCCAGTTCAGCGTGTTCCAGTTCGGAAATGAATTGACCTATGATGAATCGGGCGACATCATGCTTCCTGCGAAGGAATGTCCGGCTGTCGCCGTCAAGGTCCCGTCTTCCGGTGTCAATGGTGTGGTCCTGCCGGAATGGATAACTTATACTACCGAAGCCAATGCCGACAATACCATAACGTACAATCTTACAATCCTAGTGATACCAGGACCATCCGCAATTCAAATGTGTCTTTCGATATTGCGGACAAGGATTCGGATGTGGTCCTTCCTGTCATCAAGCAGGACTACTATACCGTGCATGGCATCACTACTGCAGACGGATTGAAATTGTTCGCCAAGACGGTGAACGAAGGCGGAGATGTCAGCGAGTGGCAGAAAGACGGAAATACGATATTGCTGAACAACATTGACATGTCGGCATTGACGGGAGAATGGACTCCGATAGGAACTGCTGACAAGCCTTTTGCCGGTATTTTCGACGGCCGTTACAGGAAGATCTTGAATATGAAGTCTTCTTCGCCGTTGTTCGGAACTTGCGAGGGCGCGCAATTGTCCAACATCATCATCGACGAGTCTTCGGAATTCAATGTCCGGGGCGAATATTTGACGGAATGCGTGACTGCCCCTCTGGCAGGAAAGCTTACGGATTGCAAAGTCTCCGAGTGTACCAACAATGCTTCCGTCCTTATGGAAGCGTCCACGCTCAATGAGGCGACTGTGGCTTATGTCTCAGGTCTCGTAGGCGTAACGGCTGGTAAGACAACTGTCTATAAATCAGAGAATAATGGTAGCGTTACGGCATCTGGCAAATGCAAGACGGCCAAGGCCCAGGGCACATTTTACGTCGGAGGCATTGTCGCCATGAACGGGGGAACCATTGACGGATGTACCAATAACGGTGCCGTATCGGATGCGGCCGTTTCTTACAATCATTCTCTCGCAGGAGTAGCTGCCGCCAATTCCGGAACTGTCCAGTCTTCCAAGAACTGCGGACGGATTTCCGTGGCTGCCGTGCGTGTCGTGGATTCGCAGAACGATGTTTCCCGCTATATCAACATGGGAGGTATAACAGGATACAATATGGAAGGCGGAAAGATTGCAGGTTGTACCAACGATGCTGCCTTGGCTTCGGCTTCCGACGTGAAATTGCAGCGTATCGGCGGCGTGGCCGGATATCTTGAGAGCGCCCAGGTTTCCAAGAATATCAATACTGCCAATGGAAAATGTGACATAACTGGAACATCTACTGAACTCAGAGGTGCACGTCAGCTTTCTCTCGGCGGTTTGTATGGTGAAATGACATGCGGTGCCGCGCTCGATTTTTCCGGAGACGGAAAATGCTCCGCAGGACCGTTGACCGTTTCCGATTATGAAGCGTCCGCTGATCATGTCATCATCTATATCGGAGGCATGGTCGGACATGCGGGTCTGGCTGATGATATCTCAATCTCGCATCCTGAATGGAATGGAACCATTACGATGAACTTGAAAAACAACAAGTTCGCCGGCTATGTCCTCGGTGTGGGCGGTGTGCTCGGCGGTGCCGGAGTGTTTGAAAAAGAAAGAGTCGCGGGAGGTCACCTTACGGTGGATGATGCTTCCGTTGGCGGAATCGTAAACATCATGGCAAATAAGAATTATGCGATGAGCCATAAATTCGCAGGAATCGGCGGCGTGTCAGGTTTTGTTTCTACAGGCGGAGTTTCGTTCCGGAGATGCACGAGTGAGACCAAGATTCTCCAGCCGGATTATTGCGGCAAATCCAACGGATGTGCCCAGCATGTGGGCGGTATTGCCGGTATCGTAATGGGCGGCGATTCGGAAATCACCGATTGCCACAATACCGGTGAAATCGACAACGAGCACTATAACAACAATCCGTGGACTGGAACTAATATGCAAAGCGGATCCACGGCAGGAATTATCGGAGCGTATGCGTATGACAATGATTATAAGGCATCAATCAAGATTTCCGGATGCACCAATTCAGCTTCCGTCAAGTCCTACAGGGGTATGGCCGGCGGTATCGCAGGATATCTTCGCAATGCCGAAGTGTCGGACTGCCGCAATACCGGTACGATGGCAAACGGTGCCCGCTCTTATGTCGGCGGTATCATAGGAATTGCGGACAACTCGTCCGTTTCCGGCTGTACAGCCATATGTAAGATCGGCGGATCTTCTGCCGGTTCTGAAATTTATAGCGGAGGCGGAATCGTGGGCATACTTTGGACAGGCTCAAGTTGTGAGAATTGTGCGTATTTCGGTGATATTACCAGTCTTACGACAAAGGCTGGCGAGACTTCCGGAAGTGTCGCCGGTTCTACCGCTGCAGGCACGAAAATTACCGGGTGCAAGTTTGGAGGATCGGTTCTGGGCAGCACCGTTACAGAATCCAACTGTTCCTCATTTGTCGCCGGTGACGGCAATGCCGCTGTTTCTTCTTGCGTTTATTGGAATGGAAAATAATTGGCTATGAAAAACTGGATACTGATGCTCCTGCTGCTTGCGGGAGCTTGGTCTTGTTCTCCGTCATCATCTTCTCCTGACAATCCCGGAGAAGATGAGGGGGAGATAACCGTGACGGGAATAATTTATGACGACAGCGCGAAACCATTGGCTGATGTCCTCGTGTCTGATGGTTATATATTTGCGAAAACCGGCGCCGACGGCCGTTTCTCACTGGAGAGCGATTTGAACAAGGCCAAATTCGTCTATATGGTCCAGCCTTCCGGGTATCAGGCCCCTGTCGAATCGGGACAATCAATGTTCTGGAAACGGCTGGGCAAAGGCGATGCGCAGAAAATCAATGGAGTATATCAGCTCAGGTTCACATTGAACAAGATCAAATCCGATGCGGACAAGTTCTCGATGGTCATTGCCGGAGACCCGCAGCCGCGTGCGCGTACTGCCGGTTATGACAAATTCGCCTATCATTCACTTGACTGCAATGAAGACATGTGGAAAGATATGAGCGAGTATACCTCATCTTTGGGCGGGCGTCAGGTCTTCGGAATAATGCTGGGTGACCTCGTGCATGAGAACATGTCCTTATATCCGGATTATTGCAACGGGCTTGCACGGCTGAATTGCGCCGTGTACAGTGTCATCGGAAATCATGACAATGACCCGTCTGCCGCCGATGATGAAGCCGGCGCTGCCTGTTTCGAGAACTATCTGGGCCCGAGGAATTATTCCTTCAATGCCGGAAAGTTCCATATCGTCGTGGTGGATAACCTGATAATGCAGCTGAATTCGTCGAGACAGCTTAAAGATTATGACCAAGGTCTTACTGACGATATCTGGAAATGGCTGCAGAAAGACCTTTCATATGTGGATTATTCGACACCTGTCATCATCTGCTCGCATTCCCCGATGTTCATGCTGTCGTCAGGCGGTGACAGGTCCCTGTCCGCGGCTACGCGTCACGGGGCGGACTATGCCCTGTTGCTTTCCAAATACAAGAAGGTGTATGCCTGGGCCGGGCACATGCATGCCGCGTTCAACTATGTGTATGGCCCGTCTTCGAAATATCCGGGGATAGAGGCACATACAGTGTCCAGGGTTACCGGCTCATTGTGGGTGAACGAATGGCTGTGTGAAGACGGAACCCCGAGGGGATATGTCGTGGCGGACGTGGACGGCGAAAACTTGACATGGAAGTTCAAGCCGATTGCCTATCAGACCGCGAAGGCGACCGGTGAGGTCCCGGCCTATACGCTGCGCGACTATACCTTGACCTCGGACGGCGTCGCCATGCGCAACGGAAGAAAATTGGACGAAACCTATCAGCTTCGCGCCTATCCGCGCGGGACTTATGGCGACAACTATGTTTATGCCAATGTCTTCATGTATGATGAGGCATGGGGCGAGGTGAAATTCACTTCATCGAAGAGCGGCCCGGTGGTCATGACCAAAGTCTCTGAAAAGACCAAGAAATATGATGCCGCCTACAAGGAAGTGTTTGATTTCTATAAATCTGCCGGTTCTGCGTTAAGTTCATCATCTGATTTCGTGCTTTTCAACAAGTCCGGTGAAGTGGCCAATCCTGTGCCGCACCTCTTCAGATGCTATTCTTCTGCGGAATCCGATTCCGGAACCGTCACGGTAACAGACCGTTTCGGCAATGAATATTCTACGACAGTGTCATGGTAATGGTGAATCATATGAAGAAGACAATATCTATCATCCTGTTGCTCCTTTGGGCGGTTGCGGCTTATGCCCAAGGCATCGGGACTTATAAGGAGCTTCTGGAGTTTGCTGCCGCAAGCAACTCCGGACAAAACATTGACAAATGGAAAGATGCCGACGGCGTCATTTGTCTTACGGCAGACATTGACATGTCGAAAGTGAAGAAGTTCGACGGTGTGAAATCGTTTGGCGGGGTATTTGACGGATGCGGGTTCTCCATTATGAATTGGAAAGCCCAGAGGGGACTGTTCGGACAGATAGCGGAAGGCGGCATTGTCAGAAATCTGAAGATTGACGCTTCCTGTTCAATGAAAGTTCCCAATGGAACTGTCGAATATCATGTCGGATTCATTGCAGATGAGAATGGAGGAATCCTGGAAAACTGCGAGAATCACGGCAACATCAGCCATCGTTCCGGCTTTACGGAGAAAGACGTGTATGTCGGAGGTGTCGCCGGCATAAACAAAGCATCCATTCTTCGCTGCCGTAATTATGGAAACATCGATTCCCGAAGCGCATCAGTCAGCCAAAAGGGAGAAATATCCGCACATATCGGAGGAATTGCCGGTGGCGGATACCTGAAGACTTTCATGTGCCCGGTTTTCGCCTGGTGTGAAAACTATGGACAAATACGCTTTGAGGGGGATTTTCCGGCATGCAACCTGGGTGGCATTGTGGGCAATGGTTTCAAGGTCCCCGTGAAATTCAGTATCAACAGGGGGACTGTCACGGCGATAACTGTGCAAGGAGAGCCTGGAAATGATGCAATGATTCCTCAGATACGTGTGGGTGGTGTTGCCGGAATGACTAAAGGCGACATTATGGGATGTGACAATTTCGGAGAAGTCTCATCTTCAGGCACGCATTGGCCTGTAGTCGGCGGTATCTGCGGAATGCCTCACGCTGCCATCGTGATAGGGGATTGCGTGAATTATGGAATTGTCCGCATCACGAATGATTCTCCCGGCTGCGTAGGCGGCATTGCAGGTTCCATAAACAGGCCGGTGCATGTGAGAGGTTGTGTGAATCGTGGAGATATAACTTTTGGAGGATTCAGTCCTGACAGACGTTCTGCCTGTGGCGGTATCGCCGGCTCAGTCACTGTCAAGCGCGATGCCAAAGAAGGCGCGTATGTCCGTAATTGCCTGAATTACGGCAATGTTGCCGGCGGCTCCGGTTCGAACAAATATGAAAACAGCGACAATGCAATCCATACGGGAGGCATTACGGGATGGATATCAGGTTCCGATCTGGCTGTCGTGATGCTTAAGGATTGCACCAATTATGGAAAGGTGACATCTGACGGCGGCAGGTGCGGAAATATTTCCGGTGCATGTGTCAAGGTCCAGACAGGAGGGCAATACCCGGACGATTGGGCGGAGGCGGCTGAACCGATGTCCGACGGCAGCAATGTGTTCGGACGTGTTACGGATGTGACAGGAAAGGCTGTCGCCGGTGTGGTGGTCAGCGATGGCTTCCAAAGTGTCCAGACAGACGGATATGGTTATTATTCCATGAAGAGCGACTTGTCTGCGGTCAGATTCGTCCAAATCTCGTTCCCTGCTGAATATGAAATCAATGCCGTGGACGGAAAGCCTTGCGGATACAAGCGCGTGGCAAGATATCAGAAGGCCGTCATGGCGGACTTCGTGCTGACGCCCCGAAAGTCACCTTCGGACAAATATACGATGCTTATGATTGCCGACCCTCAGATGAGGCCGTTCGGCGTCGACAATTCGGCGGAGGCCTACAAGAATTCCGTCATTCCTGATGCAGAAGCGTTCAGGCAGCAGTGCGGTGACGAATGTTATTCAATAGAACTTGGCGACCTGGTTTATAATTTCATGACTGCTTATGACGATTATATGGATATCACTGCAGGACTGAAATGTCCGACATTCAATGTGATGGGCAACCATGACTATGACCAGACCACAATGTATGACTTTGAACTGGGTGCCGTTTATTTCGAAACGTATGTGGGCCCTCAGAATTATTCGTTCAATATCGGGAAGGTCCATTACGTGGTTCTCAATGACATAGTTTACAGCAGGGCTTCCGCCAAGGATACCTACCGCTCCGGATTGGAAGAACAAGCATTGAAATGGCTGGAAGGCGACTTGGCTTTCGTGCCTCATGATACGCCTCTTGTGGTATGTGCACATTCGCAGATGTTCAAGAAGCGTTCGAGCCATTCTTCACACAACCTGAATTATGCAAGTTACAAGGAACTTATATCCCGTTATTCCAAGGTTTATTCATGGGCTGGCCACAATCACGAGAATTACTATTATGACTATGCCGGAAAAGAGTTGGGCCTGGACAACATATCATGCATCACGGTGTCACGTTCTACCGGGGCGCTCAGATTGAACAAGTACCTGAACAATGACGGTACGCCTCAAGGATATATGGTAATGGAGGTCGATGGCGATTCTTTCCGCTGGTATTATAAATCTGTCGGCAGGAATGGCAATTGGCAGATGAAAGTCTATCCGCCACGCCGCACCGACGGAGCGAGGATCGTTGCGAACATCTGGAATTACGGTGATGGCTGGAGCAATGTCGAGTGGTGGGAGAACGGCAAGAAGGTGGCCGACATGAGCCGGACCGAAATGGAAGACCCTGATTATGTGGATGTCTATTCAGAGGTCAAGAATCCTACGACACGGAAGTATTGCGCACCGCTCAAGAGCCACAACATGTTCGAGGTGATGCCGTCCGACAATGTCCGTTCAGGTGAAGTCCATGTCACGGACAATTTCGGTGTGACCTACATCTCCGAAATTGAGTGGTAATTCAGTAAACCGTCCGGAAAACTGGTGCTTTTTCCGGACAAAATAATCTTATTCAGCAGTCCGTCCGGAATAAAACGTTTATTTCCGGACGGACTGCTGAAATTA
>OKSI01000977.1_pt1 | contig 9945 bp, 6 predicted proteins | sample 1606221 | NCBI WGS metagenome assembly OKSI01 (sample SAMEA3879540, study PRJEB24766) | human gut metagenome | biome: human-associated habitat; feature: feces | place: USA | collected 1985/1987 | reverse complement strand
GACATTCAATTATGTTGAGCAGATAGAGGAACCGGAGAAGCTACCGCTTATTATCCTTGACAAGTTGAAGTCGGAGTATCGCAGATATATGGTCTCTGGCGGTATGCCTGAAGCCGCTGTCAGCATGCTTGAAAACCAGGGAATGCAGGCAGTCGACGACATACTGCAAGGCATATTGGACTTGTATGAGCTTGACTTCGCCAAGTATGCAGACCCTCGCGAGATACCTCGCATACATGCCCTTTGGCGCTCACTTCCGTCCCAGCTTGCCAAGGAGAACAGGAAGTTCATCTATAAGGTTGTAAAAAAAGGCGCAAGGAGCCGTGACTACGAGGATGCTTTGCTCTGGCTGGAAGATGCAGGCATGATATATCGTGTGAACGCCGTCTCGAAACCTGGAATGCCATTGAGCGCTTACGAAGAACCAGACATATTCAAGGTATATGCCAGTGACAGTGGCCTGTTGAGGCGCTTGGCCGACCTGCCGGGAAGCATAGTCATTGACCCGACAGCCAACTACACCGAATTCAAAGGCGCCATGGCAGAGAATGCGGTGTTGCAAAGTCTGTTGCCATCCTATGGCTCTGTGCCTTACTATTGGTTTTCGGAGGGGAAGGCAGAAATAGAATTCCTGTTGCAGCGGGAGGACGAGATAATACCTGTAGAGGTAAAGGCAGAGAACTGCGTCAGTGGCAGAAGTATCGTTGTGTACAACGAACGTTACCACCCCAAGAACCGCATACGTTTCTCTTTCCTCAACTTGCAGCGTAACAGTGGTATGCTCGCATGCCCTTCGCCTCTGACGGAATGGGCTATGAAATGGCTGGACAAATAAATGTCCTATAGCGATGGTGTGCCGCGCTCTTTTCGGATAGGGCAAGTGGCAGACAGGCATAGACAAAACAATTATTAACCATACAACATGACAATGAAACAAAAACATCTAATTTGGGGAGCTGCGGCAGCGTTGACCTTCCTTTTCAGCGCATCGGCTCTGGCTCACCCCCGTCCCGCCAAGAAGAAAAAGATGGTGGAGACGAAGGCCGACGTATGCCCCTTTATGGATAAATGGGTAGAAGACGAGACCAAGTTTGAGGACCGCAAGGAGAAGGCCCACGCCACGTTTGTGCCCTATGCCTCTACAACCTCGATGCAGCAGGACGACTGCTACAAGTATCCATGGCTCACGCCTAAGCGTGCCAACTACCTGCTGCTCAACGGCAAATGGAAGTTCCGCTACACCGCCGACTGGAAGCAGGGCAAGCCCGAGAAAGACGATTTCTGGGCCGATAATGCCGATGTTTCTTCTTGGAAAGAGCTCCAGGTCCCCCTCAACTGGGAGATGGCCGGATATGATGTGCCCGTATATAATAATGTGGGCTATCCCTTCGAGAACAAGCCCCCTTTCATCACGGCGTTCAACGACAATTTCGACAAGAACCCCGTAGGTTCCTATCGCCGCAATTTCTGCCTGCCTGACGGTTGGGACCAGGACAAGCGCGTCTTTCTCCACTTCGACGGAGCCTGCAGCGCCATTGTGGTGTGGGTAAACGGCAAGTATGCTGGCTATTCGCAAGGTGCCAATACCGACGCTGAATTTGATGTGACCCACCTTGTGCGCAAGGGCGACAATAACGTGTCGGTGCGCGTCTACCGCTGGTGCGACGGTTCTTACCTTGAGGGTCAGGACATGTGGCACCTCGGAGGCATCCACCGCGATGTCTATCTCGTGGCCACGCCCAAGACCTTCGTGGCCGACCATTACATCACATCAGCCCTTAAGGACGACTATGCTTCGGGTAACCTCAATGTAGACCTCACCCTCGACAACGCCGCCAAGGAGCGCTCGGAGAAGACGCTCGAAATAGAGCTCCTCGACCCCCAGGGCAAACTGGTGGGCAAGCAGGAGGCGCAGGTGGCTATGACCGCCAACGACGCGCAGAAGCACATTCGCCTCACTCTCGACAACCTCACCGGCCTGAAGGCCTGGTCGGCCGAGCAGCCCAATCTCTATACCGTCATCGTGCGCCAGAAGGTAGGTGGCAAGGAGGAGATGGTGTTCTCTACCAAATACGGTTTCAGAGATGTGGCCATCAAGGGCCACCTGGTGTATGTAAACGGCAAGCGCGTGTTCTTCAAGGGTGTCAACACACAGGATATCCACCCGCTCTATGGCCACGCCATCGATGTGGAGACCATGCTCCGCGATGTGGTGCTGATGAAGCAGGCCAATGTAAACACTGTCCGCACCAGCCACTATCCCCGTCAGGCCAAGATGTATGCCATGTTCGACTATTACGGACTCTACTGCATGAACGAGGCCGATGTGGAGTGCCACAACAACCATTCGCTCTCCAACAACCCCACCTGGCGCGACGCCTACGTAGACCGCACGGAGCGCATGGTGCTGAGAGACCGCAACCATCCCAGCGTGGTGTTCTGGTCGCTCGGCAACGAGTCGGGCGGTGGCGACAACTTCCAGGCTACCTATGACAAGGTGAAGGAACTGCTCCCCGGCCGCGACGCATGGGTGCACTATGAGGGCTATAAGAACGGCGCCAAATACTCCGACTTCGGCTCCGACATGTATCCTAAAGTCGAGGTGATGAAGACGCATATGGACGGTCTCAACAACAAGCCCTACTTCATCTGCGAGTATGCGCACGCCATGGGTCAGGCTGTGGGAAATCTGCAAGAATACTGGAATCTCATCGAGAAAAGCACTGGCATTATTGGCGGCTGCATCTGGGACTGGGTGGACCAGGGCATCTACGACACGCGCCGCATACGCGAGGGACTTCCGCTGAAGGATGCCAAGACCGGGCTTCACTATTACACATCGGGTTACGACTACACCAAGATGAACCGTGGCGACAGAGGCTTCCAGGGCGACTTCATGAGCAACGGCATCATCACCCCGGGCCGTGAGTGGACCGCCAAGCTCACCGAGGTGAAGTATGTCTATAGAGACGCCGACTACGAGTCGTTCGCCAACCACGTGCTCACCCTGAAGAACAAGCGTGCATTCACCGACCTGGCCGACAGCTACGACCTCAGCTATGAGGTGCTCCGCAATGGCGTTTCGGTGGAGAAAAACCAAGTGACCGTCCCATCGGTGCAGCCCGGAAACACCTGTCAAATCAACATTCCTTACACCACCGTAGAGGACGCCATGGCCGAGTATGTCATTACCTTCAACCTCGTACTGAAGAAAGCCACCTCTTGGGGTAAGCAGGGCTACGCCATGGCCCAGCAGCAGTTTAAGCTCTCCGCCGACAACGCCGCTGGTGTATCGGTTGCCGACCCCACCTTCGTGCAGCAAAGCCACGGTCAGCTGCCCGCCATCCAGGAGAAGGGTAAACTCAAGGTGAAGGGCAACACCGTCACCGGCAACAATTTCAGTATTGCTTTCGCAGAGGATGGAACCATCGCCCAGTGGACCTATGGCAACACGCAGCTCGTGCAGCCCAACGCCGGACCCGATTTCAACGGCTTCCGCCGCATAGCCAACGACAACATCAACCTCGGCGCCCCAGGTGGCATGGCCGAGAACGATAACAAGGAGGAAGGTGCCCTCACTGGCAAGAAGACAATGGTGAGTGCGCCCAAGAAGCAGGGTAAGAACGTGATGGTGGAAACGGCCGTAACCAATGGTACCGACACCCATCAGATAGTTTACACCATCTATCCCAACGGAACTTTGGACATGAAGGTCATCACCAACAACTCGTCGGCAGAAACCCGACGCATCGGCATCACCATGCAGTTTGCGCCCGGCTTCGAGAACGTAGAGTATTATGCCAAGGGCCCGTGGAGCAACTACATCGACCGCCAGCGCGGTTCGCTCCTCGGCCGCTACATCACCACCGTGGATGGCATGTTTGAAGAACAGAGCGCGCCACAAACCATGGGCGACCGCCAGGGCCTGCGCCAGCTCACGCTCGACAACGACGCCACCCAGTTGCAAATCACCACTGAGGGCATGGTGGCCTTCTCGCTGTCTCATTTCGACGACGCCCAGTTCAACTACGATGTGTTCTATGGCGGCAAGCACCCCTACGATCTGGTGCGCTCCCCCCAGATTTTCGCCCACTTCGACTTCTGGCAGCGAGGCATCGGAAACCATAGTTGCGGAGGCGACTCGTGTCTGCCACAATACATGGCGCCAACGGGACCCCATGAGTTTACCTTGCGCTTCACGCCAATGGCCAAATAAAGATGGAATAACCCTATAACCGGAGGGTGGATATTACGCACGTTTGTCGTAATATCCACCCTTTTCCTTTGCCGCCCACCCTTCCTACTTATAAAACCAAAACGGGCTAATGACCATTTTGGGGTTTATGGCATTGAAAAGCATCCCATGACCGTCGTTTATGAGCAGGAGATGACGAAAAAAGAACTATTGATGAGAAAAATGCAACTTATAAGTTGTCTGCTTCGTCCCAAATCTATATCTTTGCATCAAGGAGATACTGTAAATGAGATGCAAGATAAACTGCATGCTCAGATAGAGTAGGATAAACTCAATGTCTGCCGCAACTGTTTGCCGCAGAAGTATCTTCGAATTTTATGAAGAGAATGGATGATGAATGTCTAACCTCTAACACTCGATATGATGAAAATTATACGGACAACCTTAGTGCTGGCGCTGCTGCTCATGGTGACTACGGCGCAGGCACAGCGCGGCTCGTGGAAGGGCGAGCTCGACGTGCAGGGCATCAAGCTGCCCCTCGTGTTTCACTTCACCGACAAGGGATGCACCATGGACTCTCCGGCGCAGAACGTCAGGGGAATACCTACGCAGACTGTGGTCAAAGGCGACAGCGTGACGGTGGAAATCGCCATGATTGGCGCCCGCTTTGAGGGCGTGAACAAGGGCATGGAGATAGAAGGCACCTTCACCCAGCAGGGCATGGCCTTCCCGCTCACGCTCACGCCGGGCGAGGTCACCCTTAACCGTCCGCAGACTCCCAAGCCCCCCTTCGATTATCTCACCGAGGAGGTGTCGTTTACCAACGGCAGCTTCACCCTGCACGGCACCCTCACCAAGCCTCGTGGCTGTAGCCGCCAGACTCCTGTGGTGTTGATGGTAAGTGGCAGCGGACAGCAGAACCGCGATGAAGAGCTGTTCGGACACAAGCCCTTTGCCGTGCTTGCCGACGCCTTGGCACGCCAGGGCATCGCCTCGTTGCGCTACGACGACCGAGGGTGGGGCGACGCCTCCGTGAGGTTCTACGAATTTACCACCGCCGACTTCTACGCCGACGCACTCAGCGGCCTTGCCTTGCTGCGCAAGCAGTTTGACCGCGTGGGTATGCTCGGCCACAGCGAGGGCGGCACCATAGCCCTGATGGCGGCTGCCGAGGGCAAAACAGACTTCGTCGTGACGCTGGCAGCCATGGCTGTGTCGGGTAAGGAGACGATGATAGCGCAAAACCGTTCGGTACTTGCCGCCGCCGGAACCACTCCCGAGATGACCGAAGCCTACTGTATGGCCATCGGATGCGCTCTGGACCAGTTGGCTCAGGGCAAGAAGACCGCTGACATCAAGCCCACGGGCGTCCCCGTGCTCTTTCGCAGTGTCTTTGACAAAGCCCTGAAGCAGGGCGACAATCCCTATATCCGCCATCTGCTCAATGTCGATGTGAGAGGCGTGCTCGGCAAGATTGTCTGTCCCGTGCTGGCACTCAACGGCAACCGCGACACCCAGGTGGACTGTGTCGCCAATCTCGGAGCGCTGGAGAAAGGGCTCGTCAACAGTCGCCATACCCTCAAAACCTTCGACGGACTGAACCATCTCTTCCAGACTTGCCACACAGGACTGGTCGTGGAATATCAGCAGATAGAGGAGACCCTCGCCCCGACGGTGATGGAAACCATAACGTCGTGGATAAAAAACCTGTAGAAAGACAATAAAAGCTACGCTTATCCGTTATGTAAGTGTGTTGAAAAGATATTTATTTACCCTTGTCATCTCTGTCGTCGGGGCGCTGGCCGCCTCTGCGCAATATGATATGTCGCTCAGCCACTACTTTGCCCAGGAGCCGGTGTTCAACCCCGCCGCCGTGGGCAAAGAGTCCAAGCTGAATGTCACAGGAAGTTACGCCCTCGACTTTGCCGGTTTCGAGCACAACCCGCGTACCATGATTGTCGCTGCCGATATGCCCCTGTTCATGCTCAAGCATTACCATGGTGTGGGCGTGCAGATGACGAGCGACAAACTGGGTCTCTTTGACCACCAGCGTTTCGCCGTGCAGTATGCACTCAAGACCAAGCTGCTGGGAGGTATGCTCGGCATCGGCGTCCAGGTGGGTATGCTTAGCGAGAAGTTCAATGGCTCGCAGACCGATACCGAGGAAGGCAACGACCCCGCCATCCCCACGACCGATGTGAGCGGCTCGGGTCTCGATGTGGGCGTCGGTCTCTACTACGTCCACGGCGACTGGTATGCCGGCGCGTCGGTAGCCCACGCCACCGCACCCCAAGTTACGCTGGGCGACAGTTACCTGCTCGACATCGACCGTACATATTATTTGACCGGTGGATACAATATTAAACTAAGAAATCCGTTTATTACAATAAAGCCCACGGTGTTGCTGCGCTCGGATGGCTCGGCGTTCAGGGCCGACATCACGTCGCGCGTGGTCTATACCCACGACAAGCGCATGCTCTATGGCGGCGTGACCTACAGTCCATCCAACTCGGTGACCGTCCTCGTCGGCGGCAGTTTCCATGGCGTCGTACTGGGCTATAGTTACGAGCTGTATACCTCGGCCTCCATCCCAGGCAACGGCAGTCATGGTCTCTTTGTGGGATACCAGCACGACATCAACCTGACCAAGAAAGGTAGAAACCTGCATAAAAGCGTGAGAATATTATAATATAAAGATGAAGAATAAAAGCATTATAACCCTCGGCCTTGTGGCGTTCTCTGTGGCGCTGACAGGCTGTTTCGGTAGCAAGAGTGCCATCTCGGGCGGCCGCGGCGGCGAGGTGGTTGGCGTTAGTGGCCGCTCCTTTGCCGAGCCCACGCCTTACGGTATGACCAAGGTAGAGCGTGGCTCGCTGCACATGGGCCTCGACCGTCAAGACTCGCTCTGGGGTATGAAGACTCCCGTCAAGGACATCTCTGTCGACGGGTTCTGGATGGACGAAACTGAGGTTACCAACTCCAAGTACAAGCAGTTTGTGCAGTATGTCAAGGACTCTATCCTCCGTACGCGTCTTGCCGACCCCGCCTATGCCGGCGACGAGACCTACATGATTACCGAGGACAAGTATGGCGAGCCAGTCACTCCCCATATCAACTGGCGCAAGCCTCTGCCGCGCAAGCCCAATGAGGACGAGCAGCGCGCCATCGAGAGCATGTATGTCACCAACCCCGTGACTGGCGAGAAACTGCTCGACTACCGCCAGCTCAACTATAAGTATGAGATTTACGACTATACCACTGCCGCCCTGCGCCGTAACCGCCTCATGCCCCACGAGCGCAACCTGAACACCGATGTCACCGTCAATCCCGACGAGGTGGTGATGATTTCCAAGGACACGGCGTATATCGACGACAACGGCAATATCGTGCGCGAGACCATCAACCGCCCACTCAGCGGTCCTTGGGATTTCCTCAACACCTATATCGTCAATGTCTATCCCGACACCACCGTCTGGGTCAACGACTTCCAGAACTCTGACAACGAGATGTATCTCCGCAACTACTTCAGCAATCCCGCCTACAACGATTACCCCGTCGTTGGTGTCACCTGGGAGCAGGCCAACGCCTTCTGCGCCTGGCGCACCGACTATCTGCTCAAGGGCCTGGGTGGTGAAGCCCGCTTCATCCAGCGTTACCGCCTGCCCACCGAAGCCGAGTGGGAGTATGCCGCACGCGGTGGTAACAGGTCGCGTGGCTATGTGTTCAGCGGTAGTGACAACCTGTATAACGTGGCCTGGTACGAGGGTAATAGCGACATGACCACCCACAATGTGGGAGGCCTGGAACCCAACGAACTGGGGCTGTATGACATGGCAGGCAATGTGGATGAGTGGTGCAGCGACTTTAGGGGCGACTATACCGCCAGCCCGGCCGTTGATCCCAAAGGGCCGGCTACGGGCGATACCCATATAGTGCGCGGCGGTAGCTGGAATGGGTCGCTGGGAGGGTGCTATATATGTGCCCGAGGCTCGATGATACCCAATTATGGCAAATCTGATACGGGGCTGAGGCTTGCACTGTCAGAGTAGCGTTGCAAAAGATAGATTATGGAAAAAGAATTTGAAGACTTCTGGACCGCTCATAGCAAACAACTCATTGCGCGAGCCCCCAAGCGCTGGCAGGAAGAGCGAACCCATAGCTTGGGGATGAACACTCTGGGCGACTGGCTGCTCTGGATAGTGCCCGTGGGCGTGGTGGTGTGTCTGATGGATTACAAGTTTGTGGCGAGCAGCCTGGTCAACTTCCTTATCCTGCTCGTCATCTGCGTGGTGTGCGTGGTGGTGTGCCAGATGGTGCGTCCCTATGTCACCGGCAAACGCAGCGTGGCCGAAATAGACAAGGAAATCAAGCAATACTACTACGAGCAGTATCGCCGCGACGGTAAGATAGAACTGTAAGGGTGGTCATATCCGCATCAGGTCGCTCATGATGCTGTCGGAGAGGTAGATGCCGCTGCGGGTAAGGTGAAGCCGGTCGTCGTCGACAGCCAGCAGGCCGCGGCCGATGTGTGGTCTGGCGGCGTCGAGGGCAAACTGCCGGTCTTCGGGCGAAAGGTGCTCGAGCTGCAGCCCCTCTCGCGTGCGTAGAGCAGTGGTGATAAGGTCGTTGTAGTGGGTCTCGGCATCTATCGTCTCGTATTTGCAGGGGCGGATGCCATCTTCTATCGAGCTGATGTAGTCGTCCAGACTGGCTGTGTTCCAACTCCTTGTATTTCCGTCATAAGAGTGTGCGGCTGCACCTACGCCTATGTAGGGCGTGTCGTGCCAGTAGCTGCTGTTGTGGCGGCTTCGGAAGCCCGGTAGGGCAAAGTTGCTTATCTCATAGTGTTCATATCCGGCAGCGGTAAGCCGGTCGATAAGCACGTTGTACATGTCGAGCGACAGTTCGTCGCTTATTTCTTTTATCTTCCCTTGTTCCAGATACCGGTAGAGCAGGGTACCCTCTTCATACATCAAGGAGTAGGCCGACAGGTGTTGGGCGCCGAGAGCGAGAGCATGGTCTATGTCGCTCTCCCAGTCGACCAGAGTCTCGTCGGGAAAACCGAACATGAGGTCTACGCTGATATTGCCGATGTTCAGCTGATGCAGTGTCTCTACAGCCCGTGTCACCTCATCGGCAGTGTGGCGTCGGCGAATCAGGCGGAGCCTGCTGTCACTGAAAGTCTGGGCACCCATACTTACACGGTTTACCTGTGGCGGCAGGCGGAAACCTGCGCGACACACGTCGTCGGGATTACATTCGATGGTGACTTCGGCGTCGTCGCTCACCCTATACCTATTATATATATAGGAGATGAGTCTGTCGAGATTGCCGGCAGAGAGCATGCTGGGCGTACCTCCCCCCAGATAGATGGTATCGATGCTGTCGGCAGAGGCTTGGCGCATGTCAAGTTCGTGGCACACGGCGTCGATATAACTATCTTGCATATCAGCACGTGTGGTACTGTAAAAGCCACAGTAGGCACAACGCGATGCACAGAAAGGTATGTGAATGTATAAACCAGCCATAATTGGCGCAAAATTACTAATAAGTTGAAAAAAAATGAAGATTTTTGCCGTTTTCTTTTGGTGTTTCTCCTAAAATATATAACTTTAGCATCGATAAGGGCAAGTGTATCGCAACACATGCCATGACTAAGAACATTACTAACAACTTAAATCTTTTTGATATGAGAGTATATCAAACAAATGAAATCAAGAACATCGCGCTGCTTGGCAGTGCGGGTAGCG
>OKSI01000974.1_pt1 | contig 9978 bp, 8 predicted proteins | sample 1606221 | NCBI WGS metagenome assembly OKSI01 (sample SAMEA3879540, study PRJEB24766) | human gut metagenome | biome: human-associated habitat; feature: feces | place: USA | collected 1985/1987 | reverse complement strand
TCCTGTGGATCTCGTCCTTCCAGAAGAATTCCATATTTATCATAGTATTCATCTGTCAATATATTGATGTCACTCTGCGACACTGCATTTACCGCATCTGCTGCGTCTACGATTGTATAAGTATCGACTTCCCATCCAAATTTCAACTGTGCCTCAACTTTATCACCTTCAGTATCTGCTACATTAAGCATATTGTCCGCAAAACGTGCTACCCGTAAATGATTGCTTTCTACAAGTCCAATTGCCGTTATCATCCAGTCTCCGATTTTTGTCATTTTAAAGCCCTCTCCGTGTACCTCATGAGACTCAACAACCACAATAAAAGAGTCCGGATCTGCATCTTTTACGGATTTACGCACCTGGTACATTTCCTTACTGTTGCATGCACACATTACCACCTGAATATCGTCCTGCTTATATCCTCCCTGCGCCTTAAGAATAGTGCTTCCGCGCTGACTGCATTCATCAATTACATCGCATATTCTCTTTCCATTTTTTGTGACAATAAAGGCTACTTTGCCTGAATTCATGCCATATATCACTATCATGCCGTAAATCATTCCGTCAATATCCCGAAACAAAAGTCCTCCAACCAGAATAATTCCGACATCAGTAAGAAAAGAGATGTTGCCCATCGATAAATGAGGCCGCAATGCTTTTACAGCCATGATGATAAAATCAGCTCCTCCTGTTGAAGAATTTCTTGTATAAATCATGGCATAGCCTATTCCGCAAAATACACCTGTGCACAATGCCGCAAGCAGTCTGTCGCCCTGATACACCGGAAATAACGGCGCAACATAGTCAACAATAAAAGAAGACAAAAGCATGCATCGTATTGAGCTGACAAAAAATTTCCTGCCCAATAATTTGCAGCATAGTATCGCAACCGGAATATTAAGCAGAACCGTTGATAAACCAATTGAAATATTAAACAGCCGGTATAAAATAATCGAAATACCCGAAAAACAGACTTGCTGCGGCCAGCCAATGGCTAATGCCGGTTTTCAGTACAAGTCGGAGAAGGTCATAGAGACATTTGATGAGCTGTTCAAGGATTACGATTATATCGTAGCTCCTTCTGCCTCATGTGCTGCTTACGTAAAGGTGTATTATCCTAAAATCCTTGAGGGTAAGCACGAGTGTATTTCCTCAAAGAAAATCATGGATGTTGTGGAGTTCCTTCACGATGTGCTGAAGGTGGATCATGTCCCAGGCAAATTCCCGCATGTGGTGAGTGTACACAACAGTTGTCACGGTGTGCGCGAACTGGGATTGTCATCTCCTTCTGAGCGCCACATCAAGCCGTTCAATAAGATTATTGACCTTTTAAATATGGTGGAAGGCATTACCATCCACGAACCGGAGCGCAAGGATGAATGTTGCGGATTCGGTGGTATGTTCTCTATTGAGGAGCCTGCCGTTTCTACCCGTATGGGCGAGGACAAGATCAAGCGCCACATGGCTACAGGTGCCGAGTATGTAACGGGTCCGGATTCTTCCTGCCTGATGCACATGGCTGGAATCGCCAAGAAAGAGAATATGCCGATCAAGTTTATTCATGTTGTTCAAATATTAGCTGCAGGACTATGAGTACAGAACATTCCAAGAGAGCTGCGAAGTTTACGCAGAATGTAGAGAAGACCACCTGGCACGATGCTACCTTCTGGTCTGTTCGTCAGAAGAGAGATAGAATGGCGCAGGGACTTCCTGAGTGGGAAGATCTCCGCGAGCATGCGTCTGAAATCAAGATGCACACGATTACCCATCTTGCCGATTATCTCGATATGTTTTCCAAGAATCTGGAGAGCCGCGGGGTAAAGGTTCACTGGGCAAAGAATGCGCAGGAATTCAATGAGATTGTGCTCGGTATTCTGAAAGACCATAACGTGAAGAAGATGGTGAAGTCGAAGTCGATGCTCACCGAGGAGTGCGAGATGAATCCTTATCTGGAGCAGCACGGCATTGACGTGGTAGAGACAGACCTGGGTGAGCGCATCATCCAGCTTCTGGGTCAGAAGCCTAGCCATATCGTGATGCCTGCCATCCACCTGAAGCGTGAGGAGGTAGGTAAGATGTTCGAGGAGAAGGGTATCTCCAAGGAAATCGGCAACTACGATCCTACTTACCTGACCCGCTGTGCCCGTCATCATCTCCGCGACCAGTTTATGGAAGCTGGAGCAGGTATGACCGGATGTAACTTCGGTGTGGCTGCTACCGGCGATTGCGTGGTTTGCACCAACGAGGGTAATGCGGATATGACTACTTCCATGCCTAAGCTCCATATCGTAGCGATGGGTATTGAGAAACTGGTTCCTGATTATAAGTCATTGGCTGTATTCCAGCGTCTGCTTTGCCGCTGCGGAACCGGTCAGCCTACCACCGCCTTCACTTCTCATTTCCGCCAGGCTCGTCCGGGTGCCGAGATGCATGTGGTGCTGGTGGATAATGGCAGAAGCGATATTCTCGCCGATAAGGACCACTGGCAGACTTTGAAATGTATGCGTTGCGGAGCCTGCATGAATACCTGTCCGGTTTATCGTCGTTCAGGCGGTTACAGTTACACCTATTTTATACCGGGTCCTATTGGTGTGAACCTGGGTATGCTGAAGAATCCTCAGAAGTACAGCGACAATGTTTCTGCCTGCACCTTGTGCTTGTCTTGCGACAATGTCTGTCCTTCCAAGGTAGGACCAGGTTCGCAGATTTACGTATGGCGCCAGAGTCTGGAGAAGTTGGGCAAGGCAGATCCTGTGAAGAAGGCGATGTCGAATGGTATGAAGTATCTCTTCGACCGTCCTGCGCTCTACACCACAGCCCTGAAGTTTGCTCCGCTTGTCAATCTGGTTCCTGAATGCTGTACGCACTTCAGCAATTGGAATGCCTGGGGCATCGGTCACGCCATGCCTGAGTTTGCCAAGAAGAGTTTTCATCAATTATGGAAGGAGGGAAAAGTAAAATGAAGAAAGAAGATTTCCTGAACAAGTTGCGCAAGAATACGCATGTTCAATTCGATATGCCTGCCGTAGATGTGAAGGGTATCCAGTATGAGGATACGCTGAAACAGTTTATTGAGATGACGGAATCGGTAGGTGGCCATGTGATAGAAGCGAAGGAGGGTGAGAGTCTGGATGAGCTGGTGAAGAAGGCTTATCCGGAAGCCAAGGTCTTTGCCTCTCATCTGCCAGAAATCACGATTGCCCAGAAGAATCCTGATACGGTGACTGAGGCTAATGACCTGAATGGTACTGATGTGGGTATTGTTCGTGGTGAAGTGGGTGTTGCCGAGAATGGCTGCGTCTGGATTCCTCAGACCATGAAGGAGAAAGTGGTGCTTTTCATCTCGGAATACCTTGTGATATTCCTCGAAAAAGAGAAGATTGTGAACAATATGCATGAGGCTTATGCCCGTATTGAGATGGATCCGAAGTACAATTTCGGTACTTTCATCAGTGGTCCTTCCAAGACTGCCGATATCGAGCAGGCTCTGGTTATGGGTGCGCAAGCTGCTCGTGGTGTGACAGTTATACTCTTGTAAAAGGCAGAAATCCCGAAACTCACTATCGTGTGAACTTCGGGATTTCTCTTTATACTGTCCATTCATAGGTGTCGTAAACCACGCCTCTTCCTCCGAAACCTTCTTTCTGGTAGATGAGGCTGGTGTTGAGCACCTTTCCTCCTTCTTCATTAGATGTTCCGAAATCGAAATAATCAAAATCCTTATACCTTATATTAATGAGATTCAGAAACAAAGCATCGAGTGCATGCGCCTTTTTTCCCTCTTCTGATGCGGAAATATACTGCGTATGAACCACTTTTCTGCTGATGTACAGAACGGTTCCGCCTAGCATCTTGCCAGATTCTTCTCGGGCAACATACAGTTTGATATTGTCAGGGAAAGATGTTTTCAGTCTGCTCATCTCTTGCAAGGTATGAACAGGATGAGCCTGATAGGTGTTCATCAGGTTTTCGGTTAAAATGCTCCAAAACGTTTCGTAATCCTCACTTTCTTCAATGAAGATTCCTTTTCCCAGGGCTTTCCTTGCGCCCGATTTTCTGATATTATACCATTTCAGCGGATGCTTCAGGTCGATGACAGCCGCAATGTTTCTGGCGCAGATTTGCGCCCGGCATTCCTTGAAGAGAGCATAGAGGTCTTCTTCGGCTGGCAGTTGCTGGTAAATCCAGGGTATCGGTTTGTAGATGCACTTGCGGAAACCTGCCTGCTTCAGGTATGTGTTGATGGCAACGAAAACCTGACAGATATTTTCTGCTGAGGCGTGTCCGGTAGTGAGCAGTCCGGCATAGGTGAGTCCCTGATGAGAATAGAAAACATCTCCGTCCTCATTGGCAGGGAGTAAGGCATAGAGCTTGTTGTTGTGGAAAATCATGAGCGAATGGTCATGGAAACGGTCGCTGTGATAATCCATGTAGGAGCGGTTGAGAAGGAAGGTGGCGTTGCGTGCATGTTCTACATAGGCATTCCAGACTTCCTTGTCTGCATCGTTGTATTTTCTGATCTCAAACATGATTTTTAGCGTTATTGATTCTCGGTCTTTGAGAGATTAGGACTTTGGGATGAACTGATGAATCTGAGATATTCGTCATATTCGCGTATGTAGTCTTCTTCCTCAAACTTGTGGGAAGCCAGAACCAGACACAATGAGCCGGAAGAGAAATCATCCAGTGTTCGCCAGATATTGACATCTACGAACAGTCCCTCCCAAGGGTGGTTGAGATGATAGGTCTTCTTCTGTTCTCCATTATCCAGTGTTACCGAAAAGGAACCGCTGGCTGCTATGATGAATTCCTGGCATTCCTTGTGAGCATGGCCACCGCGACTTTCTCCGCCCGGAACATCATAGGTCCAGTAGGTACGGGCAATGGCAAAGGGAATATGCGTCTCTCCCTCTGCCACTGTCAGGTTGCCTCTAGGGTCGAATATCTTGGGTAATGTGATAATTCTTCCTAATTCTTTCATGTCTATTTCTTCATGTATGGGTCGGTTCCCAATACAGTCTTTGCCAGACGCTTTGCCTTGTCGCGGAGCTGGTTGAGGTCATCGCCCTTCTCGCCGTAGCAGAGTACGACGCCCATGCGGCGGCCTACGTGAGCCTCTGGCTTGCCGAAGATACGGATGCGGGTATGGTCTTCCTTCAGCGCATCGAGCATATTGTAGTTTAATGGCTCGGTGCTTTCCTCTGGCGAGAGGATGACGGCAGAACAGCCGATGTGCTCCAGATGGATTCCGGCGATAGGCAAGCCCATCACGGCACGGAAGTGGAGCTCAAACTCGCTCAGGTTGGTGGTGTGACCAAGGGTTACCATACCTGTATCGTGTGGACGAGGACTCAACTCAGAGAAGATAACCTCGCCCTGCTTGCTCAGGAAGAACTCTACGCCCCAGAGACCGGCACCTGTCAATGCCTTGGTTACTTCGCCGGCAATGTGCTCAGCCTTCTTCAAAGCCTCTTCAGGAATCTGGAATGGCTGCCAACTCTCGCGGTAGTCGCCGCCCTTCTGTACATGGCCGATAGGTGGACAGAAGAGGGTAGGACCGTCTTTCTGGGTGACGGTGAGCAGGGTGAACTCAGAATCGAAGTCGATAAATTCCTCGATGATTACTTCCTTCACGTCGCCACGACCTTCTTCCATTGCTTCCTTGTAAGCCTCCTTCAGTTCATCATCGTTGTGAACATAGCTCTGACCATGGCCGCTTGAACTCATCAGAGGTTTCACTACGCATGGGAAACCGATTTCATCGGCAGCGTTCTTAAACTCCTCGAAGGTCTTGGCATAGAAATACTTGGCGGTGCGCAGACCCAGTTCCTTGGCGGCAAGGTCGCGGATGGCACGGCGGTTCATGGTGTAGTTTACGGCACGGGCAGAAGGCACAACCTGGATGCCCTCCTTCTCGAAGTCGAAGAGTCGCTCGGTGCGGATAGCTTCAATCTCAGGCACGATGATGTCTGGGTGATGTTTCTCTACCACTGCGGTCAATGCGTCGCCATCGAGCATCGAGAACACTTCTCGCTCGTCGGCTACCTGCATGGCTGGTGCATTGTCATACTTGTCGCAAGCGATGACGTACTGTCCTGCTCGCTTTGCGGCGATGGTAAATTCTTTGCCCAGTTCGCCTGAGCCCAAAAGCATAATCTTCTTCATTTATATGATGTTTAATATTTTATGTCCCTAAAATAAATCACTAATCACTAATAATTAATCACTAAGTCCGAACTTCTTTCTGATAAATTCTGCGATAAACTTCTCTGTTTCTTCGATTCCCAGATGGCTGCTGTTGATGCAGAGGTCGTAGCTCTCGCTGTGTCCCCACTTCTTGCCTGTATAGTAATCGTAGTAAGAGGCGCGCTGCTCCTCGTGGCTTTCGATGAACTTGCGGGCGGAGGCTCTGTCGATGTCCTTTCGCTTGCACACTGCCTTAATGCGGTCGTCGATATTGGCGGTGATGAAGATATTAATCACATTCTTGTAATCACGCAGCACATAGTCGGCGGTTCTGCCCACGAACACGCAGTTGCCCTCATCGGCAGCCTTTCTGATAGCGTCGCTCTGGAACTTGTACAGACCTTCCTGCGAGAAGTCGTTGTGATAGAAATTGTTATCGCTCAGGAAGGGCAGATGGGTATGGAAGAGAGACTTGAAGAATCCCTTCTGCTCATCGTTCTGCTCGAAGAATTTCTCAGAGAATCCACTCTCCTTGGCGGCAAGATTCAGCAGCTCACGGTCGTAACATTTGCAACCGAAATCCTCCGCCAGCTTCTCGGCGATGATATGCCCGCCGCTACCTATCTGGCGACCTACGTTTATGATAATCTTATTCATAATCTTTAGTTTGTAGTTTATAATTTATAGCATGAACCGCCTATGGCAATCTTGCTAAACGGCTAAGCCCTATTAACTATTAACTTTTAGCTGTTCTTGGTGTTGTCTTTTCAGCTTGTTCATGTACCACATCATTACGACTCCGGCGATGACTGCGGCAGCGAAGTCGGAGATAGGCATACTGTACCATACTCCATCAATGTCCCATATCATCGGCAGGAAAGCCAGGAGCGGCAGAAGGATGAGCAACTGTCTCGACAAGGAGAGGAAGATACTGATCTTCACCTTTCCGATGCACTGGAAGAAGTTGGTGATAACCATCTGGAACCCGATGACCGGGAAGCAGAACATCACTACTCTGATCGCCTTAATGCCCAAGTCTATCAGTTGCTTATCGGTTGTAAACAGTCGTGCGCAGTAGTAAGGCAGGAACATCGCTATCAGCCAGCCCGTTACCATGATGGCGGTGGCGGCGATGATGCTCAGGCTCAGTACGCGAATCAGTCGGTCCAGTTTCTGGGCTCCATAGTTGTATCCGGCTATAGGCTGCATTCCCTGGTTTACGCCAAACACGAACATCACGAACACCATCGCAATACCATTGGCTATTCCGTAGGCTCCCACGGAGAGGTCGCCTCCGAACCGCACCAGCTGGTTGTTGATGAAGATGACGATGATGCAGGCGCACACGTTCATCAGAAAAGGCGAAATGCCGATGGCAAGGATATTATCCACGAGTTTCCTCTTCAGTTTGTAGATGCCTTTCTTGAAGTGTAGCAGCTCATTCTTGTTGCTGAAGAGCTTGATTTGCCACATCAGCGCCATCAACTGCGAAAGGATGGTGGCGATGGCGGCTCCCTGTATTCCCCATTTGAAGACGAGGATGAAGAGGGCATCCAGTATCACGTTCATCACCACCGTAAAGATGGTGGCAAACATCGCCTGCTTGGGTTTGCTCGCTGCTCGGAGCAGAGCATTCATACCGAAATACATGTGGCTCACCACATTGCCCAGCAGGATGATGACCATATACTCATGGGCATAGATGAGCGTCTGGTCGCTGGCTCCGAAGAATCTCAGGATAGGGTCGAGGAAGAGCAGACAGATGATGCTCAATCCGATACCGATGATGAGATTCAGAGAAATTGTGTTACCCAGAATGTTTTGCGCTGTGGCATAGTCTTTTTGTCCCAGCTTCACGCTGATGGCAGTAGATGCTCCTACGCCCACACCGGCTCCGAAAGCGGCGGTGAGGTTCATGAAGGGGAAGGTGATGGCGAGACCTGAAATGGCCATGGCTCCCACACCCTGACCGATGAATACTCGGTCAACGATGTTGTAGAGTGAGGCGGCGGTCATCGCAATCATCGCTGGCAAGGCATACTGAACGAGCAGCTTGCCCACCGGCTTCGTACCTAATTCTAATGTCGCTTGTTTATTTTCCATTTATATCTGTTTTTTCCTCATAGCCGCTCGCCCTGCTTTTTTCAGAATGCAATTGCAGCGGCTACTTGTCTGCAAAAGTACAAAAAATATCTGATACCTTATTATATATATGAAAAAAACTTGCATTTCATGATAAAAACTTCCCTTTTTCTTTGGTGTTTTCGTACAATTTCTGTACTTTTGCACTTCAGAATAAACAATTCAACTCATTAATAAATGCAATACAAAAATATTGCAGCAACAACAATAACAAACCGGACTACCGATATAATGATGAAAAAATATTTGATGCTTTATGCATTCTTAATGACCGCTCTCTCTTTGTTTGCTCGCGAAGACAGGGTTAGCAATTTTGAGCAACTGATGCGGTTGCCCCGCATCGCCGAAACCGATATGGTGTCGTATCCGGGAGGCAAGTGTATGATGTATCGTCTTTATCTCAGAGACAAAGACCTCAGTCACACTCCCTTCTCGGTAAGTCGCCCTGCAGATTTTCTCTCTCCCCGTTCCATAGAGCGCAGAAAGAGGCAGAATCTGCCCATCGATGTTACCGATTTGCCTGTGGCTCCTGCTTATGAGCAGGCTGTAAGCGAGGCAGGCATCGAGATTGTGGGCAAAAGCAAGTGGAACAATACCCTGCTGGTCCGCATTCATAAGGAGAAGGAACTACGGAAACTGGATGAACTCGATTTCATCACCCGGAAGATGAAGGTCTTCTCTGCTCCCGATTCTGTCAGTCAGCGCATCAGAAGTAGCGTTCGCAGGGGATTGAACGATTGGACTGGTGGAGTAGGCGAATATGGTGCTGCCGATGCGCAGATCCAGTCGCTCAACGGCAAGCGGCTGCATAGAACCGGACATTTGGGCAAAGAAATGATGATTGCTGTCTTCGACGGCGGATTCATGAATGTGGATAAGATTCCGGCGCTGCATAATATCAGATTGGCGGGCATTAGGGACTTTGTGGTTCCTCAATCCAAGAATATTTTCGCCGAGATGGAGCATGGAACGATGGTGCTTTCTACGATGGCTGCCAACGAACCCGAAAGATTCGTGGGGGTGGCACCTGAGGCTCAATATCTGCTGGTGCGCTGTGAAGATGAGCGCACAGAGAGTCTGGCAGAAGAGGATTACTGGGCTTTTGCGGCTGAATATGCTGATAGTTGCGGCGTGGATGTCATCAACTCTTCGTTAGGCTATCATGGCTTCGATGATGCGTCTACCAACCATCATTATTATGAGCAGGACGGCAATTCTACCCTCATCTCCCGCACCGCTTCGATGTGTGCTGACAAGGGAATCATCTGTGTCAATTCTGCAGGAAACGACGGAATGGGAAGTTGGAAGAAAATCAATTTCCCTGCCGATGCACGCAATATCCTTACTGTGGGCAGCGTAAACGAAATGGGCGAGAATGCGGCTTTCAGTGCCGTGGGACCTACTGCTGACGGCAGAATCAAGCCTGATGTGATGGCTTACGGAAGTCCTACCTGTGTGATTACGGGCCGTGGAAATATCATCAATGATAACGGAACGTCTTTCTCTTCTCCGCTCATTGCCGGAATGGTAGCGTGTCTCTGGCAGGCTTTGCCTCAGAAGACGGCTAAGCAGATTATGAAACTCGTGAGATTGGCTGGTAATAATCAGCATCATCCCGATAATGTATTCGGATATGGTGTGCCTGATTTT
>OKSI01000971.1_pt1 | contig 10003 bp, 4 predicted proteins | sample 1606221 | NCBI WGS metagenome assembly OKSI01 (sample SAMEA3879540, study PRJEB24766) | human gut metagenome | biome: human-associated habitat; feature: feces | place: USA | collected 1985/1987 | reverse complement strand
TGCATGACGACAACAGCCGGCATGGTTCAAAAAGCGGCCGTTGGCCGTAAAAAAATGGCCGCCGTTGGCGGTAAAAAAACAGCTGATTGTAGGCCCCTCCCTAACCCTCCCCAAGGGGCGGGAATTCGTTCTCGTTGTGTTTGAGGAGGTTGTGGTGCACACCTTCCCCTTGGGAGGGCACTGAAAAACTAAAACCCACTATCAAATTGAAAGTTGATGACGGAAAAATAGCTGTTTTACCCTTTATTATCTGTCTATTTTAGCCTTATTTTAGGCGATTTGCAGAAAGAGAAGTTACAAATCGTAAGCATTTTCCGTTTTGGTCATAAAAAAAGGGGACTTTTTCAGTGCCCTCCCTTGGGGAGGGCTGGGGAGGGGCTTCGGGTTGCTGGAGATGACATTGGCGGGCTCGTACCTTTTGATACGAGAGCACGTGCCTATTGACACGTGACCGCGTGACATACGATACGTGGTCACGTGACTTCCGATACGAGCCAGCCATGATGGACTCGGGGATGACTACTTGGGCTGGCAACAACCACCATCTGCAATGGAAACAACAAACATCTGCACCTGTGATACTATCATCCACAATGGCAACAACCACTATCTGCACTGGCGCAATATCCGTATGCAATGACGCGACCACCATCTGCACTACCGAGCCAACCATCCACACTCGCTGCGGGCGGCACGCTCATCTCGGGCGTAGCCAAAAAAAAGAGCGGGGAGGATAATCACTACCCTCCCCGCCTTGCGGTGTTCCAGTCTATCACTGGGATGACTGGGAATTAAAACAAAACCCTAATCGGTCTTTGTGAATTAAAGGACTACCTTCACAGTCTTGCGGTTTCCGTCCTTGTAGGTCTTGACCACTACATAGACTGTGCTGTCACCGGCCTTGGGGTTGGCTACCCTTACGCCCGATGTGGTGAAGTATTCCTTCTTGACTACGTCCTCGTCGGAGTCGATGGTGTCGATGCCTACGGCAGTCTCGTCGACCTTGCAATCGAAGGTGAGGTCGCGGGTCTGCTCGCCTGCAGTGAGAGTCAAGGTCAGTGTGCCTGTGAAGGCCTTGGTAAAGCTGACCTTGTTGCCATTGACAGTGACGCAGGCATTGTCGGCGGTGATGGTCACGTCATCGGGATGACCGATGTAGAAACTCTTGGTGACCGTGCCGCTCTTCAGGTCGGCATCGTCGAGCAATGCGGCAACAGCAGCGAGCTTGGCATCGGTGTTGTTGCAGAAGCCCTGGAGTACGGGGAAGCAGTAGTCGTCGTCGGAGGTCCAACCCTCGCCCATATCCTTCTTGAGCAGGTCGGCCAGAGCCAAGGCTGTACCGGCATCGTTGACGCCCTCGGTAGCATACTGGCTTACGTAGTACACGTTCTTGACATAGTTGTACTCGCTGTTCCACGACTTGGGGTTATCGGTCATCTTGACACCTACAATCATGGCGCAGGTATCGGCTGGAGCCTCAACCTTGCCGGCAAAGTAGCTGTCTTCGACGCGGGTACCGATGACTTCGCCGTTGCGGAGAGAGCCCACCTGTGTATAGCCGATGAGTCCGCCTACGCGAGCCACACCCTTGATGGTGCCATAGCTGTAAACATTCTTGTAGTAACCGCCACCATGTCCGGCGATACCACCGATGCCGTAGCAGGTCTTGGCTGCGGTGCCTGTGGTAGACACGTTGCCGAGGTTGAAGCAGTTGGTGATGGTGGTGCCGCCAAAAGCGTTGTAGCCTATCACTCCGCCGGCGCGGTTGGAAGTGGTGGTGATGTCACCCTTGTTCCAGCAGTTGGACATCACGGTATTGTTGCCGGTAAGTGCGGCAACCACGCCACCAAGTCCGAATCCGCCTTCGATGTTGCCTTCATTGTAGCAGCTGTCTACCACGCTGTAGTTGGCAGCATAGGCTATCACACCGCCGCCCTGGTTGCCCGAAGCGATGATGTCGCCCTTGTTGTAACAGCCGATGAAGCGCACGCGGTTGGTCTCAGTGAATGAGCCCTTGTTGTTGGCAAACAGTCCAGCGACATATACCGGCTTCTGCGAGAGTATGGTTCCGCTGTTCCAGCAGTTGCGGTAGGTAGAGCCAGCGGTATAGAGTGTGGCGATACCTGCGGTGTTGGTGCCCGAAACCGTACCTGTGGCTGTCGACGAAACGTCGCCGGTGTTGTAGCAGCCCTCCATATAGAACTTGGAGTTGCCAGAAGAGTTTACATCTACGATAAGGCCTGCATTGTTGGCGGCAGAAGAGATGCTCGCCGTGTTGTAGCAGTCCTTCATGTAATAAGGCTCAGAGTCCTTGTCGGCAGTAGCCATACCAATGAGACCCGAGAGGGTGCATACGGTGGTGGGGTTGGCTGCAACGACCTCGCCGGTGTTGTAACAACGGATGAGCGAGTCGGCGTAGCAGTAACCGATAAGTCCGGAGAGGTAGCACTTGGTGAGTTTTTTGCTGGTGCCGGCGCCGGTATAGGTCACCTTACCCTTGTTGCCACAGTCTACATACTTGACTCCGGCGTAGCTGTAGCCCACAAGTCCGGCGGTATATGTGCCGGCAGAGGTAACAGCGCCCTCGTTGACACAGTTGACGAGCTTGGCGCCCTTCTGTACTATACCTACGAGTCCGCCGAGGTAAGCCTTCTTGGCTCCGGTGACGGTGGCACGGTTGGTGGCGTTCTCGAGGCGGCCCTCAAGGGTACCCACCATACCGCCGTTCTTCGAATAGGCTGTGGTGAACGAGCCATCTACGGTGATGTCGTGAACGTAGGCATCGCTGGCAAGGGTCTTGAACAGCATACCCGAAGCGTCGCCATCGGCGGCGTAGTCGGCGGTCACCTTCTTGCCGTTGCCGTCGAGGATACCGTTGAAGGCTGTCACGTCATCATAAGAGAACGGCTTGATTTCCTTGCCTTCGAAGGTGATGTCGGCAGTCAGCTTGACATGATTGCCAGTCATAGGCTCGCCACAGGTGGCGATGTAGTCGGCCAGAGCATTCCAGTCGTCGGCAGTACCGATGAGATAGGGATTCGCTGCTGTACCTGCTCCTACAAGTGGCACAACGGGGCGACTCTCTACGACAAATGGCTTGACCATGCCGCTCTTGCAGGTCACCACGAGGGTGTCGATGACAAGAGCCTTGACAGAGGTGGGCACAACGAGGCTGGAGCCTACTATCTTGAAGGCGGTGCCGGTCTTGAGTGTCCAGGTGTTGTCGGTGGTATTGCCCAGACCCACGTTGCTCTTCAGACTCTTGGCAGTCTCGCCGGCAGCCACATTGATGATGATGCCGCGGGCAACCTTGACGTCGGCCTCTTCGGCAAAGAGCTTGAGTGAAGGATACTTGCCTGCCTCAAACGACCAGAGGTCGGTAGAGTAGTTGGCCAGGGACTTGCCGCTGGTGAGTACTGAGGTCTCTACGGCCTGGGTGCCAGCGAGGGTGGCATTGCCGTTGGCCTGGAGTACGGTAATCTGACCGTCATAGTAGTTGTCCTTGCACTCGCCCTTGGTTCCGGCCTCGCCACCGAGCGAACCTACATCAATCTTGTCGACCGAGAGGACGGTACCATAGTTGATACAGTTGACAGCCTCATTGAAGTGATCGTAGGTCGAGCCAGTGACCTCAGCCATAGTACCCGAGATACCGCCCACGCGGCCGTAGCCGGAGATGGTACCAGAGTTGACGCAGTTGACGACACGGCCGCCGGTGAGTCCGCCGGTAATACCGCCCACGCTTCTGAGCTTGTTGACCTTGGAGCCAGAGATGAATGTAGACAGCATGGTGGCTGTGATGTCACCCGTGTTCTGGCAGTTTTCGATGACTCCATAGTTGGAGCCTGCGATACCGCCTGCGTTCATATATCCGGTAGTAATCTTTCCGACGTTGTAGCAGTTGCGCACTACTGCGCCCTTGAGGTTCTGACCGACGATACCTCCAATCCAGCAACTGTAACCTAAGACATCGGCATAGTTCTTACAGTTTTCTACCGTACCGTAGTTGTAACCTACCACTGCGGCAGAGGTTGCCCAGAAGTCGGTGAGCTGGCAGTCGGCAGCGATGTTCAGATTCTTGATGCTACCCTCGGGAGCCAGACGGCCCACGAAGCCCTTATAGGCGATGCACGAACCGGTCGTGGGGGTTCCCAAAGCGGTGGCAGTGGGCTTGGTGGTCCACGTCATCGAACCGTCGATGACCATGTTGTGGATGGTATGACCAGCGCCGTCGATGTGGCCGGCAAACTGTACATGTGCGTCAGAAGAGCCGGTGATGATGCTTGCGCAGATACCAAGGAAACGGGTATCCTTCTGCAAGTCGATATCATTGGCGAGCTTGAAGTAAGTGTCGGGGAAGAGCTGCTGCGACACGGTGGTGACGCGCGACAGGGAGATGAGGTCTTCCTTGGTCTTGAGCAGATAAGGACTGGCCTCGGTGCCCTCGCCCTCGTAAGAGATGGGAGATACCTTGATGGGCAACATTCTCAGTCCGACATTGGGGTTGACGAAGCAGATGGTATCGGTACCGAATGCTTCCTTGATCTTGAGGGTATTGCCGGTGATGGAAGAGTAGGTTCCCTCGTCGGCCAACTTGCCTTTGACCACATACTTGACGGTGGTGGCACCGAGCAGGTTGAACTGGGCTTCCTTGCACACCTTGTCGAGCGAGCTCTCGGCGTCGAGGACGAGGGCACTGGCACTCAGCTTGGCAGCCTCGGTGTCGTCCATACCCTTAAGGCGCGGATAGGCACCGGCAGTGAAGGTCCATACGCTGGCGTCGAAGCCCTTGGGACCTGTGGCTGATGTCAGCTCGGCGGTGGTGGCGCCATACTCAGTAGACTTGAAGTTGGTAATCTGCTTGTCGAAGTAGATGTTCTCTACCTTGGGGTTGGCGCCCTCCATGATGGTGCCAAGAGACTCTCTGCGCTCCTTCTCGGGGTTGTACTGATAGGTCTCGGCATCCACGAGTCCGGCAGAGTAACAGTTCTTGATGACGCTCTCGCAGACGTTGCCGGCGTCATCCTTCCAGTTGCGTACATATCCAGTCATACCGCCGACGTAGCGCGAAGAAACGCTGACAATCTCGGTATTGCTGTAGCTGTTGGTGACGGTGCCATAGAGGTTACCCACGATACCGCCCACAGAAGCCTTGTTGCCATAGCCATAGATATGGCCGGTGGCATAGCACTTGTCGATTTCGCCCAGGTAAGCCACACCGGCTACGCCGCCCAGGCTCAGATCGGACTGATAGCGGCCGTCGAGCGTACCGGAGAAGTAGCAATTGACGGCTTTGCCCTTGAACAATGAACCGACTACACCGCCGGATGGATAGGTGGCGGCGACACCTCCGGCCTTGATGCTCACGTTGACGGCGTAGCAGTTGCTGATGGTGCCGTTGATCTGGCCTGACACGCCTCCTGCATAACCGAAAGCTCCGGTGACGTTGCTGGTGGTCACGCTACAGTCTTTGACATTGTTGGCGATGGCAGCGATACCACCGGCACCGGTCTGGCCGGTATTGCTGACAGTAGAATTGGTGACATGACAGTTGATGATGTCACCGAGAGTCCATGCGGCGACAACGCCGGCATAGTAGTTGGCGGTCTGGATGACAGCCTTGTCGAACTTGACATTCTTGACCACGCTCAGGGTGTCGAGCTTGCCGAAGAGTCCGGCATAGCCGTTGGCTCCGGTATTGACGGTGAGGCCGGTGAGAGTGTGGCCGTTGCCGTCGAAGGTTCCGGCAAACTGGTGAGCCCAGTCGGCACCGATAGGTTCAAAGCGATAGTTGGTCATATCGATGTCGTTCTCCATACGGAAAACCTTGCCCAGGAACGGACGGGCGTACTTGGTATTGGTGCCGTAGGTGGGTTCCTCGCCGTTGACCTTGTCGGAGAGGAGGATGAGGTCGTCGAGAGTCTTCAGTTTGTAAGGGTTGGCTTCGGTGCCTTCGCCTTCAAACGCAGTAACTTTAAGTTCAGGATAGGTGATATCGAAGTTGGTCTCTATCTTGCCTTCCTTCATGGCACCCAGATAGTACTTGGTGCAGAGCATAGTCCATCCACCCCATGACACGACATGCTTGTCGGTCGACTTGTTGCAGTTGATGACGGCGCTGTAGGCTTTCAGTCCGCTATAGTCGTCCTTGAAGGTGGCTGAATAGGTAGACCAGTCGCCATTGGTGACGTCCTTGCGGGCAATCTGAGAAGCGATGGTGGCTGAAAGGTCGCGCTGGAGCTGTATCTCTACCGTCTGACCGTAGTTACCGAAGTTGCGTACAGAGAGGATATTGGTAGAGGGCTGCGTGGCATAGACGCCGAAACTGACCGTCTGGAACTTGGATTCCTTGGAGTTCCACACCGTGTAGCTCATCGTGGCATTGGCGGTGACAATCTCGGTGTTGTAGAAAGCACCGAAGAACTTGTTGGCATTCGCGCCGCTGACGATGAACACGCCCCACCAGGAATCGATGCTGATAGAGCCGTCGGCGTTAATCTTACCGGTAATCTTGGCCTTGCGGTCGGGCTTGCCATCCTTAGTAATCACTGCCAGGTCGAAGTCGCCATAGGTGGCGTTGGTACCTATCACCTGGTTGGGGATAGAGACGGTCTTGGTGGTGATGTCGTACTTGGCTTTTACCACGATACCAGCCTCAAAGAAGTTGGTGATGGTGATAGAGTCCTTGCTGGTCTTCGACATGGCGAGGGTCACAGCATGACCGCCATCGTTGCCCGATGTGGTAAGCGTCTTGTAGGTCATCACGGCTTCCGAATTGCCCAGAAGTCCGATTTTGGCCGGTGACAGACTCTTCGTCTTCGCTGCGGGACGAGCGACAGACAACGGTACGCTTTCAGCCTTCAACTTAGTGCCTGGTCCAAACAACTGGTGTGCGACATTGCCAGCCAATGGCTGCTGGTTGACCTGTCGTACAGGCTGCACAGGATTCTGCGCTGAATTGAAGATTTTGGTATCGTCTGCCTTCATCTGAGCAGGAAGCAACAACGCTACGATGAGCATTGTAACTACAGATAAAAATCTTCTCATGTTGGTTTCTGTTATGAGGACTATAATACTTAGTCATGGCAGAGGGTTGGATGTGAGTGTGGTCCCCGTTCACACTCACCTCCCCGGTCAAGACCCTTCTATTATCCTGGGGTTAATAAGCCACCTTGAAACGCTCGCGGCCTATGACCACGACATAGACTCCGTGGGCGGGCAACTGGAGCGAGGTGGTTCCGGCGGTGAGGTTCTGCTGGATCACCAGAGTGCCGCTGAGGTCGTAGACAGCCACTCGCTCAGCAGAGGCTGCGAAGCTGACGGTCAGGGTGTTGCCCGTGAGCGAGAAGTGGGGGTCGGCAGAGCCGGTAACAGTGGTAATGCCCGAAGCCACCGACTCACAGGTAACGGCGAAATCGTCGATATGGCAGAAGGCGGAGGTGCTGCCCACGGTCTCGGTAATCTTGAAGCAGGGCTTCTCGGCCTCTATATTATATATAATGTGTAAAGAGCTATTGGCAGATACGGTGACATTGTCTATGCCGTCGACATTCTTCATGGCTACCCAGGTCTTGCCGCCGTTGAGCGAGTAGTAGCAGCGCAGGATGCACAGCGAGCTGGTGGTGTTGTAGGCCATGAAGGACACGGAGGTGACCTTGCCGTCGATGACTGAGGTGACAATCTCGGCCTTCTTCTTCAGAGCCAGCGCGCGTTGGCCGTTGCCGTTGCCCTCTGACGGGGCGACTATGGCAGCGCCGCCAGTGAGCGTCCAGGTGCAGAAGCGGCCCTTGGCTACGGTCTTGGTAGCAGTAGAGAGGTCCATGGCCTCAAAGTCTTCGGTGGTCACATTGAGGGAGGCCTTTTCGACATCGAAGGTGATGACGCCGGAAGCACTCTCCTGGATATTCTTGATCTCCAGGGGAGTAGAAGCCTGGGTCCAGGAGCGCAGGGAGGGCGTGGACTGATTGGTGATCTCGGTCACATTGCCGCTGCCGGGGAACGGGTCGCCATCGGAGTCGGACACGGTGACCGCGCTGCCCGATGTCTTGGTCTTTGGAGTGGCTCTCAACAGTTCGAGATACTGGTGAGCAGGGTTGCAGTTGATTTTGTTGTTCTCCCAGACATCGACACTGGTAGAGTCTACGCGGGTCACGGTCATGCCGTGGCCAAGGAGATAGGCGTCCCAGCGCGTCTGCTGGCGGTTGTCTATCAGGAAAAACTCGTTGGGGAGAGAGGTGTTGATGCGGTAACCGCTGTTGCTGGTGTTGAGGGCGTCAAGGGAGAAACTGCCGGGGGCATCAATCAGCTTGGGAGTGGCAAAGCCCAGCGCATAACGCTCGTAGAGGGTGTAGCCGACGGGCGTGCGCGACTTGTTGCGATAGCTGCCGCTGGCCATGATGGACCAAGTGGAGGGATGGACGCCCTGACCACCGCTCGAAGCATAGTCGGTGTCGTACTCGTCGGGGAGGCCAAGGACATGGCTGAACTCATGACAGATGGTGCCGATGCCGTCGAGGACATTAGAACCTTCTCTGCCGTACATCTCGGTCGAACAGGCGTAGCGTTCAACAGAGACTCCGTCGAGACGCACTCCGAACATCTTGGAAGCATGGGGCCACAGGAGGTCGGAGTTGTTGCCCGAAGTGTTGGCGCCGTAACCGGCAAAAATGAAATAGACCATGTCGGCCTTGCCGTCGCCATCGCCGTCGTAGCGCGAGAAGTCGACGAGCTCGTCGGCGGCACGACAGGCTGATGCAGCGAGCACCATGCCGTTGCCAGAGCCACCGGCATCATACTTGGAATAGTTGATTTTGACGGGTCCGACGATATCAAACTGGGGCGTGAAGGCACCCATGGAGTTGTCGTAATAGTAGTCTCTGACGCTGCCGGTACACTCCACCTTCTCGGGGATAAGGGAGGTGGTCATATAGCCGTCATAGTCTTTCTTGTTGACCATGTCGTTGATGTGGTCATGGATGTCGGCGCGGGAGAAGGCACAGTCGTTGAACTCGACAAGGATGATGAGTCCGCGAAACTTGCTGATGTCAAACTTGGCGTTCTTGCGGGGGAGAGCAAGGGGTTGGCTGCCATCGACTTCATCACGCCTCGCATGGCGGAGCCGGTAGCGGTAAGCTCGGGCTTGAGGTTCTTCTGGACCGTGTGGAGATAGGTGAGGTCGGAAGAGGTGCGTGCCACCTCGTCGCGGGCGATGTGCGACGATGCCACCAGCTGTCCGTCGGCGAGCTCGGCATACATATAATATCCCGAAGGCGACTTCACCACGGTATATCCATCCTGGGTGGTGGTGTAGTGCATGAACTCGTCGCCGAAGAGGCAGACGGTAAGATAGGAACCATCGGGCTGAAGCACCTTTGCAGGCGTGGGGTTGGCGGGGATAGCGTTGGCAACAACATAGCCCATGATATTGGCTAATAACAACAGGTAAAACTTTCTCATCGACTAACGTAATTTATAATCTCATGGCAAATTTACACTTTGTCTTACGTTTTGGCAAATATTTTGATGATTAATTTATAATTCATTATCATTTTCTCTGCATTTTAACACAATTTTAATTTCTATACATTTTTCTTCCACCATTTTTTGTGTCATCTTCACCATGAGCGAGCCGATGCCCGCGCGCAGGGAGACAGCCTTCAGTAGGACGGGGATGGAAACCGTATGTGAGATGGTCGTAAGCAGCAGCGACTCTGAACCGAAGGTCACCGCCGTAGCGCAGTGCGTCGCAGAAAGGCAATGGAGTGGCGTTTCCCAAATCCAGGGTAGAGAGCGGGGCATTACCCTTAGGTATATATTAATAAGGTATAGCAATGCTATAAGTGATACCCAGAACAAGCCCACATCTTATCCATAGCCCACTCATCAGCAGCGGCAACTCTGAACCGAAGGTCACCGGCGCGGCGCTGTGCGCTGCGGAAAGGTAATGGAGTTGCGGTTAGCCGAAGGCGTTACCCGCAGCAGGATAATGGGCAGGAATGGGTTG
>OKSI01000966.1_pt1 | contig 10022 bp, 10 predicted proteins | sample 1606221 | NCBI WGS metagenome assembly OKSI01 (sample SAMEA3879540, study PRJEB24766) | human gut metagenome | biome: human-associated habitat; feature: feces | place: USA | collected 1985/1987 | reverse complement strand
CCCCCCCCTAAAAAAGGAAAAAAGAGCCTAGCTTACCCCCGCTAGGCTCTTTTTACTTTTTTACCTTTTTACCCTTTTACCTTTAGATGTATGAACTTCCTTCCTCTTTCTGTCCATACGAGGTAGGTGTGGGTATAGGCGGTGCCCAGTTTCTCCTGTGCCCCATCGCAGTGAGGGTCGGGGAGGGTAGAGTAGCGGGTGCGGCTCTTCGCCAGGCCCATGTGGGCATAATCAGCATAGAGCAGATACTGGCCGCTCTGGTAGTACTGGATATGAAGGGCACAGAGCTGGCGGTTCAACTCCTGTGCCGTGATACCCAGCTCCTTCGCTATCTGCGTGGTGGTATAGCAGGAAACTGAGTTGAGCACATTGTCGGTGTAGAGCGCCTTCGGCAGAAGATGATCCACCTGATTCTCCAACTGGATGATGTTCTCACCGTTCTTGGCGATGCAAACCACCTGTTCGTCTACCACACCGTTCAGCCGACGAATCTCCGTATCCTGTTCTCCGATGAGTTTCTTCTGCTGATCAATCTGCACTTGCTGGTTTTTCAGCAGATTCTCCTTCTCCTTGAGTGTAGCTCTGAGAATCTCTTCAGCATGCCGAATCGTCTCCTCATCACTCTCGCCCTGCTTTACCGGAATATAACCGCCCGTCTTGCGAATCTGTGGCAGCACCTCGGAAGTAACCCAGTTTTTGAACTTCACCGCCGTTGGAAGCTTGGACCCGAGAACCAAAGCATAGAATCCGCTCTCGTTAACGAAAGTCATCTGACACCAGCGATTTGCTGCAGCTCCATCCTTCTTTTTGCCAGTCACTACCCATACGTCGTGTTTCACGACGCAAGGGTCATCAACATGTCGCTGGATGGCATCACGCTGGTTTTTATACCCCAGCACATCACAGACATCTTTCGCACAGAACAAGGGTTCTCCATCTTCATCGGTTAAGGTGCGAATCTTACCGAATTCAGGGTTTTCGAACACGACAGCATTACCCGCTGTCTTTTCATTCTTCATTTCTTCCTTTTTTGTATTTTCTTCTGTTTTCATGTTAAAAATGGTATTAAAATTAAACACTAATAACTAATCACTACCCAATGCTCATCCAAATGCTCTCATCCCTGTCTCTCGCAGCGGTGATGGCATTGATGAGGCGGTGGAGCCAGATGCGGGAGTTCACAACCATGCCCTTCACACGGTTTTCACCCACCAGGATGCAGCCCTGCGTATCATCGGGATAATTGCCGGCATGGATGCGGATGCCCTTAAAATTGGGGACGCCCAACAGCAGCGGCAACCACATCTTAAAACTCGGCGACTTGCTGATCACCAGCGGATAAGTACCCTCAGGTATCGCCGTCTTGCCCTTCATCTTCTGCGCCTTCTTGCCCGATACACGCCCCAACCGCACATTCTCCTCGGCAGGACTTAGCTCCACACCCAGAAGGTTGCGCCAGCACGGCTCCAGCGTATCACAGAAATACGAGTCCGCATTCAGCTTCTCCTGGGGCACCTCGCACACCGTCTTCAGTCCCCTGCACTTGTTCACACTCTCAATCGTGCGCTTCTTCACGTCCTCATCCTTCAGGATGTAAAGGCGACCTATCGTGTAGGTCTTCTTCTTTGCTATACGTTTTAAAACTATCTGCATAAGTAAAAATAAATTTAAGATTTAATAACCATACCGTCGTGGCGGTACTTAAGCTTCTCAAAACTGTCACAACTGTCACAACTGTCACGCTTGCCCGTATACTGATACGCCCGCCTGATGTAATTCCGGTGCAGCCACTGCCTGATCATCATATCGGTACCCTTCGCATCCAAACCATGCTCCAGCCGGATGGCAAGCAACTGCGCAGCCGTAAAGCTATCGGGCAGTATCTGTAAAAGATTCTGAGGCCCACGCTTCGAACTCCTCTGCGCCGTAAAGTTCTCCTTCGCAATCATGTCGCCGAAGAACCGCATCTTGCAGTACAGGTCATACTGCTCGCTCCAGCGGATAAACTCATCAATCTCCGGTTCCCACTTGCAACCATTGGCTACATACAGCACGCACGCCTTCAGGTAAGCGATGACGTTGGCACGGAACGAGAGATTCTCAAACGTCCTGTCCTGCGACAGCCGGGCAAACTCAGCATTCTCATCCTTCAGTTTGAGGGCAAGCTGAAACGCCTCCTTACACTCAATCAGACCCGTTACTTTGTTCAGATTTTCGATGTAAGGCCGTAGCGCCTCACGGTACGATTCGTCATAAGTTCCGTAAACAGGCATATCTTCGCCGATTTCCCTTTCGGGGATGGTACAGAAGTTGATACGGCTGATAGGACCATCGGTAAGAACCTTAGAGAAGTAACGCTGACCCTTCTGGATGGTGGTAGATGCATTCCAGTTGAACCGGATGGTAACACGCTCCGTTACACTCATCGTTCCCACGCGAGTTTGTCCGTATTTATTACCTGGGTCTGCTGCCAGACACATGATGCGGAACTGCTGACTTCCGCTGCCCTTGAGCGCATCAAACTGGTCTAGCTCATTGAGCGAAGTATAGAGGAAATGTTCCTGCGCTTCAGCCGTTCTCATCACGAAAGCCGGGTTCGTCATATCCGCATCAATCTCCTGGATAATCAGGTTTTCTGGTCTCTTGCGCTTATCCTTGTTGGCACCTTTGCGCAGCATCTCATCCTTCCACGCCTTTTCGCGCTTCAGGTTTTCAGCATCCCTCAGCCTGATATCCTCCATAATGAAATCGATAGGCCTGTTCACGCTGCTCTTACCCGCTCCGGTACCCGCAAGCAGCAGCGTCATCAGTCTCGCCTCGTGCTCCACGTTGTCAATATACCGGAACCTCGTCTTCCAGAGATGCGTAGCCAGCGGTGGGAAGATAGCGTGCGCCACAGCCGGCTTATAAACTTCCGGCGTTCTCGATATCAGCAGCTCCACCAGCTTCGGCAGTTTCTTCGGCATCTCCGGCGGGTCAGGATAATCCTCATCAGCCCTATTACCTGTTAACTGTAAACTATTAACTTGTTGATTACCCCTATTAACTTTCAACTGTAAACTATTAACTTGCTGGCTGGCCTTCTGCTCAGCAAGCGCATTCACCCTCATCACTTCCCTCGACATCGGCTTCGTATTGTCAGCATATTTCGCATAGAAGTCATGAATCAGCTGATGGCAGTCGTTCTCCTGATAGTAGCTCGGCATTTTCACCCTCACCACCTTCATCAGTTCCTCTTCCTCCATCACCCTCGAAGCACCGGCGCTCATGATAGCCAGCAGCGAAGAGTGTCTCGACCCCACGGTATCAATCTCCATACCCCCGAGTCCGGCAGCCTGCGTAAAGAGGTCAAACGCAATCAGATTCTTCTCCCTGGCTCCCAGTCCGCCAGCATTCTGATTGCCTCCAGAATCCCCGATATGAGGAGCATCAGCACCATGGCTATTACCAGGTTGGGCAGGCTGAACAGCAGAGCCAGCAGAAACAGCAGGATTGCCGTCGTTGCCCGATAGTCTATTATTTTCATTATTCTTACCATTGTCATTAACTTTTAACTGTAAACTATTAACTTTCCCTCTTCCGTCCACGGTCAGTCCGCGGTCCAGATACGCCTGCCTTCGCATCAGAATCTCCTTCTCGCTCAGCACGGCGCACCACATTTTCGACCTGTAGATTTCCGAGTCCTTATCGGTGAGATAAATCATTCTCTCGGGTGTGATGCAGCTCTCGTCATACGGCACCCCCAGCGCCTCGCAATACGCCTTCTGCGTCTCCTCGATGGTCATTCCCACCGGCAGTCTGATACCGATGTGCAGCTTCTTCCGGGCACTGTAGCAGAGGTGCAGCAGCGAGCCGTTCCAGATGCTGTCAGAGCAGTTCAGCTCCCTTGCCTTCTCGATAGCCTTGTCTACATACTCCCTGTCATCCACGTCGATGATAGTCTGGAACATGAAGCTCTCGGGCTGGGCATTCTCCTGTCTGCGCACATTGTTCTTGAAAATGCCGTAGTGGGGACAGAAGAAAGGCAGTTCGCTCTTCAGTCTGTCCTGCGCCTTCTTCACCGCCTCTGCATCGTTGGCATTCACCTTCGGGATAGGCAGTTCGCCCCTAATCTGCTGAATCATTTTCCTGATTTCCGGCGATGCAATCACCTTGTCATACACCGCCATACTGTTGGAAAACACCTTCCCCTTATTGCCCTTGCGATAAGGGTTCAGTGCAATTACATGTTGTGTTTCTGTCATGTTATTTCGTTAATAAAAGATTGGTTTGTGGGGTAATCCCCTCTTCCGTTTTCACCACTCTCAGCCGTCTGTAAGGAGGAGGACTGAACACATACGCTTTCACTTCCATCATTTTAAATAATTTAGAAGATTGGGGGCTCCCACCACGGTTGATGTGCAGATACACAAAAGCCCCCGAAACTCAGACCGCATTGGTTCTGAATTCCGGGGGCAAAGGTAAGGCAAATTTCTCGCTTCTACCTAGTACGTACTATGTACGCGTACTAGTACTACCTGCCAGATTAGCCTCTGATAGCAGGCATCACTTTTTCGAGGAAGGGAATCGTTTTCTTCTGATCCATTCCTCGGTTGTAGGCGGCTCTCATCGAGTTCGGATTAGGACCCCAATAATTGCCGAATACGCTCCATATATTATCGATTTTCAACTCTGTACCTATCTGGTTGGCAAGGATGGCAGCTTCGGATGATGACAGTCCTGAGGGCATGAAATTTTCGGTTACCAAGCCTATCTCTATCAGGTTGTTCTTTATCCTCTGAGCCTTTTCCGTTTTCAGCTCAGCCGGCATCTCAGCATTTCTGCATGAGTTTTGCTCACAGGCATTGCTGCCATAATAGTTTTCCACATGCTCGAAGTACGAGCTACCAGCGTTCATGATGATCATTCTTTGTCCAGACATCTCTCATCCTCCTTTCCCTGATAGTTGTTCATGTGTTCGATATATTGTCCACCATTCATCTGTATGGTATTGTTGATAACGATGGTAAAGTGCTTTATTACGAAGCGAATAAATTTTCTATAGAAAAAAAGTTTCATCTTCTTTTATTGTTTTTATGTTGATTGTTAACTGTTTCCGCCTCATTTTAGTAGAGGACGTGTGTTTGCGCTAACGTTTTTAGCGTAAGCCGCTGGAGACTGCCGAGCGCCTACTATCGTAAGGTGTGGGGGCGGGTAAGGTTGTGTTTACTTTCTGGTTGTTGATATGGCATTAAGCTGATCGTCAACCTCCTGCTGAGCCTCGCCTATAGCAGTCTGCTCATAAAGAAGATATATGCCCGCATTTATGGTCTGATTGTCAACCGAGCCTATAGTCGATACATCCGCACAGCCTGCAACGCTTAATGTGATTGCCACGGCGCATATTGCCGCTGCCAGCCTTTTAAAATATTTCATTGCTTTTCTCCTTACTGTTTATAAGGGGCTGTGCCCCGATTATTTCTGCAAATTCCGCCGTTATCTTAATGTAACGCCTATATTCTCAAGTGCCTTAAGCACCTTTGCAACAACTGCGTCCGCCTCATCGTCTGTCAGCGTAGCGTCTTTCTTTCTGAGTATCAGCTTGTATGAAAGGCTCTTCATACCTGCAGGTACCTGCTCGCCCTTGTACATATCGAACAGACGTACAGCCTCAAGATGCTTTGCGGTCTTTTCTATCACAGCAACTATATCTCCGCTCGGAACGTCCTCGTTGCACACAAGGCTCAGATCTCTGTATGTTGAGGGGAACTTGGGCAGTGCGGTGTACTTTACATCACCGTCCGCATTATTGAACATTACCTCCATGCTGAGCGTAGCACAGTAAACCTCTGTATTTACACCGAAATTAGCCGCAGCCTCCGGATGAAGCTGACCGACATAGCCGATAAGCTCGCCGTTTACAGTGACCTTTGCGCATCTTCCGGGGTGGAATGTCGGATTGTTCTTTTCAGCCGTGTATACGACATTCTTCAATCCGAGTTTTGCCATAACTTCCTCGGCAACGCCCTTTGCCGTGAAGAAATCCTCGCCGTTTCCGTAAAGCGCATAGCACAGAACATCTCTTTCAACAGGGAGCTGATTCTCACCTGTCGGGAAATACTCTCTTGCTATCTCGAAGAATCTGCCCTCAAGGTTTCTGTTGCTCCAGTTTCTTCTTACAACCTCCATCATTGATGTAAGCGCAGAAGTACGCATTACGCTTGTATCCTCGCCGAGCGGACGTCTTAACACAACGCTCTTTCTTGACTTCTCGTCCATACGCAGAAGCTCATAGTCCTTAGGCGAAATAAAGCTGTAGGTCATTACCTCGTAGAATCCGAGTGCCAGCGCAAGTGAAATTACCTTGTCCTCGAATATCTGTTCGGGTGTTCTCTTGCCCTGTGATGACAGCTTCGGTATAGTCGAGGGGATTCTGTTGTAGCCGTATATACGGGCAACCTCCTCCGCAACATCGCACGCACGGTGCATATCTATACGGGTAGGCGGAACGATTATCTCGCCGTTTTCATAGCCGAAGCCGAGCTTCTTTAAAATCTCTATCTGCTCGTTCTCGCTTATATCCGAGCCTAAATGCTCGTTCACCCACTTATAGTCGTGCTTTAATCTTTCGGGAACATACTCGCTGTGGTTCTCGTCAATGATAGTATTCACTACCTCGCCGCAGCCCAGCATCTCGATAAGCTGTAATGCTCTCTTGAGCGCCTTTTCTGCATTTACCGGGTTAAGACCCTTTTCAAAGCGTGAGCTTGCCTCGGTACGCTCGCCTATCTTTCTTGCTGTACGTCTTACCGATACGCCGTCAAAGCAGGCAGCCTCAAATACGACAGTGGTCGTATCCTCCATGATACCGCTATGCTCGCCGCCCATAACGCCGGCTATGGCGATAGGCTTCTTTCCGTCTGCGATTATCAGCATTTCGGGAGTCAGCTTTACCGGCTCTGCCATTTCGTCGAGCAGCTTTAATGTTTCTCCCTCTTTTGCGTTTCTTACAACTATCCTGTTGTCCTCGACATATCTTAAATCGAATGCGTGCATCGGGTGACCGTATTCAAGCATTACGAAGTTCGTTATATCAACAAGGTTGTTGATGGGTCTTACTCCGCTCGCTCTCAGCCTTCTTGCCATCCACTTGGGCGAAGGTCCTATCTTTACGTTCTTTACAAGCGCCGCCATATAGCGTGAGCAGAGCTTTGTATTTTCAACGCTTACGCTGATTTCCTTTGTAATATCCCCGTCAACGCCCTTGAATGAAGGCTCGGTGTAGTTCATAGGAATATCAAACGTTGCGCTTGCCTCCTGTGCAAGTCCGAGTACGGAAAGACAGTCGGGGCGGTTGTTCGTTATCTCAAACTCTACTATAGTATCGTCTGTCTGTAAAGCCTCGCATATATCCATACCCATTCTGAAAGAATCAACATCAGGATCGTTATTCAGTATAAGTATTCCGTCGTCTGCTACGGGATAGTCAAAATCATCCTTTGTAAGACCAAGCTCCGCATAAGAACACATCATACCGTTGCTTGCAACGCCTCTCAGCTTGCCCTTTGTGATCTTTGTTCCGTCTGCAATGGTACTGTTGTGCATACAAGCGGGAACTATAGCCCCCTCGAACAGGTTCTGCGCCGCAGTAACTATCTGCACAGGCTCTTCTCTGCCTGCGTCAAGCTGGCATATCCACAGCTTTTCGCTGTCGGGGTGACGCTCCAGCTTCAGCACCTTTGCAACTACCACGTTATTTATAGGATCGGACATCTTATGATAGGTTTCAACCTTTGAACCGCTCATCGTCATATCCGCTACGAATTCCTTTATTGGCATATCGGCTTTAACATAGTCGTTAAGCCATCTCATTGATAAATCCACGTTAATATCTCCTTTTACGATTCCTATCGGTATTTCTGAATTCTCTTATCTGAACTGTGCGAGGAAACGCTGATCGTTCTCGTACAGCAGACGCATATCGTCTATGTTATATCTCATCATAGCAATACGCTCAAGTCCTATACCAAAAGCGAAACCGCTGTATTCTTCGGGATCTATTCCGCAGTTGATAAGTACCTGCGGATGAACGATGCCTGAACCGAGCATCTCTATCCAGCCTTCGCCCTTGCAGAGCGGACAACCCTTGCCTCCGCACTTGAAGCACTGTAAGTCAACCTCGGCTGACGGCTCTGTATACGGGAAGTGGTGAGGACGGAAGCGGAGCTTTACCTCGTCGCCGTAAAGACGTTTAGCAAACGTTTCAAGCGTACCCTTAAGATCGCCGAATGTGATATTCTTATCTATTACAAGGCCTTCGCACTGGTGGAAAATAGGCGAGTGCGTGCCGTCAACAGCATCGGGACGATAAACACGTCCGGGGCTTATGATAGCTATAGGAGGCTTGTTTTTAAGCATTGTTCTTATCTGTACGGAAGATGTCTGTGTACGCAGAAGGATCTCATCAGTAATATAGAATGTATCCTGCTCATCTCTTGCAGGGTGACCGTCCTCTGTTAAAAGCATATCGAAAACGTACTTCGTTTCCTCGACCTCAGGACCGTCTACTACAGTGTATCCCATTCCTCTGAATATTTCCTTGAGCTCGTCAAGAACTATATTCAGCGGATGACGTACTCCCATCGCCTGCTGCTTTCCGGGCATGGTAACGTCCAGCGTTTCCTTCTTTAATTTCTGCTCCATAAGCGCAGATTTAAGCTGTGCCTGCTTCTGTGCAATAAAGCCCTCAAGCGACTGTCTTACATCGTTTGCAAGCTGACCCATAACAGGTCTTTCCTCAGCGGACAGCTTACCCATACTCTTGAGTATAGCTGTAAGCTCGCCCTTCTTGCCAAGGTACTTTACTCTCAGCTCGTCAAGCTGCTTAACGTCAACGCAGTCGCCGATAGTTTTCAGCGCCTGCTCCTTTATATTCTGTAACTGTTCTTTCATACCTTTATTCTTTCCTCGTTATTTATTATCCTGTATTTGATCTCGCCGTCAGGCAAAGACGATGGAACCGAATCGTTCCACTGATAACACGACCTTTCACGCATTTTTCCTGCGTCGGTTAATTATAATATGGTTATGTAATATGGCTTTTTATGGAAATTCAAATCAAAGCCTATGCCTACACGATAGACATTATAACAGAAATCCGATACTTTTGCAAGTGTAATAACGCAGTTTTCGGTAAATTTCGCATTATTTTCACCTCACACCTCCCCACCGCCGCAAAACAAAACAGGCACCGTCTGCACGATGCCTGTCATATATTTACGATTATTTCCTTGTAGCCGCCTTAAGACCAGAATACTCGCTGAACTCGGTCGTACTGCCGTCTTTCGACCTCACTTCCCGCCGAACACAAAAACCGCCAATATAATAATTGCAAGCGAACCGATACATATTATCCAGTTTCTGTTATATGTCCGATTCATCTTCTTTTCGTGTTCCATGCGCTCAAGACGCTTTTTCAGCTTGTAATCGGGTTCACGTTTCATACTTTACTCCTTTCGTTTCACGTTTATGAGCCAAGTTCCTTTTCCTCTCGATTGCCATCTCGATCCACGCCTCATTTTCCTGCTCTATAACGGTTTTCCCGCCTTGCTTCGCCGCCTCTCATACGACTTTCTGCAAATCGAAATAATCATCGTAATCGCTTATTTTACTCCAACTATTTCCTTTGTAATAAAACGTATCTGCTGAGCAGGTTACTCCTTCCGCCTTTAAATTCCACAGCTTCTGCAATATATAACTGTCAATCGGGGCGTGAAGCCGATTCTCTTTCATGTCATTCGGCAAAGCCCCAAGCAGCCATAAATATTTGAGCGCCATATTGAGCCATTTCTGCGCATTTCCGTATGTAAAGATGCTTTTATTGCTGTTTACTTCATCATAACATTCTATAATTTTCTCGCAAGTTTTTTTGTGCCATGTGTCAAAACTTTCCTGCGTCGAACGATTGACTTTTATATTGTAAATTTCTCCCATTATCAATTTCGTTGCATTACAATAAGCTAAATATGATTCATCGGATAACT
>OKSI01000959.1_pt1 | contig 10087 bp, 6 predicted proteins | sample 1606221 | NCBI WGS metagenome assembly OKSI01 (sample SAMEA3879540, study PRJEB24766) | human gut metagenome | biome: human-associated habitat; feature: feces | place: USA | collected 1985/1987 | reverse complement strand
GCTGCCGCCGGCGCTGCGCGATCTGCTACTTGCCGATACGGCTGACGAGTTGGAGGTCATGGAAGAGGACGACGACCCATACGTGGCCCGTGTTGTTGAATTGCGCGAGCAGGTAAAAGTCGACCGTACAGGTGCTTTTGAAGGCTTTTCCCGTCTTGTCGAGGAGTTGGAGGCTAAGTGCACTGTCGCCGAGCTTTTGGCGACAGGTCCGGTTCAAACGCAGTTTTGCGATAACCAGCTGGTGCGCATGGTGCTACCGGTGTTGGAAGAAGACCGCTCTGTGCGGATCCTTCGTGCGCCCGATGCACTGTACTTTGCCCAGCACGAGATCTGCAGTTTTTACGCCGAGCAAGAGGACTTTGAACGAGCGCTGCCCGAGGTGCGCCATCTTTACGATCTGGCGCGTTCGTCCATGCAATCGCACTTTGCGCTCATCAACGTGCTTGCGCGTCTGGAGCGCTTTGACGAGATTATCGAGGTGGCGCGCCACGGCCTACGTATTGCCAGCGATCGTTCTGCAATCGGCTACCTGTTCTATCGCTTGGCGTTTGCCTATTGGAATTGCGATCAGCTCGACCTGGCGCTGGCTTGTTACCGTCTGGTGCCGCGCGGCGAGGAGTCGGGCAGCAGCGCGCTGGAAGAAATGCAGGGCCTTATGAACGAGATGGGCGTCAGCGAGCCTCCGACGTTCGAGGAGGCGGTCGAGACCATCCGCAAGGCTGGACTTGAGCTGCCGCCAGTGTCCGCCGTGACGAATCAGCTGGCAGATGCCGCTGTGCAACTGGTCGACAACGGCTTCTTTTTCCTGGCGCGCGGTTGCATCTTCCAAATGTGGCGCACCATGGGCAACGATGAGCTCGGCTCCCTCAACCGCTCGCTGGGGTAGGGGCGATATAGAGGGGCCGCACCGCGCTATTTGCATCGGCGCGGGCGGGAGGACCCGGCAGGATCGGTAAGGCATAAAGCCGCCGAGCCTGCTAAAACTGTTAAACTCTGCTAAAGTTGCTAAACTTTGTTAAAGTTATTAAAACTAGCAGAGGAGGGCAGAATGACGAAAGCTGTTAACCCCTTTAAGCCAACGGCGGGCATGAATCCGCCTGAGCTTATCGGACGGGACACTGTTTTGGATGACTTTGCCGAGGCTCTTGAGAATGGCCCTGGTGCCCCCGATCGACTCATGCGCATCTCGGGTGTCCGAGGCACGGGCAAAACGGTGCTCCTCAACGCATTGGGCGATCTTGCGCGCAAAAAAGGATTCGAGGTTGTCGACGTTGCCTCAAATGCCGGTTTTTGCGACAGAATCCTCGAGGCTCTACAGCGAAATGTTCGTCTTGAGTCAATGTCGATTTCCCCATCAATTCTAGGAGTCAGCCTTGGCTCCGTTGAGGTATCGAAGTCGGCATCTCATCTGGGCGAGGCAATGTACGATGCCGCGAAGCGCGGAGGTCTGCTCATTACGCTCGACGAGATTCAGGATGCCTCAACTGAGGAAATGCGCGAGCTGGGCAATGAGATGCAGCTTTTGATTCGCCAAGGGGCGAATGTCGCCTTTGCATTCGCTGGTTTGCCAACCTCTGTGGATGGCGTGGTGGTGGATGATACGTTGACGTTCCTTCAGAGGGCGAAGCATATCGAACTCACGCGGCTTTCAGATTTTGAAGTCGGCGGATCGTTTGAGGATACGATGAGGCGTGCGGGCAAGGAACTCGACGAAGGCGTTGCTGAGCTTTTGACAAAGGCTTCGGCAGGCTATCCCTTTATGGTCCAGTTGGTCGGATATTACGCTTGGCAGGTTGCTGCGCGCAGCGGGTCGGAGAGCGTGAGTGAAGAGGCGGCTCGCAAGGGTGTCCAGGCGGCTCTTGATAGTTTCAATGCCATGGTGATTGCCCCCGCGCTGCGCAGGGTGTCGGAGCGGCAGTTCCAATATCTCGCGGCGATGGCGCAATGCGAAGGCGGCGAGATTACGAACGGTGATATTGCCAAAAAGATGGGATTGCCGGCGAATAAAGTCGGGTCGTATCGCAAACGTTTGATCGATACGGGACTGATTGAGCCTGCTGGCTACGGCTGTGTTTCGTTTGCAATTCCGTACATGCGCGATTATCTGTTGGAGACCGTTCGAGCGGACTAATAAAGACTGGAGGCATCGACGCCGCCGCTGGGGTTGCCCCGTATCTTTGTCTAAATCTGTAACATCTGGACGAAGATTCGGCCTGTAACTGTTACAGATTGAGATGATTGGGTGAGACGTCTACTGGCAAATTGGAATCGCTCCAAAATTTCCCCTTGCCCATCCTCGACTGTTTGGTTACTATAGAACGGCTGTTACGGAGAGCTGACCGAGAGGCCGAAGGTGCTCGCCTGCTAAGCGAGTATGCCCCAAAAGGGCATCTGGGGTTCGAATCCCCAGCTCTCCGCCAGTATGAATTTGAAGAAGGGTTCCATTTGGGGCCCTTTTTTTAATTAGAAGAACGTTAGCTGGGGATTCGAACCCTCAAAAAATGAGGCGCCCCGTTGGACGCCTCATTTGGTTCGATGTGATATCGCTCCGGCCTACACCTCAGGAGCCTTGGCTACGGTCTCGCTCTCGGCTGTGAGCGGCCGGTTGTCGATGCGGCGGCCCAGGCGGTCGAGCTTCACGAGCAGCCACTCGATGGGATTGGGCCCCGTTCCTTCCTCGTCGGCAACCAGGTCCATGACGGCAATCTTGGTGCCGTCCTGTTTAAGCGTAACGCTGCCCACCTTATCGCCAACATGCACCGTGCCCGAAAGGTCATCGTAGCTAACCTTTTCGGTCACATCGCCGGCGAGTGAGAACACCGTTGCCTGTGCAGCGGGGTCGGCGAGCGTGGCGTCGATCGTCTTGTCCGTCCAATCTGTCTGGCTAATGCGTGCCATGAGCGGGTTGCCGTTGGCGGTCTTCTCCTGTGTATTGGCGATCGCGACCGTGACCTTGTGGCCGTAGTACCAGTTGGCAAGGGTCGCCGTATCGGTAAAGCGCTGGTCGGTGGTGGTGGAGTTCAAAATAACGGTGTAGATCTCGTCGCCGTCGCGGTTGTAGGCGCTCGTAAAGCAATAGCCCGCGTCGTCGGTGGTGCCGGTCTTGCCGCCAATGTTTCCGTCCTGACCAAGCAAAACGTTGTGCGTGTCCATGGAATGCGAATGGTCTGAGCCGTCGGCGTCCGTGACCTCAATCCACGAATCCTCGCTCGCGACGACTTCGCGAAACGTATCGTTTTTCATGGCCTCCTGCATCATCAGTGCTACGTCATGTGCTGTTGAGTGCATGTCGCCGGCCCATTCATCAAAGTCCAGACCGTGTGGGTTCTCGAAGACCGTGCCGGTGCAGCCGAGCTTTTTGGCGCGCTCGTTCATGGCCTTCACAAAGGTTGCCTCGGCGTTTTTGGTCTTGGGGTCGATCTTTTTGCCTACGTACTCGGCAAGCACGGTGGCGGCGTCGTTGCCCGAGGGGATCATCAGGCCGCGTAGTGCCTGCTCCACGGTAAGCTCGTCGCCTTCGAGCAAGCCGGCGGTCGAATTACCCACGGTGGCTGCGGCGTTGCTCACCGTGACCTTCTCGTCCATCTTGCAGTTTTCGACGGTCAGGATTGCGGTCATGACCTTGGTGATCGAGGCGATTTTGACCTGCTCATCGGCGCCGCGTCCATAGTAGACGGTGCCGTCCTTGCCCATAACAAGGGCATTCGTTGCCTCGATATCGGGCAGGTTTTCTGTCGTGATGTCGCGGGCGTCGGCGGTCTTGCCGCAGACGTCGTCGGTCGTGAGCACTTGGGCACCGGCAACAGAGGGCACGCCGGCAACAAGGGCGATGGCGCAGGCAAAGCCGGCAGCAAGCTGGGCGGAGCGCTTTGCAAAAGAGGTGAGGGACTTCACAGATTTCGCTTTCGACGGGATGGTCTCTTCTGGCACTAGAGTATATCGTTTGCCGGCGACGACGGTCGTTGCGTGCGCGCATGGCCCGCATTCGTGCTCGAACGGGCGCAAGGGTGCTTAAGGTCGACTTAATCGCCCGCGCTTGTTGTGTGTGGCGGGCGCCGCCTCGGGCATAATGGAGCGCGAGAGGAGCACGCATGAACGAGCGCATACTGGTAGTTGATGACGAGAAGGCCATCGCCGACCTGGTTGGTATCTACCTTACAAAGGAGGGCTTTGACGTCCAGATCGCCTACAGCGGGGCCGATGCGGCCAAGGCAATCCTGGAGCAAGAGTTTGACCTGGCGCTGCTCGATGTCATGCTGCCCGATATCGACGGCTTTGAGCTGCTGCGTACCATCCGTGCCGGCCATACCTATCCCGTAATTATGTTGACGGCACGCGATGCCCAGCAGGATAAGATCGAAGGCCTTTCTCTTGGCGCGGACGATTACGTGGTCAAGCCGTTCCGCCCGCTGGAGCTCATCGCGCGCGTTCATGCTCAGTTGCGCCGCTACACCAGCTACGGTAGCCGCGCGCAGGCGACCGAGTCGCCGACCCTCCAGCTCGACGGCCTCGAGATCAACCGTGACGCTCGCTCCGTGACGGTGGACGGTGCGCCGGTGCGCCTCACGCCCATCGAGTATTCCATCTTGCTGTATCTGGCCGTGCATCACGGCAGCGTAGTGCCCGTGGAGGACCTGTTCCGCGCGGTGTGGAACGAGGACTTTATGCCCGGCTCCAACAATACGGTGATGGTACACATTCGTCACCTGCGCGAAAAGATCGGTGACGACGCTCAGAAGCCGCGTTTTATTAAAAACGTTTGGGGCGTCGGCTATATCATCGAATAACGCCTTTGTTTGCGAGGACATGGACATGACAAAAGACGATAAGCAGGTGTTCGAGGTGCCCGATCGGCTCTTTGAATATGTAAGGGCGGTCGTCGATAATCGCGCGCTTGCGACGGTGCTGCTCTTTTTGCTGGGTCTGCTGCTGATCGGCATTGATAACATCGCCGGTATCTTGGCGGTGCTACTCATCGGCTTCGTGCTGATCGATCGCTTTGAAATCGTGCGTCGCTGCGTGGTGATCGGCGGTGCCGCGTGGGTCATGACGCTGGCGATCGGCGCCATGGCACTCGGTGGCATTGAGGGACCGGTGCTGTTCGATGCCGGCTTTGTATTCAACATGCTTGGCTTTGTCTTGGCGCTTGCCGTGTGCGTCCTGTTCTTTTGCGGCCGCGCTCTGTACTACCAGGGCTATGAGCAGGGTGAGCAGCATTCCGACCGCGTGCTTGCCGCCCGTATTCAGGACCGTCTGATCGATCATCCCGACGCGTGGGACAACATCGACGGCGACTTCCTGGAGGTCGAGGGTGTGCTCAACCGTGTGCGCGACCGCGAGCACAAAGTCCAGCAAGCCCTGCGTGACGAGTCACACCGCAAGGACGATTTGGTCACATACTTGGCGCATGACCTGCGCACGCCGCTTGCCAGCGTGGTGGGCTACCTCTCGCTGTTGCAGGAGGCGCCCGACCTGCCGGTTGAGCAGCGCGCGCACTTTACGGGCGTGGCGCTCGACAAGGCGCACCGACTCGACGCGCTTATTGAGGAGTTCTTTGATATCACGCGCTTTGACTTCCACGATATTGTGCTCACGCGCGGCTACGTCGACCTGGGATTGCTGCTGGCGCAGGTGGCCGATGAGTTCTATCCCATTCTCAACGAGCAGCACAAAGATGTCCAAGTTGGTGTGAGTGAGGACCTGACGGTGCTCGTGGATGGCGACAAGATGGCTCGCGTGTTCAACAACATCATGAAAAACGCTATTGCCTATAGCTATGAGGGCTCGACCATCACGATCGAGGCCAGACGCCGGGACGGCGGTGGCGTGCGCGTTCGCTTTATCAATCAGGGCGATCCTATCCCTGCGGCTAAGCTCAAGGTGATCTTTGAGAAGTTCTATCGCCTGGACGCGGCACGTGCGACCAATCGCGGTGGCGCCGGCCTGGGCCTTGCCATCGCCAAGGAGATTGTCGCGGCACACAGCGGCACCATTGCGTGCGAATCGACGCCCGAGCACACGGTGTTTACCATTGCACTGCCCGCTGCATAACCAGCGTGCCCTTACAAACACTTGACAATGCGCTCACGTGCGTATGAGCCGCGATTTCTACTATCGATACTGCTGAATTGATATCGATATGGAGGTATGCGGTATGACGGCTGCTGCGGCGATGGAGCCTACGGAGCTTGAGGAACTCATAGAGGCGCAGGCCGAGGCCGCGCACGAGCGCGAAGTTGGGGATGCGACTCGCCCCACGGCGCAGGACCTTGCCGCCTCGCCGACGCGCATCGATGTTGAAGGCCTTGACCTGTTTTACGGCGACCATCATGCGCTCAAGGACGTGAGCATCAAAATTCGTGACAAGCAGATTACCTCGTTCATCGGGCCTTCGGGCTGCGGAAAGTCGACGCTGCTGCGCTGCTTTAACCGTATGAACGACGGTATCAAGGATTGCCGCATTGAAGGCAAGATTGCACTCGACGGCCAGAATATCCTGGGCGATTACGATATCTGCCGCTTGCGCCAGCGCGTGGGTATGGTGTTCCAACGCCCCAATCCGTTTCCCATGAGCATCTACGACAACGTCGCCTACGGTCCTCGCGGCATGGGAGTGCGCGACCGCGTCGCGCTCGACGAGCTGGTCGAAGACTCCCTGCGACGCGCCGCGCTGTGGGACGAGGTCAAGGACAAGCTCAGGGAATCGGGTCTGGGTCTTTCGGGCGGCCAGCAGCAGCGTCTGTGCATCGCCCGTGCGCTGGCCGTGCAGCCCGACATTCTGCTGATGGACGAGCCGACCTCGGCGCTCGACCCCGTATCGACGCTGGTGGTGGAGCAGCTGGCCTGCGAGCTCAAGGAGACCTGCACGCTGGTGGTCGTTACGCACAACATGCAGCAGGCTGCGCGCATCTCCGACTCGGTCGCGTTCTTTTTGCTGGGCGAGCTGGTGGAGCATGCGCCCGCTGCCCAGCTCTTCAAAAACCCGACCGATCAGCGCACGGCGGATTATTTGACGGGCCGTTTTGGCTGATACCATCTAGTACAGGCGCCTTTAGGGTTAAGATGCGGTCATGCCGGCCGCAAAGGGGTTCAACATGATCTATTACGTCGAGGACGATGACAACATCAGGGATTTGACGGTCTACGCGCTGCGCAAGCAGGGAATCGAGGCCGAGGGCTTTTCGTGCGATGGCGAGTTTAAGGCCGCCGTGGCGCGACGGGTGCCCGATGCCGTGCTGCTCGACATCATGCTGCCCGATACCGACGGCTTGGCGATTATGCGTCGTCTGCGTGCCGATCGCCTGACGGCGACGGTGCCCATTATGATGCTCACCGCCAAGGACACCGAGCTCGACAAGGTTATGGCGCTCGATGGCGGTGCCGACGATTACCTGACCAAGCCGTTTTCGGTCGAGGAACTGCTCGCGCGCATTCGCACGACGCTCAGGCGCCTTTCGTATGCGCAGACGGGCGGCGTTGTCTCCGAGGGCTCGTTCGATACCGGTGAGCTGCATATCGATTTTGATGCCGGCATCGCCACGATGGATGGCGAGGAACTGCATCTGACGCCGATCGAGTACAAACTGCTATGCCTGCTGGCGCATAACGCCGACAAGGTGCTGACGCACCAGTTTATCCTGCACGAGATTTGGGGCACGGCAACTAAGAGCGACCTGGCGAGCCTGCGCGTCTTTATGGGCACGCTGCGCAAAAAGATCGAGTCCGACCCCGCACATCCGCGCTATATCCAGACGCACGTGGGTATTGGTTACCGATTGGTCATCCAGGGATAGGTCGGCATCCGCCATCCCACTATGAGTTACGGTGAAATACGGTCTAAATTTGCCTAATTCCAGGCAAAGCAGTCCATATTCCACCGCAACTTTGTTATTTGCCCTTGGGCTTGCTGGCGTAGAACTTCTTCTTTTTGGACTTGCCTGCGGGGGAGGGCTTGCCGGCAAAGTTGGACTTGCCGTTGCCGGCCTGCGCGTGCGCGGGCACTGCCGCGCGAGGCTTGCGGGCCTCGGGGTTGCGTAGCTCCTCGACGCGCTCGGCAATCTCCTCGGCGCTAAAGCCGACCTCGGCCATGGCGTCCTCAATGGGCAGGCGGCGCACGATATAGCAATGGTGCACCTTCTGGTTGCGCGCGAAATCCTCGGGGATGGTCTGCGCCGTAATGTCCTCCAACACCACGCCCGCGCGGGCGAGCTTGCGTGTCTCGGGGCGGAAGCCGCGCAGGTTGCAGCTAAAGATGGCATGTCCGCCCTGTGCGAGCAGGCGCGATACGCCGGCCAAAAGCTCAACATGGTCGCGCTGGACGTCCCAGGTGCGGCGGCCCATCTTGGACGAGTTCGAGAACGTGGGCGGGTCGACAAAGATCAAGTCCCAGCGGTTGCGCGTCTGGCGCTGGTCACGAATCCAGGCGAGCACGTCGTCGCGCACAAAGTGATGCTGCGGACCCACAAAGCCGTTCTGGCGCATGTTGCGCTCGGCCCAGTCCAGGTAGGTGTTGGAAAGGTCGACCGTCACGGTCTCCTCGACGCCGCCATCGGCCGCGTAGCAGGTGGCAGTGCCGGTGTAGGCAAACAGGTTGAGGAAGCGGCGCGCCTGCTTGGCGTGCTCGCGCACCAGGTTGCGGGTGACGCGGTGATCCAGGAAGATGCCCACATCCAGATAATCGTCAAAGTTGACGGCAAAGGTGAGTCCACCCTCTTCGATGAGCGGCAGGCGACGGCGAGCGATGTTGGCGCGCTCGCCCGATCCGCCCTTGCCGGCGCCCTGCTTGCCGTACTGCGAGCCGCCACGCGAGCGCATGCGGGCCTTGGCGTGCACATGCTCGGCCGGAACATCCAGGATGCGCGGCGCGATGGCCAAGATGTCGAGCATGCGGGCCTGGGCTAGCGCGGGATCGATGGTCTTAGGCGCGGCGTACTCGGCGATGACGAGCCAGCGGCCCGGCGTCTGCGGGCAGCCCTCGTACAGGTCAATGGCGGCGGAGTAGTCGGGCAGGTCGGCATCGTAGACGCGGTAGCAGCTCACGCCCTCGCGCTTTGCCCACTTGCGACGCAGACGGGCATTCTTGCGCAGGCGGTTGGCGAACTGCTCCGACTCGGGGATGAGCACGGGCAGCGGCTTGCCGTCGCCCAGGTCGAGCGTGGCAGCAGGTTCGGACGTGGGGGTGTCGGCGGTTTCGTCTTGAGCGTCTGCGGTCTGCTCCTCGGCATCCGCACTGGTCGCAGCCTCAAAAGCTGCGGCGGCGTGGTCGAGCGAGGGCCAAACCTCAAGAGCCGCCTCCTCGTTATTGGGCATGACGGCGATGGAGCGCGCGGGCTCGGCATGGAGCGCGCGGGCCATAAGGCCATCGCGGGTGAGCGCGGCGACCGGTGCCGAAGCGAGCTCGGGCGCGTGGCGCAGCTCACCGACCAGCGTCATGGCGTCGTGCATGAGCGAAAGCGGGGTTTCGGTGGTGTCTGCGACCACGGCGGCACCGGCGACGGCGCCCGCATGGTCCAGCACGGTGGCGGGCTTGGCGGCGCAAAAGTCGACAAAACGCTTGTAGCCGGCGCACTTGACCATGCGCTCGGCAGTCTTGCGGGCGGCGGGGTCGATGTCTACGGCCACGATGCGCGCCTGCCGCTCGCGCGCTGCCGCCTCGCACGAGCGCGCCTCGGCAAGCAGCTGCTCCCACAGGGCGGCGTCGTGCAGCTGCCAGCCCTCAAAGCCCCAGCGCTCGCGTGCGGCGCCCGGGGCGCGGTCGGTCAGAATGTTCACGGCTTCCAGCAACAGGCCGCCGCCGGCGCACGAGGCATCGATTAGCGTGGGAAGGGCTTCATTCTCGTAATCGTCAGCCGTTAACTCGCGCTCGCACAGTGCGGTCCAGCCGACCTGCGCCAACACCAGGGCGGCGTAGTCGGGGCGCAGCACGTGCGCGCCCTCGCCGGCGCGGGTCGCTGCGGGCGGCAGGCGTTTGAACAGCGGGTCGATCTCACGGTTCAGGCAGGATTCTATCTCTTTCCCTTTGGCGTGGCAAAGGTCAGCAGCTGTAAAGCTGCGGAAATAAAGATTGTTATAATATTGAAAACGGTCA
>OKSI01000956.1_pt1 | contig 10123 bp, 10 predicted proteins | sample 1606221 | NCBI WGS metagenome assembly OKSI01 (sample SAMEA3879540, study PRJEB24766) | human gut metagenome | biome: human-associated habitat; feature: feces | place: USA | collected 1985/1987 | reverse complement strand
TTCCTCGCAAGCCACCGCCACGGCCACTGTTGCGCCGACCATGGGGTTGTTGCCCATGCCGATAAGGCCCATCATTTCAACGTGCGCGGGCACGGAGGAGGAGCCGGCGAACTGCGCATCGGAATGCATACGGCCCATCGTGTCCGTCATGCCGTAGCTGGCGGGGCCTGCCGCCATGTTGTCCGGGTGCAGCGTGCGGCCCGTGCCGCCGCCGGAGGCAACGGAGAAATACTTCTTGCCGTTTTCAACGCACCACTTTTTGTATGTTCCCGCAACGGGGTGCTGGAAGCGGGTGGGGTTGGTGGAGTTGCCGGTTATGGATACGTCCACGTTCTCGTGGCGCATTATGGCAACGCCCTCGTTCACGTCATCCGCGCCGTAGCAGAGCACCTTCGCGCGGTCGCCGTCGCTGAAAGCGGTGGTCTTTACTATGGTAAGCTCGCCCGTGTACTGGTTGTATTCGGTTTCAACGTGGGTGAAGCCGTTTATGCGGCTGATTATATAGGCCGCATCCTTGCCAAGGCCGTTGAGTATTACCTTGAGCGGCTCCTTGCGCACCTTGTTTGCGGTGCGGGCTATGCCGATTGCGCCCTCTGCCGCGGCAAAGCTTTCGTGTCCGGCAAGGAAGGCGAAGCAATGCGTGGATTCGGAAAGCAGCATCGCGCCAAGATTGCCGTGGCCCAGACCCACCTTGCGCTGATCGGCAACGGAGCCGGGTATGCAGAACGCCTGCAAGCCTTCGCCTATGCATTCGGCCGCTTCCGCCGCGCTCTTAACACCCTTCTTCAGCGCTATCGCCGCGCCGAGGGTATATGCCCAAACCGCGTTTTCGAATGCTATGGGCTGAATGCCCTGCACTATGCCGCGCACGTCTACGCCATGCTCCTTGGTGAAGGCTTCGCATGCTTCAAAGCCGTCGAACCCATACTTTGCAAGCACGGGGCGCAGGGTATCTATTCTTCTTTCGTATCCTTCAAAAGTGACCATCTTTACGCCTCCTTATTTATTGCTTGCGCGGGTCTATAACGGTAACGGCTTCGGCAAAGCGGCCGTATGTGTTTATGTTGGCCTTAAATGCCTCGTTCGGCTCAACGCCCTTCTTTATGGCGTCCATCATCTTGCCAAGGTTTACGAATTTGTAGCCTATTATTTCGTTGTTCTTGTCCAGGCCTATCTCAAGCACATAGCCTTCGGCCATTTCAAGATACCTTGGGCCCTTCTTCCTTGTGCCAAACATGGTGGCAACCTGGCTCCTCAGGCCCTTGCCAAGGTCCTCAAGCCCGGCGCCTACGGGCAGGCCGTCGTCTGAAAACGCGCTCTGGCTGCGGCCGTAAACAATCTGCAGGAACAGCTCCCGCATGGCGGTGTTTATGGCGTCGCACACAAGGTCCGAATTAAGCGCTTCCAATATGGTCTTGCCGGGCAGTATCTCCGCCGCCATTGCAGCGGAATGCGTCATGCCGGAGCAGCCTATCGTCTCCACCAGCGCTTCTTCAATTATGCCGCCCTTTATGTTCAGCGTCAGCTTGCATGCGCCCTGCTGCGGCGCGCACCAGCCCACGCCGTGGGTCAGGCCGAATATGTCCGTAATCTCCTTTGCTTTAACCCATTTGCCCTCCTCGGGAATGGGTGCGGGGTCGTGCTTTGCGCCCTTTGCCACGCAAAACATCTCTTCAACCTCACGCGAATACTGCATGAAATATCTCCTCCTTTGTTTATCTTTTATCTTTTCGCATAATAGTATATCATAAAAAGTGATATGAAAACCACGAAAAACGTTTTTTCACATTCACTTTGCTTATGACGCATTGAAGTATTATCAATATCGCTTTACGGGGCAAGCGAGTGTGTTGTATTATAAGGCGTATAAAGAAAACGTAAATACTGCGCCGCAAGGGGGACGGGATATGACCGGATTTATAATATATTTTACGCTGCTGAGCATAGCGCATCTGTTCTTCTGCTATTTTGGCATGCATACGCCAAGAAAGCTTACAAAGCCGCTGCTGCTCCTTTCGCTTGCCGCTTGCTATGCGTGCGCGGCAAAGCCTGTGGACGGTGCGGTGCTGGCGGCGCTTATATGCGGCCTTGCGGGCGATATATTGCTGATATGGGAAAAGAACGACAAGTTCTTTATACCGGGCGCACTTAGCTTTACGCTTGGGCATGGGCTGTATGCGCTTAGCATATTCCGCCGCACCCCCGGCGCAACCCAATCGCACCTTATAACGGCGGCGGTGTTCATGGCGGCGTATATAGCCGTTGTAGCATACATGAGCTTCAGGCTTGAAAAGCATGTGGATGATAAAAAGTTCCGCATACTCATGCCCGTATATCTTAGTATAGTTGCGGCGGTGAACGTTTTTGCATGGGTGAATTTTGTGGCGCGGATAAATTCGGGCGAAGGGCAGTTTTACGCCGCGCTGATAACGCTTGGGTCAATGCTATTCTTGACTTCGGACACAATACTTGCGCGCTGCATGTTCGTGCGCGATGTTGAACGGCCGAATTTCCCTGTGATGATAACATATATTCCGGCGCAGGCGCTGCTGTGCTTCGGCTATATCGGACTTGGGGCGTAAAGCATGGCCGCACGGGAAAGACTTATTGCGCTTGTTAAGGCGCTGAATGAATATACGGATGAAGAGCATCCGCTGAGTGCGGGCAAGCTTTGCGCTATACTTGCGCAGCATGGCATTGCGGCAAACAGGCGCAGCATATATGCCGACGTTGCCGCGCTGAACCGCATGGGCTGGAAGATAGAAAGCACCACGCGCGGGTATTATGCAAACGACCGCCCGTTCACGGCGGAGGATGCGCGGCTTATAATGCTTGCGCTGGACTGCGCGCCGTTTATGGACGAGGCTACGGCGCAGAGGCTTAGGCAGGGCATAGCAAAAACGCAGAGCGTGAACTTTGAAAGCCCGGCCGGGATAGAGCGCACATACGGCGCACAAAACAGGCTGAGATCCGCGATAGAAACCATAACCCTGGCGATAGACGCCCAAAAGCAGCTAAGCTACGTTCCCGCCGCCTGCCTTGACGATACGGACATTTGGCCGCGCGAAAAAATAGAGCCGATATGCCTTATATATGCCGGCGGCGAATTTGTGCTGCGCGCGGCGGTGAACGGCGGTATCGACTATATTCCCTTAAACGCTATGTTCGATATAAAGCTTGAGCGCCGCAGCGTTAAGCATCCTTCGGTGCGGCGGAAGGCGAATGCGCCGCATAAAAGCTGAGCGCGGCAAGGCTTACGCATGCGCCGGCAAGCATCCTGTAATAAAGCGTATAGCTTACAAAAAAGCTGAGTGCGAAAAGCGCCGCGGCAACAAGCAGATACCGCGCGCATCTTCCGCGGCCTATGGCCGTGGATACGCTCTGCTTTTTTATTTGCTTTTTCTGTTCCGCCTGTTTCAATATATATTGCCTTACGGCGTTATCGTCGGGCATTTTGGCGCAGGAAGCGAGCATATCGCCCGATATAAAGGCAACGCTCAGCCCATCGTAACGCGCGGCGATGTCACGCGCCGGCTGGCTCACAGAGGCGGAGGAGAATATGAAAAGGCTTTTGCAGCCGCGCCTGTTTGCCGCGCGGCAGGCACAAAGCACCGTTTCTTCATCCACTGGGGAAAGCGTCTGCGCGGTATACACAAGGCTTTCGCCCGCAAATTCCTTGCCGTGGCGCTTTATGTATTCGCGCACTATGCCCAGAAACTCGCTCCGCGGCATAAGCACAAGGCTTTCGCTGAACAGCTTTTTTGAAAGGCGGGCGTTTTCGCGCAATATGAATTTTTCAAGCCGCACGCTTTTTACAAGCTCGGCAAATACGGATATGGCCCCGACAGCAGCTGCCGTGAGCACAGCGGCGGCGATAATGCTTTCCACGTTGAACGAAAACCAAAGATAGCATGCAATAAGCAATATTATCCTTAGCGCAATAAAGTCCGCAGCGCGGGCAAAGGCCGTGCGCCCGCGGTAAAAGCGGCGCTTGTAATATGCATTCAGCGTTCTTTTTTTACCAATGCTCATGTTTAATTCCCCCTGTTGCTTTTTTATGGATTGTTCCCATAGTGCGCGGCGATTATTCGCGGTTTACTACCAAGGAATAGTAGTGTATAATAAATTCAATGAGAATCGGTATATTGGGGGGCAGCTTTAATCCCCCGCACAACGGACATATTTATATTGCGCGCGAGGTCAGGCGGCGTTTCTCGCTTGACAGGGTGCTGTTTATGGTGGCGGGCGATCCGCCGCATAAAAGCATCGCTTTTGGCGTGGATGCAAAAGAACGGTTTGAGCTTACCCGTGCCGCGCTTGCGGGCGAGGAAGGGCTTATTGCGTGCGATGATGAAATTCGCCGCGGCGGCGTGAGCTACATGGCGGATACACTGATGGGGCTGTATAACGGCGTTGACGAACTGCATCTTATTGTAGGCGCGGACATGCTAAAAACATTGCACCAATGGAGCAGGCCTGAAACCATATTCGCACTTGCGGGCATAATAGCTGTTGGGCGGCCGGACAACGCGGGCGATTACGAAGCAGCGCGGGAGCTTAGGCGGCGCTACGGCGCGCGCATACGCATGGCGGATTTTTGTGGGCCTGATATATCGTCAACCGAGATACGCCGCCGCGTGAACATGGCGAAAGGCATTGCAAAGCTTGTTCCCTACGGCGTGATGGAGCGTATATACGCGGGGCTTTTATATCAAAGCGAGGATATTCTTTCTTATGAAAAGCGCCTTGCGGAATACACCAAGCCCAAGCGCCTTGCCCACTCTATAGGCACAATGGGCTACGCCGTGGAGCTTGCGGCAATATGGGGCGCGGACGGCAAAAAGGCGCGCATAGCAGGGCTGCTGCACGACTGCGCAAAGCTTGGCGACGAGGACGCATTGCGGCTTGCCAAGGAATACGGCTATACGCCAAATGCCGAGGAGCAGCGTGCGCCCGGTCTTTTACACGGCCCCTTGGGGGCGATACGGGCGCAGAGGGAGTTCGGCATTGCGGATGAGGAAATCATAAACGCAATAGGCTGCCATGTTTTCGGCAGGCTGAATATGACGCAGCTTGATAAAATATTATACGTTGCGGATAAAGCAGAGTTCACGCGGACGTATGAAGGCGTTGACAAGCTGAGGGACATGGCGAAGAAGGATCTTAACGGCGCGGTGCTTATGACCATGAATAACTCAATAGGCCATCTGCTTGCGCGGGGTATAGACCCGACGGACGAATCCCTTATGATAAGGCAGGCAATAAAAAGAGAAACCGAAAATAATAAAGGAGACATAAAATGAGCGAATTTTTTAACGCGATAGATGCACAGGACGAAGAAAACATCCGCCGCCAGGCGATGATGATATGCGACGCGCTTTATAATAAAAAGGCGCAGGACATAATGGCCATACACGTTGGGGACAGGACCATAATAGCGGACTGGTTTGTGGTATGCTCCGGCCGGGCAACGGCGCAGGTGAAGGCGCTTTGCGACGAAATTGAAGAAAAGGCCGAAGGAATGGGCCTTAGCGTAAGGCGCATAGAAGGATACAGCGAAGGCCGCTGGATAGTTATTGACTTCGGCAGCATATTGGTGCACATATTCTATCCCGAAGAAAGGGAGTATTACAATATGGAAAGGCTGTGGGTGGATGACCCGCGCGGCTTTGTTGATTATTCAAAGCTGATGCTTGAAAAGGAGCGCGAGGAGGAGCTCAGGCGCAGGGCCGCAGAGAAGGGCGAATAACATAGAAAAATCGGCATATAAGCGGCATACGCGCGTTGACAAGCGGCGTTAGTGATGCTATTATATAATTTGATAGGCAATGAATAAGGATGTAGCCGTATTGCGTTCGCACAAGAGAAGGCAGGCCGTGGCTGGAAGCCGCCGCGAACAGGGCATATGGTGAAGGACGCCTTATGAGCCTTCCGCAGGAAATGGCGGACGGTCGCCCCGCGTTATGGGGCGCGAGCGGAGCATTTTATTATGCTCAATAAGGGTGGTACCGCGGGTTCCCCGTCCCTGTTTAAGGATGGAGAACCCTATTTTTATAAGGGAAATATGAAAGAGGTGTATTATGCAGATTCAGGCGCCTAAGGGCATGAAGGACGTTACCCCTAAGGAAAGCTACAAATGGCAGTATATCGAAAAGCTTATGCGCAGCGCTTGCGCGGAATTCGGCTACCGCGAAACCCGCACGCCGGTGCTGGAGCATACGGAGCTTTTTGCCCGCGGCGTGGGAGACACAACGGACATTGTGCAAAAGGAAATGTATACCTTTACCGATAAGGGAGACCGTTCCGTAACGCTGAAGCCGGAGGGAACGGCGGGCGCTGTGCGCATGTTCCTTGAAAACAAGCTTTTTGCCGACGCGCAGCCCACAAAGATGTTCTATCTTTATTGCCCCGTTTTCCGCTACGAAAAGCCGCAGGCGGGCAGGCTGAGGGAGCATCATCAGTTCGGCGTGGAGGTTTTCGGCGCGCCCAGGGCCAGCGCGGATGCGGAGGTAATCTCCCTTGCGGTAAGCATACTGAACGAGCTTGGCATAAAGAGCGTAAAGGCCAAAATAAACAGCATAGGCTGCCCCGAATGCAGGCCAAAGTATAACGCCGCGCTGAAGGAATATCTTAAAGCGAATTACGATGAGCTTTGCGAAACCTGCAAAACGCGCTATGAAAAGAATCCGCTCAGAATACTGGACTGCAAGGAAATGCGTTGCGGCGAAATAGCCGCGGCAGCACCCAAGGTGCTTGATTACCTTTGCCCCGAATGTCAGGCGCACTTTGAGGAACTTAAAGCCTCCCTTGATGCGCTGGGCATAGAATACGAAGTTGATCCTATGATAGTGCGCGGGCTTGATTATTATACAAAAACCGTGTTCGAGCTTGTTTCTACCGAAGGCGCGTATACCGGCACGGTGTGCGGCGGAGGCAGGTATGATGGACTAATCGAGGAGCTTGGTGGGCCGAAGATGAACGCTGTCGGCTTCGGCATGGGCATGGAAAGGCTGCTGCTGGTTGCGGAAAGCTTCAACCCGATACCGGAGCCTAACCTTGTGGACGTATATATTGCGCCCGTTGGGGATGAAGCAAGGAACGTTGGGCTTAAGCTTGCCGGTGAACTTAGAAAGCACGGCGTAAAGACCGAATTTGACCACGTTGGCCGCAGCTTCAAGGCGCAGTTTAAGTATGCAGACAAGCTTAAAGCGCGCTTTGTTGCCGTGATAGGCGAGGACGAGGTCAAAAACGGCGTAATAAAGCTGAAAAACATGGCAGACGGCACGGAGACGGCGCTTGGCATAGAGGGCTTTGCCGAAAAGGCCGCTGAATTGGTTAAATAAGCTGAAAAGCGAAAAATACAGAATAAATATTAAGGAGCATACAGGATAATGATACAGTCACGAACCCATACCTGCGGCGAGCTTAGGCTCGGCAACGTGAACGAGCGCGTTACGCTTGCGGGCTGGATGGAAAACGTCCGCGTAGTGGGCAGCAACTTCGCCTTTGTGGTGCTGCGCGATTTTTACGGCACAACGCAGATAGTCATAGAAACCGAAGAGATGATGAACATTATAAAGGGCATCAATAAGGAATCCACCATCTCCGTTACCGGTACCGTTCGCGAGCGCGCAAGCAAGAACGCCAAGCAGCCCACCGGCGAAATAGAAGTCGTACCCGAAAAGATAGAAGTGCTGGGCCGCTGCATTTATAACGAGCTGCCCTTTGAAATAAACCGCAGCCGCGAAGCGGACGAAACGCAGCGGCTTAAATACCGCTATCTTGATTTGAGGAACCCCGAAGTCAAGAACAATATAATTCTGCGCTGCAACGTTATAGCTGCGCTCAGGAAGGCCATGCTTGAACATAACTTCCTTGAAATAACCACGCCTATACTTACCGCATCCAGCCCCGAAGGCGCAAGGGACTATCTTGTGCCCGCAAGGAAGCACCCCGGCAAGTTCTATGCCCTGCCGCAGGCGCCGCAGCAGTTTAAGCAGCTTTTGATGACCTCCGGCTTCGATAGGTATTTCCAGATTGCCCCCTGCTTCCGTGACGAGGACGCCCGCGGGGACAGAAGCCCCGGCGAATTCTATCAGCTGGATATGGAAATGGCCTTTGCCTCGCAGGAGGATGTTTTCTCCGTAATAGAGGACGTTCTGCCGCCCATTTTCGCAAAATACGGAACGTATAACGTGGCCTCCTCCGCGCCGTTCAAGCGCATAGCCTATAACGATGCGCTTGAACAGTTCGGCACGGATAAGCCGGATTACCGCATAGATTTGAGGATACAGGACATAACTAAGCTGGTAGCTGGCAGCGAATTTGCGCCCTTTGCCGAAGGGAACAGCGTTAAGGCGATAGCGTGCAGCGGATGCGAGCTTACCAGAAAGCAGATAGACAAGCTGTGCGCCGATGTTGAGGTGCAGGCCGGCTCCAAGCCCTATTGGTTCAAGGTGGAGGAGGACGGCAGCTTCGCCGGAGGCGTCGCCAAGTTCATGACTCCGCACCACGATGCTGTAGTTGAAGCGCTCGGCCTCACTCCGGGAACGCTTATCGGCATAGCTGCGGGCAAAAAGTCTGCCGCGCAGAAAACCGCCGGAGTCATGCGCAAAATGCTCGGTGCGCTGGTACCCGGTCATATGGACAAGGAACGCTATGAATTCTGCTGGGTGGTCGATTTCCCGATGTATGAAATAGGCGAAGAATCCGGCGAGCTTGAATTCTGCCATAATCCGTTCTCCATGCCCGGCGGCGGCGCGGAGACGCTGAGGAAGGCTATTGCGGGCGAAATAGACCCGCTCACCATAACCGCGCAGCAGTACGACCTTGTTTGCAACGGTATAGAGCTTTCTTCCGGCGCTGTGCGAAATCACGACCCCGAAATAATGATAGAGGCGTTCCGCCTTGTGCGCCTTGGCGAGGAGGATGTGAAGAAGAAGTTCCCCGCAATGTACAACGCGTTCTGCTACGGCGCGCCGCCTCATGCCGGCATAGCCCCTGGCGTGGACAGAATGGTTATGCTGCTTGCGGGCGAGGACAGCATAAGGGAAATAATACCGTTCCCCATGAACAAGAACGCGCAGGATATTTTGATGGGCGCGCCTGGGACGGTAACGGACAAGCAGCTTGAGGAACTGCATATAAAGGTGGACATAGATGAGTGAGGACGTAAGGCAAAAGGGCATAGTTGTTGAAGCGAACGGCAAAAGGGCCACTGTGCGCTTCAAAAAAACGGATGCCTGCGGCCATTGTAACGCATGCTTCCGCTTTGGCTCTAACGAGGCGGATATAGAAATGGACAATACTCTTGGCGCAAAGAAGGGCGACGAGGTGTATATAGACATGCATGCAAACACCGTGCTCAAGGCCAGCGCCATAGTATACGGCATTCCCATAATAGGGCTTATACTGGGCGTGGTGATAGGCTCCCGCTTTGGCGAGATATATGCCGCGATAGGCGGCGTTGCGCTGAGCGGGCTGAGCTTCCTTATACTTAAAAAGCTGGAGCCGAAATTCGCCAAAATGAACGAATTCAAGCCCAGAATGACCGCCTTTGTAAACGAAGAAGGCAAAGAATAAAAAAGAATAAACACAAAAGGAGGAAGAACAATGGTAAAGCATCTTACCGCCGCCGATTTTGAAGCGGCAATAAATGCGTCAAGGCCGGTGCTTGTGGACTTCTGGGCAAGCTGGTGCGGCCCGTGCCGCATGATCGCCCCGGCGGTGGAGGAAGTGGCCGCGGATTTTGAAGGCCGCGCCGTGGTCGGCAAGGTGGACGTGGACGAGCAGACGGAGCTTGCGCGCCGGTTCGGCATTATGAGCATCCCGACGCTGGTTGTGATGAAGGGCGGCAAGGTCGTCGAGCAGGCGGTCGGCGCGCGCGGCAAGGCCGATATCGCCGCGATGCTGGAGCGGCACCTGTAAAAGCGAACCGCTCGCAGACGGGCTGAAAAAAGAAAAAATGAATGGAAAGCGCTCGAAGGGATTCAAAAAACGGGCGCTTCCCTTCTTTTTTGGCGGGATAGACTTTGACAAGCAGGGCTTTTGTGCTATAATGAACTGAATAGGCTTGATACTAATTCTTGTTAAAATGGCTTAATCCGCGCACCATCTTTTTCGC
>OKSI01000952.1_pt1 | contig 10133 bp, 9 predicted proteins | sample 1606221 | NCBI WGS metagenome assembly OKSI01 (sample SAMEA3879540, study PRJEB24766) | human gut metagenome | biome: human-associated habitat; feature: feces | place: USA | collected 1985/1987 | reverse complement strand
CTCTCCTATCAGGAGAGGTGGCATTGCGCAGCAATGACGGAGAGGTTCTATCCAAAGAACCATTTCCAACAAAAGGAACGATTTTATGAAACAATTTACTGCCACCGCAAACGACGAGGGCGTGCGGCTTTCCCGCTTTGTCCAGAGCGTGACGCGCGATCTCCCCACCAGCCTGCTGTACAAGAGCTTCCGCAACAAGCGGGTCAAGGTCAACGGCAAAAAGGGAGCCCCCGAGGATCGGCTCAAGGCGGGCGACCTCATTGAGCTGTACATCAACGATGAATTCTTCCCGCCCGAGGGCGCAAAGCCTGCAGCCCGCAAGCCTGCCCCCAAAAAGCAGCAGAACCAGCCCAAGGTGACCGTCATCTATGAGGACGAGAACATTGCCGTGCTGTACAAGCCCACCCATCTGCTCTGCCACAGCGACCGCACCGGCGATGCCAACCTTGTGGACGCATTCACCCAGTATCTGGCCCAGAAGGGCGAGTACGATGCGGGCGGTGAGAACCGCTTCAAGCCCGGCATCTGCAACCGGCTGGACCGCGGCACCGAGGGGCTGGTGATCGCGGCCAAGAGCTACGCCGCCCTGCGGGACATGAACGAGATCATCCGCACCGACCTGCTCAAAAAGGAATACTACACCATCACCGTTGGCATCCCCCAGAGCGGGCGGTTCACGGCCTGGTGGGAGCACGACGAAAAGAACAACAAAGTCAGCATCCACGCCCACCAATCTCAGGATGAGCGCCGCAAGCAGATCATCACCGATGTGGACGTTCTGCGCACCGCCGGGCCCTTTGCCCTGTGCAAGATCGGCCTTGTCACCGGGCGCACCCATCAGATCCGTGCACATCTGGCCTATCTGGGCAAGCCGGTGCTGGGCGATATCAAATACGGCAACCGCAAGATGAACGAGCGCACCGGCACCAAAACGCAGGCCCTCTGCGCCGTCCGCGTCCGCTTCCTCGATATCCCGGAGGAGAACACCCTGCACTACCTCTCCGGCAAGGTCATCAAGCTGAAAGACCCGCAGATCTTGAAGCAGTTCGACGCGCTGGACCAGAGCAAAGAATAAAAGGAGACTCTCCATGGAAAACCTGAACGCTTATTTCAAAAGTGTCATCGACCAGGACACCGCATCGGTCGTTCTGTGTGACCTGAACCATACCATCGTCTACATGAACCCTGCCGCCATCCGCAATTACGCCAAGCACGGCGGTGCCGCGCTCATTGGCCGCAGCCTGCTCCACTGCCACAATGCCAGCTCGAACAGCCGCATTCAGGAAGTCGTGGACTGGTTCGCGGCCAGCCCGGAGCACAACATCATCTACACCTATCACAACGAAAAGCAGAACAAGGACGTCTACATGGTCGCCCTGCGGGACGCCGACGGCGCCCTCATCGGCTACTACGAAAAGCACGACTCCCGCAAAGCCGAGACGATGGAGCAGTACGATTTGTTCTGACAAAGAAAGGCGAACTCCACACAAAAAAGACTTTGCCGCCTACCCCCGTGCGAAGATGCTACTCTGCTATACCTCCCGCATAAGCAAAACAAACGCCTGCCGGGCTTTTCTCACACGGCAGGCGTTCGTTCTTTTTATGGGGTCGATGCGTTACTTTGCCAGCAGCTCGTCAGCCAGCACATCCATCTGTGCCTCAGCGGCGGCATTGGCGGCAGAGCGGATGGTCACAACGGCATCACAGACGGTGATGTTCTTCATGCCGTCCAGCTCGGCACGCATCAGCTTTGCAGCCATGGGGGCCCAGGTGCCGTTCTCCATCAGGCCAACGGTGCGGCCCTGGAAGTTCTTGGTCTTGAGGTGGGTCAGCAGATTCTCCATCGGCGGGAAGAGGAAGCCATCGTAGGTGGCACAGGCCAGCACGATCCGGCCGCAGCGGAAGGCCTCAGTGACGGCATAGGAGACATCGGTGCGGGTCAGGTCCATCTCCACCACCTTGGCACCCTTGGCGCGCAGCTTCTCAGCCATGGTGTGGGCGGCGGCTTTGGTGTGGCCGTGGATGGAAGCGCTGGCCACCAGGATCTTCTCCGGCTCCTCGGCCTTGTAGCTTGACCACAGGTCATAGTAGTTCAGGTACTTGCTCAGATCGCCGGTCAGCACGGGGCCGTGCAGGGGGCAGATGGTGGCAATATCCAGCGCGGCGGCCTTTTTCAGCAGAGCCTGCACCTGCGGGCCGTACTTGCCCACGATGTTCAGGTAGTAGCGGCGGGCCTCGCTGGCCCAGTCGGCGTTTTCGTCAAACCTGGCCACTGCACCAAACCGGCCAAAGCCGTCTGCAGAGAAAAGCACCTTTTCACTGCTCTCATAGCTCACCATGACCTCCGGCCAGTGCACCATGGGGGCAAGCACAAAGGTCAGGGTGTGGGTGCCCAGGCTCAGGCTCTCGCCGTCCTTCACCACCACGCGGCGCTCCTTGGCAACGGCATCCGCCCCAAAGAACTGATCCATATACAGGAAAGTCTTGGCGTTGCCCACCACCTGCATCTCAGGATAGAGTGCCGCCAGCTTTGCAATGTTGGCACCGTGGTCCGGCTCCATGTGGGAGACCACCAGATAATCCGGCTTACGGCCTGCCAGAGCTTCGGTCAGGTTTTCCAGCCACGGCTCGGTAGCGCGGGCATCCACCGTGTCCAGAACGGCGGTCTTTTCGTCCAGAATGACATAGGAATTGTAGCTCACACCGGTGGGCACCGGGTACTGGCTCTCGAACAGGTCAATGGTGGTATCGTCCACACCCACGCCCAGAATGGCTTCGCTGATCTTTTTCACACTCATAGCAGACATCCTCTCTATCCATATTGCTGTGCCGGAAAAGCGGCAGCATAATACTAATAACGGTTCCTAGTATAGCACATTGTTAAAGATTATTCAAGCTCCTCCGGCAGTCTTGCTGCCACCGGCCGGCCGGGCTCGTTGTCCAGCTCCAGCAGGGCTGCTGCGCTGGCATCATCCAGGCTCTGGACACTGCGGAGCTTGCGGCTGATGGCCCGGCTGCGGACACCAATGAGGTTGTCCAGCTCTTCATCGGTCTGGCGCAGGCGCTGCTGCATCTTGGAGAGCCCCTGCCCGAACTTGTCGAACTCCGTCTTAACGGCACCCAGCAGCTGCCAGACCTCGCCGGAGCGCTTCTGGATGGCAAGGGTCTTGAAGCCCATCTGCAGGCTGTTGAGCAGAGCCGCCATGGTGCTGGGGCCTGCAATGTTCACCTGATAATCCCGCTGCAGCACCTCCAGCAGACCGGCGTTCACCACCTCGGCGTACAACCCTTCAAAAGGCAGGAAGAGGATGCCAAAGGTCGTGGTGTAGGGCGGTTCCACATACTTTTCCCGGATGTCCTTTGCCTCGCTCCGCAGCACCAGCTCCAGCGCATGGCGGGCATTCTCCACCGCCTGCGCATCGCCGGAGGCCTGGGCATCCTGCAAGTGTGCGTAGGTGTCGCCGGGGAATTTGGAGTCGATGGGCAGCCAGACCGTGCCGCCGTCCGTGCCCGGCATCTTGATGGCATATTCCACCCGCTGGGTGCTGCCCGGGATGGTGGCCACATTGGTCTCGTACTGCTCCGGGGCCAGGATCTCCTCCAGAATGGCCCCCAGCTGGATCTCACCCAGAATGCCGCGGGTCTTAACGCCCGAGAGCACCTGCTTCAGCCCGCCCACATCGGCGGCAAGGTTCTGCATCTCGCCCAGCCCCTTGTACACCTGTTCCAGCTGGTCGTTCACAGCCTTGAAGCTCTCGGTCACCCGCTTCTGCAGGGCATCCTGCAGTTGCTCGTCCACGGTGTGGCGGATCTCATCCAGCTTTTTGGCGTTCTCGGCCTGCAGGGCGGTCATGTTTTCCGCAAGGGTCTTGCGCAGCTCTTCCAGCTTCTGGGTGTTGGCGGCCTCCAGACTCTGGAGCCGCTGGGTCAGGATCTGCTGCTGGCCGCTCTGGCCCTGTGCCAGCGTGGTGCTCATGCTCTGCACCGAGGTCTGCAGCGTCTCACTGACGCTGCGCAGGGCGGTGTGATTCTGCTCGGCGAGGGCCGACTGCCTGGCCGCAAACTCCTTAGCCTGCGCATCCAGCTGCTGCTGCATCCAGCGCTTGAGCTCCTCGTAGTCTCCCCCGTTCCGGGGCTTGTTCAGTTTCCAGAGCACCAATGCCAGCAGCAGGCAGATGGTGACCAGCAGCAGGGTGTACAATCCAGCTAAAAATTCCATTGATTATAAGTCCTCGAAATCGACCAATTCTTTCCGGGTATCCAGCGCATCGCCATAAAGGCCCACGCCGTCCACCTCGCACTCGCCCGACTGGTTATCATAGGGGTCGGAGCGGAACCCGTACATCGGCGGGTCAAAGGGTGCCTCAAAGGCGCGGTTTGCCACCATGCGCCCGGTGTCCAGACTGCCGAAGTAGTGGCGGCGCAGCTCTTCCTCGCCCTGCCGTGCCATGGAGGCACCAAACGAGCAGTCGGCATACATCCAGCCCTTGGGGGCAATGTAGAACATGGCCCAGTCGTGGCAGCCCACGCCGGTGGGCGACACCGACAGGCCGCTCTGCCAACGGGCCGGAATGCCCACCAGACGGCAGAGGGTGATGAAGGTCAGGGCCATAATGCCGCAGTCACCGCGCCGGTCCCGCGCGCAGCGGTCGGGCAGGCATTCCTGCACAAAGTAGGCGGGCTGATAGTGATACCGCACGTTCAGGGTAACGTAATCATAGATGCGCTTTGCCTTTTCCGCCGGGTCGGTGATTCCTTCGGTCAGCTGTGAGGCCAGCGCCCGCAGATAGGGTGTGAACACGATATGCGGGGCCTGCTCCTCGGTATCAAAGGTCGGCTGTTCCGGTGCAGGCACAAAGTCCAGCGGGTCAGCATAGACTGCCGTTGTCTTGTAACGGTACTGCACCCCGAAGCGGCGGTTTTCGGTCAGGTCAGCCTCCCAGCAGACGGTGCGCTGGGGAGCGTTTGCATCAGCGATGCGGCCCGGCTGCTCGGTAAAGCTCTGCAGCTCGATCTCGCTCTGGGCCAGGCATTCCGCCGGGATGGGCAGCCAGGCGCGGACGTGCACGCTCTCCCGGCCCTCTGCCTTTGCCTTGGCCAGAGCAGCGGCAAAGGCCTCATCCGACATCCCCACGCTGGTCTTCAGCGTGATGCGGGCACTGGCCTGCCCTTCCCGCTCCATCTGGTCATGGATGCGGCGGCGGCGCTCCCGGGCCAGCGCGGCCGGGGCGGGCGGGTCAAGCTGACGGGCGGCAAGGTCGGCGTGGGTGGCGATCAGCGTCTCGGCAAAGCGGTCAAGGTAGTGCTTCTCCCCTTCCACGAACCGCCAGTCCACCCGGCCCTCATGCACCAGCTGGCGGAACTCCTCCACCGTGAAATCCCGCACAAGGCCCTGCATCCGTGCCACGGCCTGTGCCTCGTTCCAGCAGTATTCCTGCGGCAGACGGCACATGATCTCCTTCTGCACCAGCAGGGCATCCCGCAGCGCGTCCACGCCGTGGGGCACAGGGTTGGCGGGCTGCTCGTACTCCGGCATTTCCAACCCCTGACTGCGGGGGCTGTTCTGGGTCTCCGTCCAGTCCTCGGCCAGATATTCATCGATCCGTGCCACGGCTTCTTTGTAATAGCCCGCGGCCTTCAGCCGCTCCACATCATCGGGCAGACCGACGTTCAGATGCACAAATGCTTCGTTCAGATCTTTCATCCTGTTTCATCCTTTCTCTCAGGCGCACTGCTCTTCCCAGAAAGCAGTGGCTTCCACCAGCCAGTTCTCGGCATCTGTTCCTGTGCCGATGCCGCAGACGTGAGGTGCATTGTTGAACACCCGGTAAACATGCTTGACGTGATTGGCCTGCAGGGCAGCTTCCAGCTGCGGTCCCTGCCGCCAGTAGACCAGCTCTTTCAGCAGCGTGTCGTTCACACCGTGCCAGTGGTAGGTGGCGGGGTAGTCCGGCGTGATCTCATCCGAAAGGTTCCGGGTATAGTATTTGGGGCCGTACGCGCCGATATCCTGAATGACATGGTAGATGGGCTTGATGTAGGTCATATCGTTGATGGGGTAGCCCAGCAGCAGGGCAGCGGGCTTGGGCACATTGTAATGCTGATACCCCACCGATTCCGTGCCGAACAGGCCCGTCAGGTGGCCGCCCATGGAATATCCCACGATGGCGTACTGCTCCGGCTGGATGCCAAACTCCGCAGCGTGTTCCTCAATGTACTGCATGGCCCGGCCGATGTCCTCCAGCGGAGCGTCATCGGAAGCATCCGTCCAGACGCGATACCGCAGAATAAAGGCGGCATAGCCCAGCTCATGCAGCTGCCAGGCCGTACAGGCCCCCTCCTCCAGCTCGGCGCTCTCATTGGCACCGCTGCCAGCCAGAATCAGCGCAAACTTGGCATTTTCGGCCTTGGCCGGGAAATAGAACAGGCCGGTGTTGTTTTTGGTGCGGTCCGCCGCCTTTTCCTCATCCGTGTAGAACGAGTGGGTGACCTGAACGCCATTGTTGTAGTTCTCAATGACCAGATTCAGCCCCTTGGCACAGCCTTCGGCCACATACTCGTTGGTGTAGCCCTCCACAGTGGTCATCTCCCACAGGGCCTGACCCGGCGGGCAGTCCTTATCCTGCGAGTAGGTGTAGAAGCCGGAGTTCTTGATGCCCGGGTTGTTGCGCACTTCCTTCATGGTGGTCTGGGCCGTGATGTTGGGCTCTCCCTTTTCCATTACGGCACCGGCGGGCAGGGCCAGCAGTGCCAGCAGACACAGCACCACCGCAACGATTCGTTTTGCCTGTTTCATGTTCCGTTCCTTTCCCCCGGCACCGCCCTGATTGCATTTTCCCATACAGAGGACTATAATATGAGACTGCACAGGCGACACCAGTTGGTTTTTGTTCTATTGTATCACACCCGCCGGTATTGTCAAAACAAATCTGTCCGCAAAATCCATGCGTTGTGATCTCCACGCTTCCGAGGGGCCGGGTATTCAGATTCCGGACACTCTGCCCGGCCTGAGGTGAACAGGTTTCCATTGTGATTTGCGGCAGATTCTGCTATACTGAAAGAGATATTGCACACGCAATGAGGGGAAACCGGAGCATTGCGGCTCCGGTCAGGATAGGAATATGAGCGAGATCACAGTCCGGCCCATGATGCCGGAGGATTGGACTGCTGTGTCCAAAATATATCTGGAGGGCATTGCCACCGAGCACGCCACCTTCCAGACCAACTGCCCGCCCTACACCGCCTGGGACGCATCTCATACCCGGGAATGCCGCCTGGTGGTGCTGGATGATGGGGTCGTAGCCGGCTGGGCAGCCCTGCATCGGGTAGATCCCCGCTGGTGCTACCGCGGCGTGGCCGAGGTGAGCATCTATGTCGGGGAGAAATTCCGGGGCAAGGGGCTGGGCTATCACCTGCTCACAGCGCTCTGCCGCGAGGCCGAACAGGCCGGGTACTGGACGCTGCAGTCTACGGTGCTGCAGGACAACGCCCCCTCCCGGGGCCTGCACCTGAAATGCGGCTTCCGCGTGGTGGGCCGCCGGGAGCGCATTGCCCGGGACTGCCACGGCCGCTGGCTGGACACCTACCTGATGGAGCGGCGGTGTACAGCGGACGAACCGGCGGGCTATAAAAAGCTGTAAGGTACTTTTTGCGGGAAAGATTTACAGTTTCTTCAAAAAGTGACCTTGAAAATCCACAAAAATATGATATACTAACGTAACGATACCAAAGCGATAGAAAGGAGGCGCGCGGAATGGCACCGACCAAAGAGCGTCCGGCAACCAAGACGATTGCCACAAACCGGGAAGCGCGCCACGAGTATTTCGTTCTGGAAGCGCTGGAGACCGGCGTTGAGCTGAAAGGCACCGAGGTCAAGAGCCTGCGTGCCGGCGGCGTGAACCTGAAAGACAGCTGGGTCGATATTGAGGACGGCGAGCTGCTGGTCAAGGGAATGCACATCACCCCCTACGACCACGGCAACATCTTCAATCAGGACCCCATGCGGGTGCGGCGGCTGCTGGCCCACAAGAACGAGATCCGGCGGCTGCACCAGCAGTGCAAGCTGCAGGGCTACACCCTTGTGCCGCTTTCGCTCTACTTCAAGCATGGCCGCGTCAAAATGGAGCTGGGCCTGTGCAAGGGCAAAAAGCTCTACGACAAGCGTGCCGACGCCGCCAAGCGCGACGCCAAGCGCTCCATCGACCGGGCCGTTAAATCCAACGGCGTTTACTATTGATTTCAGGCAGCATTCCTGCCCGGAAACTTCAAAGCTTACCCACACCGCAAGGTGTGTTTTATGGGGGCGTAAAGGTTTCGACGGGGGGAGCGAGGCCTGGGCAGCGGGTAGCAGTGGGGGACCTGCTCTAAACTCCTCCAAAAAATTAACTGACAACAATAATTATCAGTTGCTCGCAGCCTGAGTGCTGCGCGTTCCGCCCACTCTTGTGTCGTGTGGGGCCGGGGCGTCCTTTAGACACAGCACCTGAACGGACCTAAGCTTTGCGGACCGGCAGGAACTCATGAAGCTACCAATGCGTTAGCCTGGCGACCGGCGTGACGCGGAGGGAATGTTGTTGATCGCCTGCACCCGGAGACACCTACGCTGAACTCTTTTCGGACATGGGTTCGACTCCCATCGCCTCCACCACACAAGAAAAATCCGAACCTCTTCCCATCGGGAAAAGGTTCGGATTTTTTCGTTTGCCGTATTTCTTACCGCGTCATTTTCATTTCCAGTCTCAGCAGCGCGGCTTTTTTATTGATGCCGCCTGCATATCCGGTCAGGCTGCCGTTTGTTCCGACAACGCGGTGGCAGGGAATGATGATAGAGATCACATTGTGACCGACAGCCCCGCCCACAGCCTGCGCAGACATCCGGGAAAGGCCGCGCTCTGCGGCAAGCTGCCTTGCCAGTGCACCATAGGTCGTGGTCTGGCCGCAGGGGATGCGGCGCAGCAGCGCCCACACCTCCTGCTGAAAGGCAGAGCCAGCGGGATGGAGCGGCGGGGTAAAGTCCGGCTCCTGCCCGCCGAAATAAACATCCAGCCAGCGTCTGGCCTCGGAGAGCACAGCGGTCTCCTGCTCCTGATGCACTGCATCCAGGGTGCGGGCAAAGTACTTCTGCCCCTCGAACCAGAGGCCGGTCAGGCCGATGTCATCAGCGGCCAGCAGGATGCCGCCCAGAGGAGACTCATAGTGCTGTGTAAAGATCACCGTTTACCGGATCTCAATGCCCAGCTTGAACTTCAGGTTGCCCAGCACCTTCTTGACGGTGCGCTCGACCTGCTCAGCGGAGATCTCCGCGCTGGGGTCAAACAGGGTCAGGGAGAAGGCCATGCTCTTCTTGCCCTCGCCCAGGTTTGCGCCGCGGTAGATATCGAACAGCTTGACCTCGGTGATGAGGGAGCTTGCCTTCTTGATGGTGTCCTCGATCTCGCCGCAGGTGATCTTTTCCTCGCAGACAAGGGCCAGGTCACGCTTGACGGCAGCGTAGGGGCTCAGCGGCTTATAGCGCAGCTCACCGTCCACACAGGACATCAGAGCCTCATAGTCCAGCTCACCCAGATAGATGTTCTGGCTGTCCTTCTGGTCCTTTGCGATCTCCAGCTCGCCGTTGATCTCATTGGAGAGCTTACCGAACACGCCCAGACGCTTACCGTTGCAATAGACAGCGGCGCTGATGCCGGGGTGGAGCCACGGGGTGGTCTCGCGCTCGTAGGTGAAGGTCAGGTCAAAGCCTGCGGCCAGCGCCTCCATTGCACCCTTGACGGTGAAGAAGTCCTCCTCGGGGCCAAAGGCACCAATGCAGAGGGTCTGACGCTCATGGGGATGCTCGCTGATGGGCAGCTCCTTGGCCAGATAGACGGGAGCCATCTCGAACAGGCGGCCCTCGGCATTGCCCTTCTTGAGGTTGTCCACGATGACGTTCAGCATGGACGGGGTCAGCAGGGTGCGCATGATGGACAGGTTCTCGCTGATGGGGTTCAGGATGCGGATGGCCTTGCGGGCGGCATCCTCAGCGGGGATGTGCAGCATATCCAGCTCCGTGTTGGAGTAGAAGGCCAGGGTGGAGGCCTCATAGAAGCCCTGTGCAGCCAGCAGACGCTTGGTCTTGAGCTGCTGCTTCTGGTCGT
>OKSI01000940.1_pt1 | contig 10226 bp, 5 predicted proteins | sample 1606221 | NCBI WGS metagenome assembly OKSI01 (sample SAMEA3879540, study PRJEB24766) | human gut metagenome | biome: human-associated habitat; feature: feces | place: USA | collected 1985/1987 | reverse complement strand
CAGATGTAAACTGCTTTTCAAAGTCCTCGGCATGGTTCTTGGTGTTGGTGAAACGTACGTTTACGGTGATACTGAGCTCGGTCTGTGCTGAGTGTCCCTCAGAACTAACCGACTTGTTGCGCTGAGAATATTGGGTGATTTCGCCCTCTATCTTCAGGTCTCCGTTGCGTGACACCTGTATGAGCTGGGTGTTGCTGGCAAACTTATCCTTGAGTTCGTTGTTGAACATCGGACCCATCGGACCCCATACATACGAACTTCTGATAGGGAAGTCGGCTATCTGTATGGTCTTGGTTTTGGTGTAGTCGATGCTGGCACCGTTGAACTTGTAGCTCACGGAGCATGCTGCCATGACCGCTACCATCAGTGTGACTCCTATTATATATAGGTACGCGCGTATATGCTTCATAACTTATATTTGTTAATCTTTCTGTACAGAGTTCTGTCGGAGATTCCCAGTTCTTCTGCCGCTTTCTTGCGGTTTCCGTTGTTTCTCTCCAGTGCCTTTTCTATCATCTGCTTGCTAAGGTCGCTGAGGTTCAGATTCTCGTTTTCTTCCTTGATCTCCTCAATCTCAGCATCCTCAGCTTCGGGTTTGTAAGTGCCCCTCATGCCTCCTGTAGCTATTTCCTGACGGATGTGTTGTAGCTCGTCGAGATCGGTAATCGGAGGTACGGAAGATACCGGAGAAACCGATGGAACGGATGATACGGACGGAACCGGAGAAACCGATGAAACCGGAGATACGGATGATACTGGAGCTACCTGGGTATTCGGCTGAACCGGAGAAACATATCCGCCTGTACCGCCCAACTGGCGTGCTTCATCGAGTTGCTTGCGCAGGCTGTTCATCTCTCGTCTCAGGTCGCTCACGTTGCCCCTCAGTTCGTAGAGAATTTTGTATAGCAGTTCGCGCTCGCTAGCGTAGCTATGGTCGTCCTTGCCATCCTTCTGTATGGTGGCGAGCTGTGTAGACTCCTCATCTCTCGGAATAAACTGGGTGAGGGTCTGTGCATCGATTTCTCTTTCTCGGCTCAGCACTGACATCTGTTCGGTAATGTTCTTGAGCTGTCTCACATTTCCCGGCCACTTGTATTTCAGCATGATCTGCCTGGCCTCATCTGAGAGTGAAATCTTAGGCAGACGGTATTTTTCGGCCATCTGCATGGCGAAGAGGCGGAAGAGCAGGAGGATGTCGTCTCCACGCTCTCTCAATGCAGGCATCTGTATCGGGATGGTGTTGAGGCGGTAGTAGAGGTCCTCGCGAAAGCGGCCTTCGCTCACAGCCTTGCGCATGTTTACGTTGGTGGCTGCCACGATGCGGACATCCGTTTTCCTTATCTCAGTTCCACCCACGCGGATGTATTCTCCCGTTTCGAGCACGCGCAGCAGTCTTGCCTGCGTCTGAATCGGGAGTTCGCCCACCTCGTCGAGGAAGATGGTACCCTTGTTGGCAATACCGAAGTATCCTTCGCTTTCGCCTATGGCTCCAGTGAAGGAACCCTTCTCATGTCCGAAGAGTTCGCTGTCAATGGTTCCCTCCGGAATGCTTCCACAGTTGATGGCGAAATATTTCTCTCTGCGGCGTGGCGAATTGTCGTGAATCACCCTTGGAATGATTTCCTTACCCACACCGCTCTCGCCGATGATGAGCACGGAGAGATCGGTCGGCGCTACCTGTAGGGCTACGTCGAGCGCATGGTTCAATCCGTCGCTGTTACCGACGATATTGTAGCGTTGTTTTATCTTTTGTAGTTCGGAAGTATCCATTTAGCTGCCAAAATTACTCATTTTTTCTGAATTATCTGCATTTTTTTTTTATTTTAACGTTCGGGAGGTCTGATTACAGGGCAGATTTGCCTTTTTTGCGTCATCTTCCCTCCCGAATCTTTCTTTATTCCGCTTTTTCTCGGGAATAGGGAATCTTTCTCTTATCCCTTTTTCTTAGGGATGGAGAATCTTACCTTCTCGCTCTCGTCACGCTTCTCGTGGTAGAGTTTAGGCAGTGGATTCTCGTAGGCCTCATCATAGTCTTCGCGGTTGCAGAAGGCATCCAGCGCCAAGTAGATGGCGTGGCGGAAGGAGATTGCATCGGCTTCGTTGCAGCCCGTGATGCTGTAGCTAGGAGTGGTGTTGGCGGCGGTGTGCACGAGTGGCAGACCGGCAGTAAAGAGTACGCCATCCTCGGTGTAGAGAGAATGGAACGGGGTAGTAGCCTGATCATGATACATGGCCATGATGCCGTCGAACTCTACGAAATGGCCGTTGCCGAAGAATTCGTCAGTAGGGTAAGGACCAAAAGCTTGTATTTTCTGCTCGGCAAGCTGGTCAATGGCTGGGATGATGATGCTGGCTTCCTCTGGTCCGCAGCTCTCCTCACCGTTGTTGCTAGGATTCAGGGCGAGCACGGCGATGCGCGGGTTGGTAATCATGAAGTCTCGCTTCAGTGATGTGTGCATCTGCTTCACCTTCTCGATGATGAGTTCCTGGGTGATAGCTGCCGGCACGTCCTTGAGCGGAGTCTTTCCGGTTACGGATGCGATGCGAAGGTCGCCACCGCAGAGGATGGAAAGGCCCTTGGCACCTTCGCCCAGGCAAGTTTCAATGTATTCCTTGTGGCCCTTGAACTGGAAGCCCTCAAATTGTGCGTTCTGGTTGTTTACCGGTGCGGTAACGAGCACGTCGAAGAGCTCGTCGCGGTAGTCGGTCATGGCTCGGTCAAGTGCCTTGATGGCTGCCGTACCCGATTCCTGAGTAGGCATGCCCATGTCAACCTTTACCTCCTCGTCTACAGCTGGCAGGAGGTTGATTCTTCCGTCTTCAGCATCTTCTGCTTTCTGGATGATGGAGAACTGGGCAGGCAGATTCATCGCCTTGCGGTAATAAGCTGCCACTTTAGGCGAACCGTAGATGATAGGGGTACAATACTCCAACATCTCTGGCTCACTGAATGCCTTAAAAATGAGTTCGTATCCGATACCGTTGGTATCTCCGTGAGTGATGGCCACTCTAATCTTTTTGCTGTCCATTTATCGTTTTATTTTATAGTAGAAATCGCAGCTTCTAGCTGCTTGATTAATATTTTCTTTTTCATTTCGGGCGCATAGACGAAGCCGATGATGATGATTTCATCTCCCGTTTTTCTCAGGCGGATGCGCCTCATCGCGTAGGGGCCTCCCATGGCGTCGCCCTTCATTTCCCAGAGTCCTTTTTCTGAAAGGACCGGGATTATCATGTACATGCTGTCGGTTTCGCCGGGCATATTGGTTCGGAGAATGCTATCAATCTGCTGCTTCTCTTGAGGTGAAAAAGCATCTGAATTTTTCACTCTTCGTTCTTCACTCTTCACTTTCATTACGAGCAGGTTCTTCATGCCCGAGCTGGCGTTGTTTGAGATCCAAATGAAGTTCTTCGCCTTCTTGCTTGCTTGCATTTCGGCAGGGATGATCATGCTGATGCCGAAGTTCTTCTTTACCAGCTGCTGCATCTCGCGGTTCTGCTTGCTCGGGTTGGTGGAGATGATGGAGGCGAGGTGCTCCAGTTCAGTCTCATCTACGAGCTGGCGCAGTTTCTCGGGGTTGAGTTTCTCTCTGAGTTGCTGCAGTGAGCGGGCAGAGATGCGGATGACGGTCTGCGGTGAAGCATTCTCGTTGCGGCTCAGCCTGACTGAGAATTCCGCTGCCGGGATGTTCACTACGATGCGAGTTCTTACGAGCAGGTAGCTGCCGTGAATCTTGCCCTTCTTAACCTGGATGAGCTGGCAGAGCGGTTCGGGTTGGGGCAGGGCAGGCACCTCTTCCGTCAGTATCTTCGTCACGATGCTGTCGGTATCTCCCTCGAGCACCACCTCGTAAGGCTGTCCTGTGCTCTTGGGCAGTTTGCTGTTTCTTCCTCCTCCCGGGCTGCAACTTGCCAGAAAAAGGAACAAAAGACAGCCGGCAAGTAGGATCTTTAAAGATTCTCTAACCATTTTTCCCCCACCTTTCCTTACTTATTCATCTTCTCTTCATCCTCGTGCTCACGGATTTCTCCGATTTTCTTCGAGGTGCTGAGCAGACCGCAGGCGGCGTAGATGTCCTGGCCGCGGCTGGCACGGATGGTGGTGAAGACACCATGCTGGGTGAGGTAATCACGGAACTGCTCCATCTTCTCATCATCCACACCTTGCAGAGGAATGTCTGGAATTTGGTGGAAACGAATCAGGTTGAAGCGGCAGTCAAGTCCCTTCACCAGCTTGATGATGGCCTTGGCATGCTGCATACTGTCGTTTACGCCCTTAAAGACGATGTATTCGAAACTCAGGCGGCGTTGATGAGAGAAATCATAGTTCCTCAGCAGTTCTACTACCTGCTCAATGCCCATGCCCCTTTCGGCAGGCATCAGTTCAGCGCGCTCAGAAGGGATAGGGTCGTGCATGCTGATGGCCACATGGCAGTCGCTCTCTTCCAGGAACCGCTTCAGCTTGTTCTTCACGCCCACCGAACTTACCGTGATGCGCTTCGGGCTCCATGCCCAGCCGTAGGCGGCGGTGAGAATCTCTGTGGCGCGCAGCACATTGTCGAGATTATCCATCGGCTCGCCCTGACCCATGAACACGATGTTGGTAAGTTTGTCCACCTCCGGCAGCGAGTAAACCTGGTTCAGAATGTCGCCTGCAGGCAAGCTGCCCTCAAACCCCTGCTTGCCGGTCTGGCAGAACAGGCAGTTCATCTTGCATCCCACCTGCGAAGAAACGCACAGCGTGGCGCGGTCTTTGTCGGGGATGTAAACCGTCTCGACAAATTTGCCGCTTCGGGTAGGGAAGAGGTACTTGATGGTACCATCCACCGAATGTTGCGCATCGGAATATCCGAAGCATCCTATTTCGTATTCGGCAGCGAGTTTGGCACGGTTCGCCTTCGAGATGTTGGTCATCTCGTCAATGCTCTTCACATGCTGCTCATAGAGCCACTTCGCCATCTGCCCACCGGTGAAGGCGGGCATGCCTAAGTCCTTTGCCACCTGCTTCAATTCGGCAAGTGTAAGGCCCAAAAGATATTTTTTTTCATTATTCATACTGCAAAGATAGTGTTTTTTGCCGAAAAATTAGTATCTTTGCCACATATTTTAATATAATAAGATAAAATAAAGATAAAAAACACAGATTTAGCCCCCCGAAAAGGGCTGAAGTGAACAAAAATAACGTAAGAAAATGAGAGAAAAAATAGACCTTTTCTTGCCTTGCGAATACATCGACGATGCGCAGAATGCCTTGTCGGTGCTTCATGAGTACAAGACTGTACAGCATATCCACTTCCTGGTGAGTGCTGATTTTGCCGCTCATCATCAGGTGCCCGAAGGATGTACGTTTGTCATCACCGACCGCCTGGAAAGCAGTAACACCATTGTCAGCATCGCTGAAAATACAGATGCCGACTACGTGATGATCTGTACCCGCCACACCACCATAGGATGGGGAAACAACACGCTGGAGCGATTCCTCAGAGTGGCAGATGATACGGATGCCGTCATGGTTTACGCCGACCACTACAAGATGGTGGAAGGCAAAATGGAGAAACATCCGGTAATTGACTACCAGTCAGGTTCTTTGCGAGATGACTTCGACTTTGGAAGCCTCTGGTGCATCAAGGCACAGGCGCTGGCCGACTACATCGCCCAACCCGACCGCGAAGAGTATCAGTTTGCCGCCCTCTACGACCTCCGTCTCTATCTGAGCCGCGTGGGCGAAATCTTCCATCTCAACGAATTCCTCTATTCAGAAGCCGAACTCGACACCCGTAAGAGCGGCGAGAAGCAGTTTGACTATGTAAACCCGCGCAACCGCGAGGTGCAGATTGAGATGGAAAAGGCATGCACCCAGCATCTGGGCAAGGTGGGCGCCCTGATAGACACCACCTTCTACCGCCAGCCCGACTTCGGTGAGCAGGATTTTGAATACGAGGCATCTGTCATCATCCCCGTCTTCAACCGTGAAAAGACGGTGGCTGATGCCGTGAAGAGTGCGCTGGGACAGAAGGCAAGCTTCAAGTTTAACGTCATTGTGGTAAACAACCATTCTACCGACCGCACCGGCGAAATACTGGATGAACTTAAAGTCGACAACCTGATACAGATTGTGCCGGAGAGAACCGACCTGGGAATAGGCGGATGCTGGAACGAAGCCATCAACAGCAGTTTCTGCGGAAAGTTTGCTGTACAGCTTGACAGCGATGACCTCTATTCTTCACCAAAGACACTTCAGAAGATAGTAGATGCCTTCTACAAGCAGAAGGCAGCCATGATTATCGGCTCATACCGCATGTGCGACTTCGACCTCAACACCCTGCCACCGGGACTGATAGACCACAAGGAGTGGACCGATGAAAACGGATGCAACAATGCGCTGCGTATCAACGGATTAGGTGCTCCGCGCGCCTTCTTTACTCCGCTGGTCAGACAGATCCAGTTTCCTAACACCTCGTATGGTGAGGATTATGCGCTCGGCTTGGCATTTTCGCGCCGTTATCGCATCGGCAGAATCTACGACGAACTCTACCTCTGCCGCCGCTGGGGAGGTAACAGCGATGCAGCCCTCAGCGTAGAGAAGGTGAACGCCAACAACCTGTATAAGGACCGCCTGCGCACCATGGAACTGAAGGCACGCCAGCACATGCTGCAGGGCAAGGCCGACATTATGGAAGACAGCAGCATCTCGCGTTTCTTCAACCGTCAGCTGGAGGTTTGGACCGATGCGCGCCACCGCTTCCGCGACCTCAAGCATGTAGAAACCCGCCAATTCTCCGACCAGCTGAAACTGCAGTGGAACCCAGCCCGCATCGTAAGTACGGGCGCCAAGATAGATAAGAAAACCCTGGGCGAGCGCCTTTGTTTCCTTTGCGACAAGAACCGTCCTAAGGAACAGATGTCGAAGCAGATAGACGAGAAATTCCATCTTCTGGTGAATCCGTTCCCGATTCTGCCAGTCCACTTCACCATTCCGGCACGCAAGCATCAGCCTCAGCTCATCTACAAGAACTACGGCGAGATGCACCGCTTCATCAGTCTGCACAGCGACCTGATGGTGTTCTACAACGGTCCGAAGTGTGGTGCATCGGCTCCAGACCATCTTCATTTCCAGGCAGGAACCAACGGCATCCTTCCTCTTCAGACCAACTGGCAGCGTCTCTCCCGCAACCTGACCGACATCATCTCTCTCAATGATGAGGAGAAAATCTCAGTGGTTCGCGACTTCATCGTTCCCGCCTTCGTCATCATCTCGAAGAGTGCTGAGAGCGATGAGGCCCTCTTCCGCCGTCTCTACAAGGCAATGCCTCAGCGTGGCGACGAAACCGAACCGATGATGAACATCATCTCCTGGCGCAAGGGCGAGGAATTCATCAGCGTGGTCATTCCGAGAGAAAAGCACCGTCCGGAAGCCTATTTTGCCGAAGGCGACGCCCAGTTTGTGGTTTCGCCGGGAGCACTGGATATGAGCGGACTCATCATCACCCCTCGTGAGGAAGATTTCCGAAAGCTGACCGAGGAGAAAGCCCTCTCGCTGCTGCAGGAATGTGGCGTTTCGGAAGAAAAAATGAACGCCATCATCGCCAAACTGAAGGCATCTAAGGATGCCGAGGATGCAGCCGAAGCCTCTTCCACCTTATATAATAAAGGTAAGCAGCCCGACGTAACGGTGGGCATCGTGAGTGCGCAGAAGATTCATTTCTCGCTAAACAAACCTTATCTTGCCAAGGGCGAAAAGGTGCTGGGCGAACAGGTGGTAGAATTCTCAGAGGGCGGTGTGCTCTGGAACGGCAACCAGTACAGCCAGCTCACCTTCCATCCGCAGAGTGCCGACGCCTCGTTTTCGCTGAGCGACGTAACCATCGGTGTCAACTTCCACTGGGAGCGCAAGGAAACCCAAACCTTCCTGGGCACGCTCCGCTTTGTGGTAGAATCGGATAAGATTGTGGCAATCAATGAGTTGCCTGTAGAGAAATATCTGGAGAGCGTCATCAGCAGTGAAATGAGTGCCACTTCGAGTCTCGAACTCCTGAAGGCGCACGCCGTCATCTCTCGTTCATGGCTCCTGGCACAGATGAAGAAGCGCCGAGAGGTGGCTGAGAGCGGCAACAACTTCTTCTCCTTCACCAAGAAGGAAGATACGCTCATCCGCTGGTACGACCGCGAAGACCACACCCTCTTTGATGTATGTGCCGACGACCACTGCCAGCGCTACCAGGGTATCACCAAGGAAACATCGCCCCATGTAGCTGAAGCCATCCGCCAGACCAAGGGACAGATTCTGATGGACGGCGACGAAATCTGCGATGCAAGATTCTCGAAATGCTGCGGCGGAATAACCGAGGAATTCCAGTATTGCTGGGAGGACACGCCGAAGACTTATCTCACGGCGGTTCGCGACATTGCCCTGGGCGTGGAACATACACTGCCTAATCTGACCAATGAGGAGGAGGCTGAGAAATGGATCCGCTTCAACCCGCCAGCTTTCTGCAACACGCAGGACAAGAAAATCCTATCTGAAGTGCTCAATGACTATGATCAGGAAACCGTCAATTTCTACCGCTGGAAGGAAACGCTCAGTCAGGAGAAGTTGCAGCAGCTCATCGCCGACAAACTGAAGATGGACCTGGGTGCCATCCTAGACATGAAGGCCGTGGAGCGCGGAAAGAGTGGAAGAATCAGCAAGCTCCAGATCATCGGAACAGAGAAGACCTTTACCATCGGTAAGGAACTCGAAATACGCCGTACGCTGAGCGACAGTCATCTGCTGAGTTCAGCCTTCGTGGTGGATAAGTATGATAAGGATGAACAGGGAGTGCCTCAGCGTTTCGAACTCATCGGAGCCGGTTGGGGGCACGGAGTAGGCCTCTGCCAGATTGGTGCTGCCGTGATGGGCGAGCAGGGTTATCATTATGACGCCATCCTGCTGCACTACTATCAGGGTGCTGAAATCAAGAAACTTTATAAATAGTGATGTAAAATGGTAACAAAGAAAAACAGTCGGAGTCCATGGGCATGGATTCCGACCCTCTATTTTGCAGAAGGACTCCCCAACGTCATCGTAACCGCCCTCTCTGTGGTGATGTACATGCAGTTGGGGCTGACCGATGCTGAGGTGGGTCTCTATACCGGATGGCTCGCCCTTCCCTGGGTCATCAAGCCCTTGTGGAGTCCGTTCATAGATTTGCTGAAGACTAAGCGCTGGTGGGTGCTCACCATGCAGGCTCTCATCGGAGCTGCCCTTGCCGGCATCGCCTTCTCGCTGCCTACCGCCTTCTGGTTTCAGGCAACGATGTGCTTCTTCTTCCTCATCGCCTTCTGTAGTGCCACCCACGACATTTCGGCAGATGGTTTCTACATGATTGAGCTGGATGAACATACGCAGACTAAGTTTGTAGGCTTGCGAAATACCTTCTACCGCCTCGCCATCATCTTTGTGAATGGTTTTCTGGTGATGCTGGCAGGTGTGCTTCAGGTTCTCTTCCGCAACCAGATTCGCTTCTCATGGGCGCTTATCTTTTACGGACTGGCAGGTATCTTCATCGGTTTGTGGCTCTACCACAGCCGCTTTATGCCACGCCCGAAGGATGATATGCAGACCGACAGAACGGTGGGTGAAGTGGCTCATGAACTGAAGAACATGTTCCGCACCTTCTTCGTGAAGTTCGGATTAGGTGAAACCGTCTGTGTGATGCTCTTTCTCTTGCTCTACCGATTCCCTGAAGCGCTTCTGAACACCATGACCAAGACCTTCATCCTCCGTCCTAATTCGCAGGGTGGACTGGGACTGTCACCTCAGGAATATGGCTTTGCCAACGGTACTGTGGGATTGATAGGTTTGCTGCTGGGTGGAATTCTTGGTGGTATTCTGGTGAGCAGGGATGGAATGAAGAAATGGCTCTGGCCTCTGGTTTGCGCCATCACCTTGCCTGATGTGGTTTACATCTATCTGAGTTATTCGCTCAACAGTAACCTCATCGTGGTTTCCAGCTGTCTTTTTGTCGAGCAATTGGGTTATGGTCTGGGCTTCACGGTTCTTACCCTCTACATGCTGTTCTACAGTCAGGGAAAGTTCAAAACCTCCCATTATTCCATCTGTACGGGCATCTCCTATCTCGGATTGATGCTGCCGGGCATGGTTTCTGGATATCTGAAGGATATGGTAGGTTACCGCATGTTCTTCATCATCGTGGTGATAAGCTGCGTGGTGACCTATATCGTCA
>OKSI01000938.1_pt1 | contig 10255 bp, 11 predicted proteins | sample 1606221 | NCBI WGS metagenome assembly OKSI01 (sample SAMEA3879540, study PRJEB24766) | human gut metagenome | biome: human-associated habitat; feature: feces | place: USA | collected 1985/1987 | reverse complement strand
CAGCCTGCGACGTTATTTTGGACGCCTTGAGCCTCACGTTTAAGGCCACCGGCATCAGGCATTATGTGACGTCAGCCGACGGGAAACTGAGCCTGATAAAGCGGAAAGACAGCATCCTGCAATGGGTGGTGGAAACCGGCCGGAACCTTATAAGCTACGACTACACTTGCAGCATCGAGAAGGTGAAAACCCGCATAAAGCTGCTGTCTAAGGAGGACAAAGTGCTCGCCGAAAAGGCGGACACGGAGCTCGAAAAGACCATCGGCATCATGCAGGACATTTCCACGCCCGACAGCAACACCGAGGAGGCGAACCTCACGGACATGGCTGAATCCATGCTCGCAGAGCAGAAGCTCCCAAGCAAAACGCTGACAATCGAGGGCCTCGGGCAGGCAAACGTCATTTCCGGTGTCGGCCTGTGCATCATCATCAGGCCGCTCGGCATCTCGAACAGCTACTATGTAGACGAGGATACCCACACATTCAAGGGCAACTACCATGCTATGCGCCTTACCTTGAACATGGCAACAGATACCGAGCGGAGCGCAAAGGCGAGCGATGAAAAGAGCTCGACCTCGCACTCCGTCGGCGATAAGGTCCAATTTTCGGGCGGTCCCCAGTACGTTGCGTCCACCGCGCCGTCTCCGACCAACAGCCCGAAAGCGGGACCGGCGAAAATCACTGCCATCGCCAAGAGCAAGAACGCAAAACACCCGTACCACATCATCCACACGGACAAGCAGAGCACAGTCTATGGATGGGTGGACGCCAGCCAAATCGGATAGGAGGGGCTGCACATGAACCCGGATGAAGCGACGAGCCTAAAGCAGCTCTTTCTCTCCATGCTGCCGAAAGACGGCGGCATCGTTGTCGGCACGGTCACGAAAGAGAGTCCGCTCACCATCCAGATAGAGAACGACGAAAAGCTCGAAATCTCTGGCAGCGCGCTCCTCGTCCCCCGGAACCTGACCGACTATCAAGTGAAAGTAGACATCGCCCTCGCGGACGGCAAAATCGACAGCAACACCCATGTGGGAGGCGCGCACGGCCACAAGTTCCAGTTGTTCGATTCCAGAGGCGGAGGAGTGACCGGCATCGTCGGCTGCCCTTTCGAGGGTGCAAAAGACGAGCCCAAGGGAGACTATCACAAGGTCGAGAGCAGCAAGGAGAGCGCGCACATCCACTCGCTGAAAACCTTTTCCATCGAGAGCGGTCTGCTTACCGTTTACAATGCGCTCAAGACGGGCGAATCTGTCTACCTTCTCCGCTTCAACGACGGTAAGAGCTACTATGCTCTTGAGAGGGCTATCGTATGAGCAGAGTATTTGTTCCTATTCCCATTTCCGGCATCGAGGAGGAGAAAGAGCAGCCGTCGCTCACATACAAGCTCGACCTTGATACCGGGCGCATCGTCGGAAAGGTTGACGGCCTCGAAGCCGTCAACCAGTTTATTTTGAAAGCACTCCTCACCCCGCGTTTCCACTGCCTCGTCTACGACAACCAGTACGGCAGCGAAATCAAGGACACTGTCACGGACGAGAGCGCGACAGAGGAGCTTATCAGGGCGGAAATCCCGAGACTTGTGGAGGATGCGCTCCTCTGCGACGGCCGGATTCTTAAAGTCTATGACTTTGAGTTTGAGTTCAACGAGGATTCCTGCAACGTCCACTTCACGGCGGACACTATTTACGGGACCACAGAGGTCGAGGAGGTGATATAGAGTGTTTGAAGCCCAGACCTACGACAAGGTTTTGGAGGAGATTTTGAGCCGCGCGCCGGACGGAATCGACCTCCGGCAGGGCAGCATCTTCTACGATGCTGTCGCAGGCATCGCTTTCAAAATTGCCAAATACTATGCAGACCTCGAACAGGTGTTCGAGATGGTGTTTCTGGTGACGGCGACCGGCGATTACCTGACGCTCAAGGCGGAGGAGTACGCCGTTTACCGGCAGGCAGCCGCGACGGCAAAGTACCGCATCAAGTACGACGGGGAGCTCCCGGAGCTCGGGACGCGCTTCTTCTGCAGCGGCCAGTATTTTGTGCTGGCGCAGGATGACGCCCTCGGCATCTACATCGAGGCGGAGAAAGCCGGAACGGAGGCGAACGACATTCCGGCCGGAACCTCTGTTGTGCCGACCGACACGCAGCGGAGCCTCACGGCCTGCTCCATCGTCGAGGAGCTCGAACCGGGCGCAGACGACGAGGACGACGAGAGCCTCCGAAAGCGTGTACAGGAGAAAATCGCCGGACCGGCAGAAAACGGAAACCAGCAGCATTACAAAACGTGGTGCGAGAGCATCTCCGGCGTCGGCCGTGCGCGCATTGTTCCCCTTTGGGCGGGAGAGAACACGGTCAAAGGCGTTCTCATTGACACGGAGGGCGGCCCGGCGTCTGAGGCTGTTGTGCAGTGCGTACAGGAGTACATCGACCCGGGCGGGACCGGCCTTGGCGAGGGACAGGCCAACATCGGCGCGCACTTCACCGCGACATCCGCCACGGCGAAAAGGGTCAACATCTCTTTCTCCGTGACGCTTGCAAAGGGAGGAGACCTCGCCAGCGTCAGGAGTGCAGCGCAGACGGCCCTCAAAGCTCAAATCAAGAGCATCAACCTCACCACGGACGACAGCGAAACGCCCACCCTGCGCATCAGCACGGTCGGCAACACGATTTACAGCCTCTTGGGAGTGCTGGACTACGCAAACCTCCGCTTCAACGGCCAGACGGCAAACGTCGAGGCCGGAAAAGAGGAGGTATTTGTTTTGGGGGAGGTGACAGTAAGTGAAACCAACCCTGTATCCTAACGGATTCCCCAGCGCATACGAGGAGCTGAAAACATTCTACCCGGTGTTCTACCGGGACGTTTTCGAGATGGACGCTATCTGGCGCGCAGCCGGAGGCGGGCTGGACGAAATCGAGGACGGCGTAGACGCTGTTGTCAGCAACAACTTCGTGTCCCTGATGGACACGGATGTGCTGGCGCAGATGGAAACCTTCCTCGGTATCCCTCTGAACCAGAAACGCACCCTCGAGGCGCGGCGCAAGCTCGTCGCCTCGTACTTCATCGGCGGCAACCACATCGGCGCGCGAGAAATCAAGGACATCACCCGAGCCTTTACAGAGGGCACTTGTGAGGTCTCTTTTGTGGGCGGAACAGTCTATATCCATGTGAAGTCCGACATCAAGGACACGCCACCGGAGGATGACTATTACTACATCCTGCGAAAGAAGATACCCGGACACCTCGGCATATACACCAACATCGAAATCGAGTTCTCGGAGCAGCTCTATGTTGGCTCGAACGCACTCGAGGGCAACCGGTACGACATTGTACCCCCGCCGCCTGTCGGCCAGAGCGCAGCCGGAGAGCTGCGCACCGGCAGCTATATCACGCAGAGCGACAGGACTGGCATCGACCTGCATCCGCAGCCCGGCCTCTCGTTTGAGACTGGGCTCCACGCAGCGGCCGTCGTCCTCGAATCGAGCAAAACAGCCGTTGACCTGCCTGCACCGGAGCGGCGCAGCGCACAGAACGCACTCCACACCCGCACAGGCATGGTTGAGAGCAGCCGAACGGCCGCAGACATGATTCTGTATAGCGGCTGGGAGGACAGCGCAGAGAGCACCGTAAGGACCGGCGCGGCCTATGCGCAGACCACGCTCGTCGCTATCGCCCCGGCATTTCAGCAGGAGCGCGCGGCCGCAGCATACACGGCCCGGACCGGCTGCGGCGTCATCGAGAACACACACTACATTGTGCAGACAGCACAGAAAGGGAGTATCTAAATGGACGGTTCTATTACCACCAACAAAGGCATTGCCCTTATCGGCAAACTGCTGGCGCAGAAAGGCGCATTGCAGATTACCCGCGTCGCAGTCGGCGACGGCACTCCTCCTGCATCCCCGGCAACGCTCAACGCCCTCGTGCATGAGCTGAAAAACGCCACCATCGAGAGCGTGGACAACCCGAAGAACGGCGAGGCGAAAATCGTCGTCACCGTTTCCAGCATCGGCGTTACGCAGGGCTTTTTCGTCAAGGAAATCGGCGTCTTTGCAAAGGACACCGACGGCAAAGAGATTCTGTACGCCTACGCAGGATTCTCCGACAATCCGCAGTGGATTCGCCCCGAGGGCACGGCCATCACTAACGTGGCAACCTACGACATCAACACCATCATCGACCGCGTTTCCGATGTCAAGGTCACTATCGACCCGTCGAGCCTCGCCACTAAGGCAGACCTCGTCAAGCTGGACGACCGCATTTCCGCACTGGAACGCAAAGAGCACGTCAAAATCTACGGCGTCCGCTGGCCCAAGGGCGCGAGCGCAAGCAAGGGAGAGCGCATCTACGACAGCGTCGGCATGACGGCGGAGGCTGGTGTTGGCAGCCAGACCGTCACCAACGACTTCGACAAGGCTTACCCGTTCGCAGGCCGTCGCCGCTGCAACGGCTACCGCGACGCAGACCGCACGTTCCATGTCACTGCATACGATGGTGAGCCGGGCTACACCACAAACGACCCGGCAAAGCTGGTGTATGTCGAGACGCCGGAGTTTTATTACTTCGACGGCATTGACGGCGACTATGAGGTCATGGCCGTGTCTACCTACCCGGTCCCGGGCTTTGAGTTTATGCCCCGCACCTACTCCGCTGCCTACCTCGTCGCTATGGAGGGCGAGACCGACAGCAAGAAGCCCACGAGCCGGAGCGGTGTATTCAGCGACTACAACAGCCTGAACGGATGGGCGACTGACATCAAGAAACTGGGCTCCCAGTACACCGGTATGCTGGCGGTCGATAACTACATCGACGGTCTGCTGATGATGGTTGAGTTTGGCACGAAAGACGTGCAGACTGTCATCATGGGCGCAAGCACCCTGCCGTATTCTGATTCTCATGTTGCACTGGCAGCAGAGGACAGCGCGAACCGCATCCTCATTACGAAAGCGCAGGCAGCAGACTACGTCGTCGGCCAGACTATCAGCCTGTCCAAGAGCAACATTTGGAGCGATGAAGTTGCCAAGAACCGCATCGTTACCAAAATCGAGGACAAGAGCACGGACCAGACATACCTCTACTTCGACGGCGCAGCAGTCAGCATTGCCGAGGGCTGCCATGTGAGCTCCCGTCCGTGGGTAAACGGCGCGGCCGATGTTGTGGCGGCCAGCTCCGGCTCCACTGTGGACAACACGAGCGGCAAATACCCCTTTATCTACCGTGGCAAGGAGAACCCCTATGCAAACGCATGGGTCAATGTGGCGGACCTGTTACATGTCAGAGAGGGAACAGAGGGCAATTACAAGTACCACATGGCCTATCTGCCCGACCCCACCAAATACGCAGGAGGCACGGTATCGTCCGATTATGTGCAGCTCGACTTCGAGATGCCCGGGCAGGACGGCTATGTCAAGGAGCTTGGCAAAGACCCGCGCTATCCTTTTATCCGCGTAACCAAGACAATCGGCGGCAGCTCCTCCACCTATTACGCTGACTATTACTGGTACGGACGCAACGCGGTCAACGCGGTGCTTGCTGGCACCCTCCTTGATGGCCGGGACTACGGCCCTCGTTCCTTCTACTGCAACGGTGCCCCGTCGTACTCGGACTGGGACCGCCGCGCGCGTCTTTCTTAAAATACCTGACAGCAGGGGATTGGGGGCGGCCAGCCCCCTTTCTTCTTCTGTCTTTTTCTTTCGCTTTTTAACTTCAAACAGGGACTTGGTGTGCCCTGCTGTGCGGTGATTGCTGGCGGCAACCTCAACAATGGCCGGAACTACGGCTCTCGTTACTTCAACTGCAACAATGCCCCGTCGAACTCGAACTGGAACCGCCGCGCGCGTCTTTCTTTATGCGTTCCCATAAATTATTGCACACCATTTCGCCGCCCTAGAGGCAGCCGGACCCGGAGAACGGGCCGCCTTGCCACTCGGCAAAAATACGCCACATCAGGTGGGAGCTAGTAGGACCAGACAGGCCTCGAAAACCCTCAAGGCTAAAAGAAAGAGGTGAATGCCTGTTGAAAAGGGCAGGATTCCTGTATGAAAAGCTCCTCGACAGAGGGCTTATCAGGGACGCCATCATAAAGGCATCACGGAAAAAGCGTCGCCGGAGGTCGGTTAGACGCATCCTGAATAATATCGACCATTACGTCGATGAACTCTACACCATGATTGCGAACGAGAGCTTTACGCCCTCACCGTACCGGAGATTCCAAATCAAGGACGGCGCGACGCAAAAGGTGAGAGAAATTTGTTGCCCGAAATTCTACCCCGACCAAATCGTCCACTGGATGATGATACTCGTTCTCGAGCCCGTGTTTATGCGCGGGATGTGCGAAACGAACTGCGGCAGCGTCCCCGGGCGCGGCGCGCACTACGGAAAGAAGCACATTGAGAAGTGGTACAAGCTGGACAGGAAGAACACAAAATATTGCGCAAAGCTCGACATCCGAAAATTCTACCCATCGTCTAAGGCCCCGGCCGTTATGCAGGAACTGCGGCACGTTATCAAGTGCAAGCGGATGCTGCGGCTGTGTGAGACGGTGCTGAACAGCTCGGACGGCCTGCCGATTGGCAATTACACCTCACAGTGGTTTGCGAACTTCCTTCTGCAGCGGCTCGACCATTTCATCAAGGAAGTGCTCCACATACGGTATTTTGTCCGGTACATGGATGATATGTGTCTCTGGGCATCGAGCAAAAAGCTCCTGCACAGAGCGGTAAAAGCAATCGAGAAGTTTCTGGCGGGCCTCGGCCTTGTGTTAAAGGCCAACTGGCAGATATTCCCGACGGCTGCCCGTGCGGTGGATTTTCTTGGATTCCGATTCTTCCGCGAGAAAACGACCTTGCGAAAGAACCTCGCTCTGCGCTTGAGGCGGAGGGTGAAGAAAACCTACAAGCATACCCAGAAAACAGGCAGAGTGCGAGCGCGGGACGCAGCAGCGGTTATGAGCTACTGCGGATGGCTGAAACACGCACATTGCCACGGCTTTTTCGTGAAGTACGTTAAGCCGTATGTGAACTTCAAAAAGCTAAAGGAGGCTATCAGACATGAAGCGAGAATACGCGCACGAACCGCCTATTGTGTCGGTAACGCAGCTCAACCCCGAACAGTGTGAGGTGCTGCTGCACGAGAACATCAACGCGGAGACCCGCACCACGACCGGAGCAAACGGCGAGGAGCAGACCACCGTATACACGGCACAGGAGTACACCCTCATTATCCCGTGGCGGGATGGCATTGAGGACAGCATCAAGGCCAACGTCGCCGCATGGACCGAAATGGCCCGCAAGCAGGAGCTCGAAGAGCTGCTGCCTGAAAAGCTGACCGAGCTGGATGATGCCTGCCGCAAGGCAATCGTCGAGGGCTGCTGGGTCGGGCTTGCGGACGGCTCCATCCAGCACTTTGCGCTGACGGAGGCAGACCAGATTAACCTCAACGTCGCGCTCGAAGCCGTGAAAGCGGGCGCGGATGGCTATCCCTATCACGCGGATGGTAAGCTGTGCTGCGTGTTCAGCGCGGCCGACATCAACGCTGTTGCAGCAGCGGCCGTGGCGCACAAGCTCTATCACACCACCTATTTCAACCACGCGAAGCAGTGGGCCACCCGCGCCAAGACGGCAGACGAACTGGCCGGTATCCACTACGGCGCGCAGCTCCCGGAGGACCTTGCGGCCAACATGGCAAAGGTCATCGCTAGTGTATCGGGCCAGTAAGGCCGCCGCGCTGTTCCTGACAGGCGGCACGGCCTACGCGCTGCTTGAGACGGCATGGCGCGGTCACACGCACTGGACGATGTTCGTCCTCGGCGGATTCCTTTTCCTGATTCTAGGCGAGCTGAACGAGGGCTTGCTCGAATGGGATACCCCGCTCATTTTGCAGGGCATCATCGGTTCGGCCATCGTGACAGGAGCGGAGCTCGCAACCGGGATGATTCTCAACGTCTGGCTCGGTCTCGGCGTTTGGGATTACTCCGGGATGCCGCTCAACTACAAAGGGCAGATTTGCCTCCCGTTTAGCATCCTGTGGATTTTCGTGTCCATCGCGGCCGTCGTCCTCGATGACTGGCTGCGATACTGGCTGTTTGGGGAGGAACGTCCGCATTACACACTGTTCCGGCGCGGCGAGAGCCGCTGAAAGGAGCCGCCAATGAACCGCGAGGAGAGGCTCGAACAGCTTTTGACGGCCACCGTTAAGCTGCTCGACCGGTGGGAGGAATACTCCATCGAAACGAACTGCGGGGAGCCGGAGGGCTACGGAGCAGCCCGTGCGGTGGTACACGCAGAATTTTCCGTACTCAAACAGACCGACAAAGGAGACGTCGAGAATGAGCGTAATTACCTTTAAACCGAACGACCATACGAAAATCACCGCAGACTTCGAGCGGTACGAGTTTGCCTGCCCGTGCGGATGCACGGCGCAGATGATTGACCCGGAGCTCGTCCAGAAGATGCAGACCATCCGCACCAAGCTCGGAAAGGCCATCAAGGTTACGTCGGGCTACCGGTGCGTGAAGCACAACGCAGACCCGAAAGTGGGTGGCAGCCGGACAAGCCGCCACCTCTACGGCATTGCAGCCGACTGGCGCACGAATGACCGGAGCGTAAACCCCGTTGCCCTTGGTATCATCGCAGCCGCACAGGGCTTTGGCGCGGTCGGCATCTACTGGCACGACAAGGCCGCCATTGTCCACACAGACACGCGCGGAGGCAAGGCTACATGGCTTTGCGTCCGGCCCGGTGTGTATCCCAGCACCACCTACAACAAGTTTGTCCTGCCGACCATCGAGCAGGGTTGCGAGGGAGCTGCTAACCGCGCAGCTACGGTTATGCTGCAGCGGCTCCTCGGCATCCCGCACGACGGCAGTTTTGGCCCGGCTACCACAAAGGCACTGATGACGGCCCAGCGCAAGCACGGCCTCGTCCCGGATGGCATTTGCGGCCCCAAGAGCTGGACTGCCCTGTCTGGCGCAGACAAATATCTGTGAGGGAGGAGGTGATACCAGTGGAAACATGGCAAATTCTCGTCACCGTTGGAGTGCCGTCTGGAATCTTTGGGTTTGCTGTCTGGCTGATTGAGCGCAAAATCGAGCAGCACGAGAGAAAGCGGACCGAAGAAGCCAAGAAGCGCGAGAACATTGAAGCCCAGCGCGAAAAGAGCAGAGAGGAGCTGCAAATCTGCATTTATGAAACTTCTCTCGCCGCCATCGCCCTCGGCGAGGCTACCGCAAAGGCAGTTCAGCGCATCCCTGACGCGCACTGTAATGGTGATATGCACGCAGCCTTGGACTATGCCTCTAAGGTCAAACACGCACAGCGGGAAGTCGTTTCCCGTTGCGGAATCAAATCCATTGTCGAATGAGAGGAGAATACTATTATGAAGTACAATAACAAAGTTTCCGCCGCCACCATCGCCCGTACCGCTGCTCTGCTGCTGGCTCTGGCAAACCAGATTTTGAGCGCGTTCGGCATGTCTCCGCTGCCCATCGAGAGCAGCACGGTGGAACAGTTGGTGACTACTGGTATCACCACAGTCACCGCGCTTATCAACTGGTGGTATAACAACTCCTTCACGCAGGCTGCTATCGAGGGCGATAAGACCTACGAGAACGTCAAGAACCAGATTCGCTAAGGACGCCCCAGCAGCTACCACATAACAGCAAGAGCCTCCCGGTATTCCTCGCACAAGAGGGCCGGGAGGCTCTTTTTTATTGCTGTTTTTTGCAATATCTTCCACGGAAACGCACTTAAAACAGCATTTCCGGCGCGGTTATACTCGTAAAAAGACATTTTCGGGACAGAAATGCACTTTTTGATACATTTTCTATCATTTCCGTGGATAACCGAAGAAAAACGGCGCGGAAATACCAGAATGACCCGAAAAGTGGAAAACTGGGTGGAAAAAGTTGATAAAAGGGTCATACAAGACGGCGCGCGCAGTTGTCCCAAAATACCACGAAAAACAATATAACCGGAGCGGAAATACCGTTTTGAACGCATATCCGCGCGGATATGCACTGAAAGCAGCATTTCCGGGTATTTCCGGCGAAACAATCGACAAAGTAGAGTAGAGTAAAGTAAAGAAGAGTAGAGAATATATTATACTCAGCGATTTTGCAATCGCTGGCGCGAAAGCCGTTGCCATTGTCCCTTTTAGGTGCTATCATAAAAGCACGACTACCAACACAGGACAGGAGGACAACAGTTATGGGTAACACAACTGCGTCCCTCACCCACGAACAACTGTTCGGGGGAGGGG
>OKSI01000930.1_pt1 | contig 10324 bp, 8 predicted proteins | sample 1606221 | NCBI WGS metagenome assembly OKSI01 (sample SAMEA3879540, study PRJEB24766) | human gut metagenome | biome: human-associated habitat; feature: feces | place: USA | collected 1985/1987 | reverse complement strand
GATAGAAGCCTACAAACTCACGTCTGCGACGGCAACCACCGAGGAGTATGCACAGAAGAACAAATATCCCCACAGCCTGTTTGTGGCGGATTATGCCGTAACGCATACGGTAAGCTGGGATGACCTGAATACCGCAGGTCTGATTTTCGGCAAGGACTATGCCGCAGGCGGCGTGGGCTATACATTGCGTGCGCCGTCTTGTGGAAGTGGGTTTACCGATTCAGGCGATTCAGAGCGCGGTACGCCCCAAAGCAATGAGTGGGACGCGGTGCTGAACAAGAACAGCGGATATATCCAAAACTGGAATCAAATGTATTCGTGGGGGCAGGATGCTTATTTTGGCAACGCGTCGGACCCTGCGGTTCGCGGGTACTATTCGGCCCGCACCTGGAGCCTCGACAGTGCTGCGTTCTCCACTCCGAACGTCGGTTTCCGCCCCGTCCTTGAAATCCTGAACCCTGACGCACTGGGTTCTGACGGACTGAAGGTCGTTACCCTTGACCTTGGCGGCGGAACGCTCGGCGGCAGCTCCGATGCTATTCAAATCATCGTGAAAACCGGCAGCGAGTTTACCGCGCCTGCGTCCGACGGCATGACCCGCCCCAATGGAGATACAGGCAGTTACTTTATGTGGCTTGGCAGCGACGGCAAGCTCTACGCGCCCAGTGCCAACGTTCCGGCGGAAGTTACCAAGCTCACGGCGCAGTTTGCTTTATCAGAACAGTTTTCCCTCACCCCCGGCGGCAGATACTATTTTGACCTTTCGGCGATGAATATTCCCGGCACGGCAAACAGCAATCTGCCGGACAGCACGCTGCATTATGTGCCCTTTACTTATGTAGGCACGGTGAACGCCTACAAGCTCACAACGGAGAGGGCAACCACCGAGGAGTATGCACAGCGGGAAAAATATCCCCACAGCCTGTTTATTGCGGACTACAATGTGACCTTTAATGTAGACTGGAATCAGTTGAACGAAAAACAAATGATTTTCGGCACACCCTATACCAGCTACGGCGTGAACTACACCATGCGGGCGCCGTCGGCAGGGAGTCAGTCTAATAATGGCAAAGACGATAGTAGTACGCGAGGCATCCCGAAAAGCAACGAATGGGATGCGATTTTAGATAAGGCAAATCAAGACTGGAAGGATAATATATCTGGGTATATCAAAAACTGGTCAGGTAAGTATTCCTTTGGACAGGACAACTATGCTGCGTCGTACCGGGCCTACCGTGGGTACTTCTCGGCCCGCTTCTGGGGTTGGTCCTTGGCTTCCACCCGGCACCCGGACCTCGGCTTCCGCCCTGTCCTTGAAGTCCTGAACCCTGACACACTGGACTCTGACGGACTGAAGGTCGTTACCCTTGACCTTGGCGGCGGCAAGCTGGGCGGCAGCTCCGATGCTATTCACATCATCGTGAAAACCGGCAGCAAGTTTACCGCGCCTGCGTCTGACGGCATGACCCGCCCGGACGGAAATACAGGAAGTTTCTTTATGTGGCTTGGCAGCGACGGCAAGCTCTACGCGCCCGGTGCCATTGTTCCGGCTGAGGTGACGAAACTGACTGTGCAGTGGACAGCCCCGACCTACGCCGTAACCTTGAATACGAACGGCGGCACGATCGCAGACGGGAAGGATGTCACAGGCTATACCTACGGCGTGGGCGCAACACTCCCGACAGATGTGACGCGCACCGGGTACACCTTCAAGGGCTGGTATGATAACGAAGGCTTGACCGGCGATCCTGTGACGGCAATCGGCAACACCGAAACGGGCAATAAGGAATACTGGGCGAAGTGGGAGATCAATCAATATACCATCACAGTCAAACCCGAAAACGGCAAAGCGGATATTACCATAACGCAGGATTACGGCACACCAATTACCGCTCCGACCCTGACAAGAGAGGGCTATCAGTTCAACGGTTGGGATAAAACATTCCCGACAACCATGCCTGCGGAGAATCTGACGATCACGGCACAATGGCGCTACAATGGCGGTGGCGGCAGCGGCTACAGCTACTACACCATCAAGGCAACTGCCGGGGCTGGCGGCTCTATCTCCCCCTCCGGCAATGTCAGCGTCCGCGAGGGCCGGGATCAGACCTTCACCATCACTCCGGATAAGGGCTATGCTGTCGCCAACGTCAAGATCGACGGCAAGAGCATCGGCGCGGTGAAGTCCTACACCTTTGAGAATGTCCGTAGAACCCATACCATCGAGGTCATCTTTATGAAAGCCAACGGCAACCCCCAGACCGGCGTGTTTGTGGATGTAGCCACCGGCAGCTATTATGAGGACGCCGTGGATTGGGCGGTGGAAAACGGCATTACCAAGGGAACCGATGATACCCATTTCTCCCCGGATGGCATCTGCACCCGTGCGCAGGCCGTGACCTTCCTGTGGCGTGCCGCTGGCAGTCCCAAACCCGAAACCCGTGCCATGCCGTTTACCGACGTCCCCGTGGGCAGCTATTATTACGACGCGGTGCTGTGGGCGGTAGAAAACGGCATCACCAAGGGCACCAGCGAGACCAGGTTCAGCCCCAACATGACCTGCTCCCGTGCCCAGATCGTCGCATTCCTGTGGCGCTCTGAGAAGTCCCCGGCAGCGGGTACAGCCAATCCCTTTGCTGATGTGAAGTCCACCGCCTACTATGCAGGCGCTGTACTGTGGGCGGTCAAGGAGGATATCACCAAGGGAACCACCAACACCACATTCAGCCCCGACGCGGATTGCACCAGAGCGCAGATCGTGACCTTCCTCTGGCGCTGCAAGAAGTGACCGGCTGACATGACCACGGCAGTCATGGGCTGCTATTGCCACCCGCAGATGCAGCTCAAGCAGGAGACCGCAAAGCATATGAGCAATAAAGTCGGTCCACTTTTACATGAGAGTCAGAGAAAAAGTGCTGGAAATCATAGAAAAAAGTGTTAAGCGTGACTAAATAAGCGATAAAAAGCAGCGGGGCGGCCGCTCCGCTCGCCAGCCTGTGCAGCACAGGCTGACGAGTTTTTTCTTTGTTTGCAGTACCCATGACCACCCGCATACGCACGAGCAGGAAACCATTCAAAACGCCTTTGCCTGTATTAAGATGACCCGCACTGCTTTTTACCAGTGCGGGTTCGATTTTTATATGTCTTTCAGCGCATGATACACATCCCGCCAGAGGTGCAGGCCGCTGCCGGGGTATCGGCTGCGCAGGCGCTCCAGTGCAGCTTTTCTGGCTTTTGTCACGCCATCCGGCGAGAGCATTTCACGCAGGCCAAGCTCGTCCGCAGACAGCTTCTCGTAGCTTCGAACGCCTTTGGCCCGTATCCGTTTATTCTTCTCAATCTGGTCTTATCCTGCGTCGCTGCCATTCAGGCACCGCTCATCATGATGAGCCAGAACCGGCAGGAAGAAAAGGATCGCCGCCGCGCGGAGAACGATTATAAGGTCAACCTCAAAACCGAAATTATGATCGAAGACCTTTACGACAAGGTCAACGCGATCCTTGCCAAGCAGTCGGCACTGGAAAAGAAGCTGCTGGAGCAGGAGGAACAGGCGAAATCCTGAATTTTGAAAAAGAACCGGCGTATCGCCCAAACGGACGGTACGCCGGTTCTTTTACATCCCATCTGCCATCTCCGCATCGACCAGATGGCAATAGGTCGCGCCGTTCTCGCCGTAGAGCTGAAAGGTGCCGGTGACGGTGATCTCCGAACCAAGTTCCGGATAATCATCGGGGTAGGTTTTCTCGCCCGCGAGGACAAATTCCAGTCCCTGCGAGCAGCAGGCGGTCGCGTCCATAATGATGCAGGCGGTGTACACCGCGCCGGTGTTCGGGTCCTCATAGACCGCAAACTGCCCGTCCATTTTGATACGCTTTCCGACATACCGGTCCGGCTCATACATCATGTTATAGACCTCGGAATACACCATCGTGCTGCTGAGCGTGGTCAGATCAACGTCGAGGTTGCTGGCAGACTGCGACGGTTCATCGTCTGGGAGCGCTTCGGCAGGCTGCGTCTGCTCCGGCTCCGAAACGGATTCTTCCGAAGCGGGCTGCTGCTCCGGAATTGCGGTCGGCGGCGCGGACGTTTCGCCTGTGGCATTCGCCATCTGCTCCTGAACGACCTGCTCGGTCGCTCTGTCCTGCTTCGGTTTGGACTGGATCTTTTGATCGCCGCAGGCGCAGAGGGAAACCAGATAAAACGCGACGGCGAGAATGAATAAGACCTGTTTCATGTGCGGATACCTCCCAATCGGGAAATTCCCGAAAAAATCAAAAATGCGAAAATGTCTACGGCAACGATGGTTGAGCCGACCGGCGTCCCTGCCAGAATAGAGATCAGAATGCCCAGCGCGGCGCAGCAGACGGAAAGAACTGCCGCACAGATCGTCACCGCGCAGAAGTTTTTGTAGACCCGCATAGCGGAGAGCGCTGGGAAGATGACAAGAGCGGAAATCAGTAGCGAACCGACCAGATTCATCGCCAGCACGATCACGACGGCGATGGTAACTGCAATCAGCAGATTGTAAAGGTCAGCCTTTGTCCCGACTGCCTTTGCAAAATTCTCGTCAAAGGTCACAGCAAAAATTTTGTTGTAGCACAGAACAAACACCGCCACGACCGCGACCGACAGCGCTGCGCACAGCCAGACCTCGCTTTTCGTCAGCGTCAGAATAGACGTTGAGCCGAACAGCGTACTGCACACATCGCCCGAAAGATTGGACGAGGTGGAGAAAATGTTCATCAGCAGATAGCCGATGGCAAGCGCTCCCACCGAGATCATGGCGATTGCGGCATCGCCCTTGATCTTCGTGTTCTGCCCGGTGCGCAGAAGCAGCACGGCACTGATGACCGTGATGACCATCACCAGCGGCATTTCGTTTGTGATTTGCAGCACAGCGGCAATCGCCATGGCTCCAAACGCCACATGAGAAAGCCCGTCGCCGATGAAGGAAAACCGCTTGAGCACCAGCGTCACCCCCAGAAGCGACGAGCACAGCGCGATCAGCACACCGACGATGAGCGCATAACGGACAAAGGGGTATGCCCAGTATAAGGAGAGCTTTTCCAGAATCACATTCACTGCGCACCACCGCCCTTCTGCCATGCCTGTGGAAATTCATTCAGATAAGCGTCCTTTGTTCCGAAGAAAACGGTGTCACCGATATGCAGAATATGGCTGGCGTATTGGACTGCGGCAGCAATATCATGAGAGATCATGATCACGGTGATACCGTCCTCGCAGTTGAGTTTTTCGATGAGCGCATACATTTCAGCCGTCACCTTGGGGTCAAGCCCGGAAACGGGTTCGTCCAAGAGCAGCATTTTTTGCGTAGCGCACAGCGCACGGGCAAGCAATACCCGTTGCTGTTGTCCGCCGGACAGTTCCCGATAGCAGCGCTTTGCAAGCTGTGTGATCTGCATTTTGTCCATCGCATCAAGCGCAAGCTGTTTTTCTTCTTTGTTGTAAAATGGCCGGCTGCCGCAGCGTCCCTGGCACCCGGAGAGAACGATCTCTCTCACGGATGCCGGGAAGTCCTTCTGTACCATTGTTTGCTGCGGCAGATAGCCGATCTCGTTTTTCCTCAGCCCGTCGCCCGTCAAAATCCTGCCGCTGACAGGCGGCTGCAAGCCGAGGATCGTTTTCATCAGTGTACTCTTGCCGGAGCCGTTTTCGCCTACGACGCAGAGATAGTCACCTGCAAAGACCTGGAAACTCAGATCCTGCAGAACGGGCTTTCCATCGTAGCCGACGCAGAGATTTTGACAAGTGAGCTGAGCCATACACCTACCTCCTTAACCCAGTGCTTCCTTCAGCACGGAAAGGTTCTGCTCCATCACAGAGAGGTAGGTCGTGCCGTTTTTCACATCTTTGGAGGTGGTGGACTGCATGGAATCCATCGTCAGCACCTTTTGGTTCTTCTCGGCTGTGTTCTGTACAATGGTTTCGGCAATCTTAGGTTGTGCGCCCTCAATGGTCAGAACGCAGGGAAGCCCCAGTTCGTCCACTTTCTTTGCAAGGAACGAAATCGTTTCAAAGCTGGCTTCGGTTTCCGCGGAGCAGCCCACAAAGGCGGCATAGTAGCTCAGACCGTAATCGTCCACCAGATAACGGAACGGGAAACGGTCGCCGAACAGGACGGTTTGATAGGTCGCGGCGTCCACGGCGGCCTGATATTCGCCGTCCAGCGCGGAGAGCTTTTCGATATATGCAGAAGAATTTGCGGCATAGGTGGCTTTATTATCGGGGTCAAGCTCCTGCAAAGACGCGGAAATGGCATTGACAAGCACTTCGGCATTCTTCAAAGACAGCCAGACGTGCTCGTCCTTTTCTTCCTCATGCTCGTGCTCTTCGCCTTCTTCGTGCTTGTGATCTTCGTCCTCGTCGTGGTCATGCCCCTCTATGTGCTCGCAGATCTCTTCGCCGGTCATGTCGGCAGGGAAGAAGGTCGGCCAGGAGTTTTCGGGATCGACGATCGCGTCAAAGCTCTCGTTGCTCATCCGGATGTGGAAATGCTCAGCGGCGGCCGGTTCGATCATGTGGTCGTTGAATTCGATGTAGACCGGTGCACCGGAATCCTTGTCCTCCGCCTCGAAGCGGTACATGGCCGCCTTCGTGCCGGTAGACCAGTTCTGAATGTAATAGCCGACATACTTGTAGTCAGAGGCGACCTTTTTGCCATCTTCGTAGGTGAACTCGATGTGGTCGCCCTCAATATTGATGTTGGAAATATCCGTTTTGTATCCGTTCTGATAGTAGGTCTTGTACTCTTTGGCGGTCATCTCGCTTTCCTCTGCCATCGCTGCGAACGCATCATCCAGCGTTCCGTCCAGCGCAAAGGGATAGGCAGACTGCCAGTCACCCGCCCAGTCAGACAGGCTTCTGTCCTGAACCTCATCGTCTTCAAAGGTGGAGACTTCCTTGCTGTGGTCATGGTCGTGATCGTGCTCTGTTTCCTGCATACCCTCGACCACTTCTTCGGCTTTGACGCTGTCGCCAAGGACCTCCAGCAGATTGATGACCTTCATATTCTTGTTGGTGGCATTTTTCAGAGCATCGTCCACCCAGCCGTCGGATTCGCCGCCCACATAGATGAACAGGTCGCAGTCGGAAATTTTAACAATATCATCAGCAGTTGGCTGATAGCTGTGCAGGTCAACGCCGTTGTCCAGCAGCATGGTCAGCTCGTCGTTTTCCGCCTGATCGCCCAGCACCTCGCGCACCCAGTCGTATTCCGGGAAGATCGTGGTGACGATCTTGAGCGATTTCTCCGGCGCTTTCTCGGCTGCCGGTTTGGCATTTACGTCCGTATTTGCGGATGCATCTGGCTTCGTTTCGGGATTTGTATCGTTGTTTACCTGCTCGGACGCGCAGCCGGCAAGAACGCTTGCCAGCATCAAAAGCGCCAGAAGCAGTGCAAAAATCTTTTTCATAAAATAAATACCTCCGGATTATGATAAGAACTTAAAAATGGGCGCAAAAATACAAGGGCAACGGCAACGCCGTAAGAGTCTATCCGAAAATGGATAGACTTCACCCTTGTAAAAAGCTCTTATTTAATCTGAAAGTTTGACCTTGAGAGATACCAGAGTATAGCTTTGTGCGTAGTCCGTGCAGGCAGAAACATCCCTGCACAGAGTGTATGTAAACGCAACAGCAAAGGCTGCGGCGCAGACGGACAGCGAAAGTTTTTTCAGGACATTCCGGCAAACCGCAATCTGGCAGCAGATCGCACAGCCGTCACCGATGCAGTCATGCCCGGCTTCCAGCGCGAGATAGAACGCGGAGCAGAGCATGACCGTCAGGATCGCTGCCGCCAGCAGCAGCGCCGTAATGCGTGTTTTCTTCGTCATGTTGCTCCCGTCCTTTCATTTTCTGTGTTTTCTGCAATCGGCGCAAACGCCGTACAGAATCGTTTCTGTTTTGTCGATCTGAAAGCCTGTGCTTTTCAGCGTACTGTCAAGAAGCCGCTCCGCTTCCGCGTCTCCCAGATGGATGCTCTTTCCGCATACCCGGCAGGAGAGGTGCAGGCTGTCTTTACATTCCTCGGCGGCAATGTACTGATAGAACACATCCCGTGTGCCCTCGCGGACGCTGCGCTTGAGCAGCCCGTCCGCTTCCAGATCGGAAAGATTGCGGTACACGGCGCTGAGACTGATGTTCTCCTGCGTCAGCGCGTCTGCGATCTGCCGCGCGGTCATCTGCTCGTCTGTGTGCCGGGACAAATAGTCCAGCAGCTGCCTGCGCTGCTTCGTCACATATTTCGCCATTCGCTATAGCCCCAATCTGCAATCTGTTCGCAAATGATTATATCCCAATTTAGCAATTTGTCAATATGCAATTTGGTCGCAAATTATAAAATTGTGCCGGCGGATGGGCTTCCTCCACCGGCATTTGAATCAGAAGCATTTTTGATTGCGCGCCTTGCGGCAGGTTTCCTTGCGCTCGCAGTGGTAGCAGACCTCGGTATCCGGCGACGGCTCGCCGCGCTCGAATTTCAGGAGGTTGTCCACGGTCGTCGCGGCGATGTTGCTGAGCGCTTCTTTTGTGAGGAACGCCTGATGCGAGGTGACGATGACGTTCGGCATGGAAATCAGCCGCACCAGCGTGTCGTCTGCGACGATCTCCTCCGAGCAGTCCTCGTAGAAGAGGTCTCCCTCTTCCTCGTACACATCCAGACACGCCGCGCCGACCTTGTGGCTTTTCAGCCCCTCGATCAGTGTCTCGGTATCCACCAGACCGCCGCGGGACGTGTTCACGAGCACGACGCCGGGCTTCATCTGCGCGATGGCGTCTGCGTCGATCATGTGCCGCGTTTCGTCGGTGAGTGGGCAGTGGAGCGAAATCACGTCCGCCTGCCGCAGAAGCTCCGGCAGCTCCACATAGTCAAGGCCGCTTTCCGGATTCGGGAATTTATCGTATGCCAGCACGCGCATCCCGAAGCCCTTGCAGATACCGGCAAAAATTCTTCCGATCTTGCCTGTGCCGATTACGCCGACGGTCTTGCCGTGCAGGTCGAAGCCTGTGAGTCCGGACAGGCTGAAATTGAAGTCGCGCGTTCGGATATACGCCTTGTTCGTGTGCCGGTTGACGGTCAGCAGCAGCGCCATCGCGTGCTCTGCCACCGCATAGGGGGAGTACGCAGGAACACGGAACACATGGAGCTTTCCGAAGCAGGCTTTGGTATCCACATTGTTGAAGCCCGCGCAGCGCAGCGCAATGACCCGAACGCCCAGATCATAAAGCTCGCCCGCGACCTTCGCGTTTACCGTGTCGTTGACGAACACGCACACACCGTCAAAGCCCTTTGCCAGCTGCACGGTGTCCTCGCCGAGTCTCGTCTCAAAATACTTGATCTCAATGTCCGTTCCGGCGGAATGCTCGTTAAAGCCGGGCTTGTCGTAGGGCTTCGTATCAAAAAATGCAAGCTTCATGATTGCATTGTACCTCCATGATTTTTATGGCGCCAGCGTAGTCCTTTCTGCAAGACACGTCAAGCATCATTTTCTACAAAATAAGCGTTCCAAGCAGAAACCGTTTTGATTTATTTTCTGCCGCACGGCGGGATTTAATCTTTGCGGAAATTATTTTTCGTAAATTCTCAAAACACGCCTCTGTTTTTCCTTTTATGCTTCGTTCAACGCCTCGGCAACCTCCTGCGCGATGCGTTGCCGTTCTTCCTCGCTTTCTGCGCGTGCATACGGTTCCAGCGCGGCGTCCCGCTTTTGCTCCGCGTCGCGCGTCCATGCCTCAAACTCGGCCTTGGTCATATCCTTCCGCATCGTGCGCGCGTAGTATTTCTTGTATGCCCGCTGCTGCACCTGCCAGACTTCATTGTTCGCAACTTTGTCCTTAAAGCTGCTGGCCGCGCCGATCTCCCGGCAGGTTTTACCTGGGTCTTCCGGCGCAGGACCGGCACAATAGGCAAAGGTCGCGCCCGGCGCCTGCAAAAACCAGCGACCACAGTTGGCGCAGCGCTTCGGCACAAATCCCTTTTGCAGTCCTTTCATAAACTCCACATAGACAAAATCCAGCAGCCGGTCAAAGTACATTTTTTCGACCACCTCCGCCTCGCGCCCAGTGCCACGGATGCAGAATTGCGCGTTTACCTTCGGCGCGTCCACCTTCGAATCTGCGCCAAGGCTGACGCCGCTGACGAACGGCTCCAAGCCTTTTTTCTCAATCTGCTGGGCCAGAGAAGTTTTTCTCTGACCCTTTTTCTTTTCAAATATCGCGTCTGAAAAAACGCCGTCAAGGAACCACGCATAGCGCTCCTGAATGAGCTGAATGTCCTTGATCTGCTGCTGCATGAAGGACGGTATTT
>OKSI01000918.1_pt1 | contig 10408 bp, 9 predicted proteins | sample 1606221 | NCBI WGS metagenome assembly OKSI01 (sample SAMEA3879540, study PRJEB24766) | human gut metagenome | biome: human-associated habitat; feature: feces | place: USA | collected 1985/1987 | reverse complement strand
AAAAGCAGAAGGAAGGCAAAAAGAAGATGCGTCAGCTGGGCAGCGTTTCCCTGCCGAGCGAAGCTTTTACCGCCGTGCTCAAGCTGGACAGCGACGACGATTGATCCGCAAATATGCAAAAAAGGGATGCTGCGCTGCGGCATCCCTTTTTTATGGGGAACTCCCAAATGTGAAATCCGCTCATGGCAGCGATGCACTCTTTGCTTTTCACTTTAAATATGTTATAATTTCTTTATATATCAATTTTTGTATTCGTTTTTGGAGAGATGGGCTGCGGCCTTGTGCCGCGCGCGTCTCCCTGCAACGTTCCCCCACAGAAAGGATGTGGCCTTTATCAAAGCAAAGCACGGAAAAGGCGCAGTGCAAAACAGCAGACACACACACAGCGGCGGTGCACAGAGGGCAGCATCTCTCTGGAAGCAGGTGCTGCTGACCCTGCTGATCTTTATTGCTCTGCTCGCTCTGATCGGCGGGGCGCTGTGGCAGAATATCTGCTATAACCGTACCCACTATACCGCAGAGTTTTATCAGATCCATTCCCGCAAGCTGACCCAGAGCTGCCGGGTCGTTTTTCTCACCGATTTACATCTGCGGGAGTACGGGCAGGATAACTGCGAGCTGGTGCAGGATATCCACAGCCTTGCCCCGGATCTGATCCTGCTGGGCGGCGACCTTGTGACCTACGGCGAAGGCTCCAATTACGACAATATGCTCTCCCTGTGCAGTCAGCTGAACGAGATCGCGCCGGTGTGCGGAGTGCTGGGCAATCACGAGGACGAGCTGTATTTTCTGGACGGCGATCAGGCTCTGGTGGAAAAGTTCACCGCCGCCGGGGTGACCATCCTGCGCAATCAGGAAGCGCGCTATACCGTCCGCGACAATGTCATCAGCATTCTGGGTGTGGAGGGCAGCCCGGAGGACTTTTATAATTACGGAGCAAGCACCTTTATGGACAGCGTGGAGCCGCAGACAGACTACGATCTGCGCATCTGTCTGGCACACGTTCCCACCTACTTTCCTGAGCATCTGGAAAATTATTCCTTTGAACTGGGTCTGGCCGGGCACACCCACGGCGGCATCGTCCGTCTGCCAAAGATCGGCCCGCTTTATAGCGCCGAGGAGGGCTTTCTGCCCGACTATGCCGGTGGCAGCTATGGGCTTGCCAACAACGCCACTCTCATCGTAAGCCGGGGACTGGGCGATTCCAGCTGGGTGCCCCGCATCAATAACGTGCCGGAGCTTTCGGTCATTGACATCGACTAAGCAGTCTGCACCGCGCGTGCAGGCCGCTGCAAAAGGGTAGAATGCCATGGATGATATCAAAGAAAAGATCAAACAGGTGCTGCGCCATATCTGGATCAATAAATACCGTCTGTTTTTCTGCCTGCTGACCTTGTGCTGTCTGTTCGGGCTGGTTCACTATTTCAAAAGTGCGGACAGCGCCACCGCCAGCATCTCCTTCAATTACTCCGAGGCGGCGCTTGGCATGAACCCCAACAAGACCCGCTTCAACGCCTACGAGATCGTTTCGGATGAGGTGATGGAACGCGCCATCCGGCGGGTGGGCTTGCAGGACAGCCTGACTGCCTCCCAGCTGGCCCAGTGCCTTTATCTCAGCCCGGAAGGCACCGGCAGCGCCAATGGCAGCGAGTATATCAGCACCAACTACTATCTTTCCATCAATACCCGCAAACTGGAGCTTGGCAGCCGCAAGCCCATGGATCTTTTGCAGAGCGTGTGCGAGTCCTACCGGGAGATCTTTCAGAGCAGCTACTGCGATAACCAGAGTCTGCTGAAGGAAAAGCTGGAAGTGACCACCGATTGCGAGCCTTACCTGCGGCTGAACGAGCTGGAGGTGCGCGCTGAGGGGCTGAACCGCTACCTGAACACCCGCCTGCAGGAGAACAAAAGCTTTACGGACGATGCGAACCCGGATTCCTCCACCAACAACTTTACTACGATGGGCAAAAAGATCAACAATCTGGAGGATTACGATCTGCCCAATGCCATGGCCTTTGTGATCGAAGGCGGCGTTGCCCGGGATCCGTCCATGCTGACCAGTATTCTGGAATACAAGAACAAGATCGACGATATTGCCATGCGCAAGAAACAAGCCTATTATGATGCAGACAAAAAGGGAATTTCCATCTACGAAAAATCCATGACTTCCATCATGATGATCCCCACCGTGGATGAGGACAGCGAATACTATATGTCCCGTACCAAGACCGCCATGGACGCGCTGGCGCGGGCGGCAGATAGTGCCCTGTCCGATGCCACCGGTTACCAGACCGAGATCGTGAGCACGAATTATGTGAACCAGAAGATCCGGGAGCTGGATGCCGGACAGCCGCGTCTGGCCGAAGCACAGGCCATGGTGAACAAGCTGGAAAACGCCATCAACGAGATCTCGGAGGAGCTGTTTGTACTGGATAAAGCGTATATCAAGTACAAATCCCAGAACTATATCACCTTTAGCTATGGCGCAGTCTCCTTCCTGCAGCGCCTGAGCCTGAAAAAGACGCTGATGGAGTCCGTTGCCGTCATGCTGGGCGGCGCATGGCTGCTCCAGCAGCGCAAACGCAGAAAGGCAGGAAAACGCAAATGAAAAAGTTTGAGATCCTGCGCTATCTGAAGCGTTTCAGCATCCTGATCTTTCTGGTGTCGCTGGCAGGTGCGGCCGCCATCTATCTGTATGCGGATGGCAAGCAACAGTACACCGCGTCGGTCATCATCCGCTATACCAACGACGGCATTTCCGACGGCTACACCCCGGACGGCAGCGATCTGGATGTCAACGAGATCTATTCCTCCACGGTCATCTCGCAGGCCATGGACGCGCTGGGCGCTTCCGGGCGGCTGAGCACCATCCGTTCCAACATTTCGGTGACCCCGGTGATTTCAGAGGATCAGCAGACCATCAATGATGCGCTGCTGGATAAGGGCGAAGAGGTGACCTATTTCCCCGATACTTACAAGGTGAGCCTTGTGGTGGACGGGTCACAGGGTGCAGGCTACGCCCGCAATATGCTGGATGCCATCATCCAGAGCTACTGTACCTATTATACGGAAAAATATGTGGAGCAGAAGCTTTCGCTCAACCCATCCTCCGGCTTGCTGGACAACGGCTACGACTACTACGAGTGCATTCGCATTCTGGAAAACGATACCAATGAGATGCAGGCCTATCTGCAGAACAAGCAGGAAAGTTACCCGGACTTCCGTTCTTCCCGCACCGGCTACACCTATGCAGACCTGTGCGATATCTATACCGATTTCAAAAAATACACCATTCCGGAACTGTACGCCTATGTGCTCAATGGCCCGCAGGTGCGGGACGGCACAGTGCTGCAGGAGTATCTGGCCAACTGCATTGAGACCGCAAAGCAGACCGAACAGATCACCACCGAGCAGCGGGACAGTCTGTGGGGACTGACGGATCAGTATGTGTACAAGAACGCCGACCTGCTGAAAAACTACTTTACCGACCGGGGCGAGGTGGTGTCCGCAGAATACATCCTGAACAACATTGAGCTGGAGGGCGCAGGCGAAAAGGCGCAGACCACCTATGATGGTCTGGTGCTGAAGCTGGTGTCGCTGGAACAGCAGGTGGTTGCCAGCCAGATCGACCGGCAGTTCCAGGAGGAGATCCTGCAAAGCTTCCGCAATATGGATTTTGGCGGCACGGACGAGCAGCACGCCAAGATGGAAAGCCTGATCAATGATTACGAGACAGAGCTGAAAAAATACTACGAGATCATCAATACCAGCAGCAAGGAACTGAACCTGTACATCAGCGCGGATTATCTGAAGATGATCAGCTCGGTGCAGGTGGCTGCTGCTATCAACGTCAAGCTGTATCTGATGCTGGCGCTGGTGCTGTTCTTCGTCATCGGCTGCTGCGGTGCCGTTTTGCTGGGCCGTATCTCCGATATCGTGGATTATCTGCTGTATGTGGACAAAAAGACCGGGCTGCCCAACCGCGAAAAGCTCAATGTTTATATCAGCAGTATGGCAGACCGCATCCTGCCGGAAGATTATACCTGCTTTGCTTTGCAGCTGGATAATCTGTCCGATATGAGCCGCCGCTTCGGCTACCATGTAGGCGATGGCATCCTGAAGGATTTTTCCGGTCTGCTGCAGCTGATGGGTGATACCGACGGCGTGGTTGGCTACAACGGCGTGGGCAAGTTCCTTGCCTTCTTTGGTGAGTGCAGCAGCCGGAAGGCAGAGGTCATGATCCGCATCCTGCAAAGTCAGGTGGACGAGTACAACAAGCTGAACCCGGAGTACCCCATCCTGTTCACCGCCGCATGGGCGACCTCCTCGGAGGATGATATCTATAATGTGCGGGATCTGGTGCGCACGGCGCAGAAAAAGATGTCCCTGATTGCAAAGGAGGGCGGCTCTGCCCTTGGGACTTCTTGAAAACTGAAAAATTGTTTTCTGTATGGAGCTACGCATACGGAAAAACAGGAGAATGTAGATGAAACAGTTGCTGAAAAAGCTGACCCATGGGAAACGGTGCTCCTGCGCAGCCCCGTTTGCGCCAGAGTTTCCCGATGCAGCTGCCGCAGAGAACTACCTGAAAGCTCTTGCGCCGATCCCTACAGGGACGATACAGGCCGACAACCGGATAACACCGCAGTACGATTTGCACATTATTGTGCCGTGCTATAATGTTGCGCACACCGTTGTCCGCTGTGTGGACTCCATTCTTTCGCAAAAGGCCGACTATACTTTTTTTGTGTCACTGGTCAACGATGGCTCGACCGACAAAACACCGGAGCTGCTGGAGCGATACCGCACCGACCCCCGGGTAGAGATCCTTACACAGTCCAACCGCGGGCTTTCCGGGGCGCGGAACCGCGCACTGGAGCATATCCGAGGAAGGTACATCCTGTTTGTGGATTCGGACGACACCCTGCGCAAAGGTGCCGTAGAGGCGCTGCTGTCCAAAGCGATGGAGACGAATGCAGATATTGTGCAGGGCGGCTTTGTCAACATTACCGGGCACGGTCTTGTCTTTGATCGGACGGGCTACCGGGAGGGCTCTGTTGACGAAACCGGACAGACCCCCTACGGCATGGCATGGGGCAAGGTGATCCGCAGCAGCATTTTTGCACATCTGAAATTCCCGGAGGGCTACTGGTTCGAGGATACGATTTTTGCCTTCTGCATCGGCCCTTTCCGGCCTGCCCATTACCTGATCCCGGCGTATGTCTATAACTATTACCGGAATCCGCTGGGCATTACAATGCGCTCCCGCAAAAAGGCTAAGGCGGTAGATACCGTATGGATCATGCGGTATCTGATGGCAGAACTGGCACAGAAAAAAGAGGTGCACTCTGCGCAGGTGCAGCAGCTTTTGTTACAGCACATCGCGCTGGCATGGTATCGGCTCTCCCGTTTGGACGAAGCCGTCCAGCAGGCGGCATTTCTGGTGATGCAGCAGATGTATGCTGCGTACTACGCCCCACAGGATATCTGCGTGCAGGACAGCCGTCTGCTGGCACTGCATCAGGCACTGACGGCGAAAAACTATGGACAGTATCTCGCTGCCGCAGAAAACCTGACATAAGGGCTGCAAACACAGATAAGGGGAGAAATTTATGATACGAGTGCTGCATTCGGTCAGCAATATGGACCGCGGCGGGATCGAGACCATGCTGATGAACTACTACCGGCATATCGACCGCAGCAAGGTCCAGTTTGATTTTATCGTCAACAAGAAAAAGCCCGGCGACTACGATGACGAGATCCGCCGTCTGGGCGGGCACATCTACCAAAGCCCGGGACTTGACCCGCTGCATTACCCGGCGTATCTGCGCTTTGTGCAGCAGACTGTGACCGCAGATCCCCGCATCCGCATCCTGCACGCCCACAACGAGGCCATGGGGCTGTACGCCCTGAAGGGCGCGGAGAAGGCGGGGCTGCAAGTGCGCATTGCCCACGCCCATAATATCTGGATCGTCCGGGACTACAAGTGGCCGCTGAAGATGTTCTGCAAGCGGCTGCTGCCCGGTGCCGCCACCCACCTGTGGGCCTGCGGACGGGATGCGGGCATCTACTACTTTGGAAAAGCAGACTGGGAGCGCCGGGGACAGATCATTCCCAACGCCATCGAGCCGGAGACTTTCCGGTTCGACTCCGCCGTCCGCGCCGAAATGCGGGCGCGCTACGGGCTGGAAGACCGGGTGGTGCTGGGCCATGTAGGACGCTTTGACGTCCGCAAGAACCACGAGCGTCTGCTCGAGATCTTTGCCGCCTTTTTGCAGCTGGAGCCCCGGGCGATGCTGGTGCTTATCGGCACCGGCAGGCTGGAGCAGGCTGTCCGCGCACAGGCACAGACACTGGGCATCACAGACCATATCCTGTTTGCCGGGCTGCAAAGCAATGTGGCAGACTGGTACCAGCTGATGGATCTCTTCGTCATGCCTTCCCGCTTCGAGGGTCTGCCGGTGGTGGGCATCGAGGCGCAGGCTGCCGGGCTGGGGTGCGTATTTTCGGACGCAGTGCCGGAGGAAGTGCTGCTTTCGCCCCACGCCATCCAGATCCCGCTTTCTGCCAGCAATGCAGACTGGGCGGCAGGCTTGCAGCGGATGCTCCAACAGCCCTGTGACCGCTCTGCCGGTGCAGCGCTGATCCGGCAGGCGGGCTACGATATCAACATCGCCGCCGCCCGTTTACAGCAGCAGTACTTGCAGCTGGGCGGGGAGACATAAGTCACCTGCGGGAACACCCGCTACAAAAGGAGAACCCTTTTTCATGCGCACATTGGATCAGATCCTGACCAAAAAGGATTACAGCCGGAAAACGCCGGCCTCTTTATTTTATAGGGACAGCCCGCTGTGGCAAAGGCTGCTGACCATCGGCTGCGTGGTCTTTTTGTCCGGTGCCGGGCTGGGGGAGTGGAAGCCTATCAACAGCGCAGTGGGCGGTCTGCCCAAGGCCGTTGCGCTGGGGGTGATCGGGCTGGCGGTGCTGTACGCTCTGTTTTACCCGGACGAAAAGCGTTTCCGGGAGATCTGGAAGCCCACCTTGCTGTATATGTCCCTGATGGTGGCGCTGTTTTTCTGGTCGATAGTCATCTGGATCGAAAGCTTTGCTGCGGTGTCCTCCATGATCCGCAGCTGTTCTAAGCTTTTGTTCCAGAGCATTGCCATCCTTACTGCTGTGGCGCTGGTCTATCTGTTTCGGGAAAAGGCAATCGAACTGTTCACCATCAGCATCTGTATTACCAACACTGCCATCATGCTGATGAGCGTTCCCGGATATGGCGTTGCAGCCAGCCTCCAGTCTCTCATCACCTGTCTGGTCACCTTCGGCGATGCAGACGGCTACGCGCTGCAGCTGGAGATCCATGATCTGACCTTTGTGTTCGGACAGATGGTTTTGTATTATACCGTCTTTGCGCCCCATGACACCCGGCAGGAAAAACGCAAACGTCGGCGGTATCTGCTTGCCTGCTGCTGGTTTTTTCTGGTCGGTATGAAGCGCAGCGCCATTCCGGCAGTGCTCTTGTTTGTTCTGATTGCTTTGTTTTTCCGTAAGCGCAAGGTGCCCAGCTGGGTTTACCCGACAGTGGGCGGGTGCTGCATCCTGTTTTTTCTGGCATTTCTTTACTGTGTGCGTAATGGCATCATTTCAAGGCTTTTGAACAGTGTTGGCGTAGATATGATGGGACGGGACTACCTGTGGAGCATGGCAAACCCCTACTATGAATTTTCCATTACCTATCTTGGCCATGGCTTTGAATATGTGGATACCATCATTAGCCAGTGGTACGATGCGGGACTTATCAACCAACCCTTTCCTTTTCACAACGATATCCTGAAGGTCTTTGTAGAAATGGGCTTTCCGGGTTTTCTGCTCTGGTCCGGCATTCAATATATTCTGACCCCGCTGTTCTGGCAGCGCTATGCAGACCAGCAGACCACACTGCTGTATCTGTGCGAACTGGGCTATATGACGGTGACCTACCTGACCGATAATACCGCCTTTTATTTCTGGAGCACGATGGCGTTGCGTCTGGTGACCCTTGCCTATGCAATGGAGCGCAAAAAGCCCCCGAAGCCCAAGGTGTGGATGCCGGACAGTCGGCAGGAGATGCGGGACCGCATCCATATTCTGATGCAGGAGGGCTGACAGAGATGACACAAACCACCAAACGTCTGGATCACATCGACATCGCCAAGGCCATTGGCCTGCTGCTGGTGATCTACGGTCATACCTTTCGGATGTCCATGCGTGCCGCACATCCATGGTGTGCGTTCTCTTATACCTTTGTTTACCGGTTCCACGTCCCGCTGCTGTTTCTGCTCTCCGGTATGGGCTGCACCCTGACCGCGCAGAAGAACCGCAGCTTTTCCGCCCGGCAGTTCGTGCGCAAAAAGGCGCACAGCCTACTGTTGCCCTGGGGGATATATTCGGCTTTTTTGTACTTTTTGTTTTATCTGGCAAATCTGGTGCCGCCGGTGCAGGCGCTGCTGTCCGGCAGCGCATACCAGCTAAAACAGCCTGCGGAATATCTCTGGTTGGTGCTGCGCAACGAGAACCCCTACGGTTTTCATCTGTGGTATCTGCCTACGCTGTTCTGGTTTGTCCTCACGGCATGGCTGCTGGACAAAGCCTTGTCTCCGGCAGCAGCCCGGGCGGCAAAGCTGGTGCTGGTGGTAGCGCTGCCCGTGTGCTATCAGCTGCTTTTCACCGAATGGTTCTGGGCAGTGAAAAGTTATTTTCAGCAGGGCGCGTTTTTCTTTCTGGGCTGCGTGCTCCCGCGTGAAAAGGCCGAACAGCACGCAAAGCCGCTGATGCTTTTTGGTGCCTTGTGCGGCCTGTGGGTGGTGTGGGGACTGCTGTTCCCCACTATGGTCTGGCCTGACGGCCTGCTTGCAGAGGCTGTGCGCACATGGGTGGACTATTTTAAGGTCAGCGGGTTCTGTGTGGGCATCTGGGCGGCGTGTGTGCTGTTGCAAAAGCCCCTGCGGCGGCTGGTTCCGCTGGGGCAGAACACCATGCTGTTCTATCTGTATCACCAGCCCTTTTGCTGCGCAGTGCCGGGGCTTGTGCTGTATGAAAAACTGGGCGTTTCTGCGGGCGGGACAGTTCTCGTATGCGGTGCGGCCGGTCTGGTAGTGCCGTACCTGTTCTGCCGTCTTGCCGGTCGGCTGCATCTGCGGCCGCTGCTGCGTCGGCTCGGCCTGCCGGGATAATCATTTCAAGGAGTTGGGATCATGCCCTGTATTACGTTTATAGTGCCTATTTATAATATGGAGCGCCTGCTGCCCCGGGCGCTGCGCTCACTGCGGGCGCAGACCCTGACCGACTTCGAGGCTATTCTCATCAACGATGGCTCCAAGGACGGCAGCGCCGCGCTGTGCGCACAGGCTGCTGCCGAGGATGCGCGGTTTCGCTTTATTGACCAGCCCAACGGCGGTGTAGCCGCTGCCCGCAATGCGGGTCTGGATGCTGCCCGGGGAGAATATATTTTCTTTCTGGACCCGGACGACTGGGTGGAGCCGGACGCCGCAGAGGTGCTGTACCATACCGCCCGGGATGCGGATGCAGACTGCGTGCAGTTTGGAATGTTTTACGACACCTGCGATGAAAACGGAAAGTTGCTGCACTCTGAGACTGACCACTGTACCTTTTCCGGCGTGAGCCCTTCAAGGAGCATTTCGACAAGATGGCGTCCTCGTATCTGGCTGCAAACAAAATGTACCGCAGAGCGTTTCTGGAACAGCACCATCTGCGCTTTCCTCCCCATCAGCTGGGTGAGGATGGAATGTTTTTCGTAGCATTCTATCGCCAGAACCCCGGCTGTCTGGTGGTGCTGGAAAAGCCGCTGTACCATTATGTCATCGCCCGGCGGGGCAGTCTGTCCAACCGCTACCACCCGGAACGGCTGGAAGATAACTTCTACCTGAGCGATGCGGTGTGGGACACCGTTGCCGCGTGGGGCTTGCTGGACAGCCCTATGCACCGCGCAAAGGCCAACTACTGCACCGTCCGCGACCTGATGATGGGGGTCAAGAACCTTGGCTGCAGCCCGCTTTCTCTTGCCGAGCAGACTGCTTGGCTGCGCAGTGCGCTGCAAAAGCCCCGGGTGCGCACAGCGGTGCGCAGCACCCCGCTGCACGCCATGCAGAGCCGGAACGACCGGGTAAAGCTGCTGCTGCTCAAGCTGCGGCTGTACCGCACGGTGCTGATGCTTTCGGGTGTAAATCAGCGCAAGAATACCTGAAGAGGAACGCAAAAATCCCCCCGCTGCCAAGCAGGCAGCGGGGGGATTTGTTACCGATTTAAATGAAAATCAGCGCTTAGTTCTGCTTCATGCGAGCGAAGCAGTCAGAGCAGTAGACCGGACGGTCCTCACGGGGCTGGAAGGGAACCTTGCAAGCCTTGC
>OKSI01000914.1_pt1 | contig 10431 bp, 10 predicted proteins | sample 1606221 | NCBI WGS metagenome assembly OKSI01 (sample SAMEA3879540, study PRJEB24766) | human gut metagenome | biome: human-associated habitat; feature: feces | place: USA | collected 1985/1987 | reverse complement strand
AGGGTCAGAGAAAAACTGAGGAACTGAGATCTGAGGAACTGAGGGAGATTTCTTATGCCATTTTGTATCTTTCTATTTTATTGTAAACAAAGTATTTAAGTGCGCAACTCTATGTTTTCCTCTCTGAAAAAGTATGAGTTGCGGGGCGCAAAACGGCAAGTTAGATTGTTTAACAGGTTTCGGATTGAAAGTGTGCTGAAAATCGCGCCTTATCACACGCTGAAATTTGGTGGCATCGGGAAATTGCAGTATCTTTGCATCGTCGTTCGAAGAAAGGCTGCACTCGACAAAGCGTAACCCACAAAGTTAACAATTTATTAACCCTTTAAAAAATTAAGATTATGGAAGTAAAAGGAACATTGAAATATCGTAAAGTACAGCGCACACCTCAGACTGGTGAAAACGCAGGTAAGAAGAAGTGGTATGCGGCTGCGGTAACTGACCGCGAAGTGGACTTCGAGGGATTCGTATCGCATATCTCTGACCACGGCTCGCCTTACTCACGAGGTACCATCCACGGTGTGCTGATGGATGCACTCGACCATCTGCAGGAGTTGATTCTCGACGGCAAGAGCGTGCGTCTCTCTGACCTCGGATTGTTCTCCATCGGTATGAGCTCCAAGGCGGAGGACACCAAGGAGAAGGTGACAGCTGCCAGCGTGGAGGGCGTGCACCTGATTGTGAGAAACACGAAGAGCTGGAGCAATACTGAGCTGCGCAAGAAGTGCAAGATTCAGGAGTACGGCGGCAATATCGGCACCGACGGAGAGGGCACTACAGGCGGTGGTACTACCGGTGGCGGCACAGAACAGGGCGGCGGTACGCAGGGCGGCGGCGGGCTTGAATAAAGCCCTCGCCTGAGGGCGGCAAGTAGAAAGCTAGCGTATCCCACTCGCCAAGTTAACATTAACATATAACACTTAACATTAAAAATAATAATAAAGATGATGAAAGCAAATACCTGGAAAACGATTTTGCAGATTGCAATCTCCTTCCTCACAGCCATCGCTACTACGCTCGGAGTTACCAGCTGTAGCCTTTAAAAGTAAAAAGGTAAAAAAGTAAAAAGGTGAAAAAAGCCTTAACCCCTTCGCGCCCCCGTCCCCAGCGATTCCATCGCTGGTCCCCTCAAGTCTTGAAAAATAGCCCCCGGTGCATCACGCATCGGGGGCTTTTTTACTTTTTTACCTTTAAAAGCCTTTTTCCTTAAAAACTCCTTAAACTTTGCTACTCTCTGCAATATTTTTAGTAACTTTGCACCCAAAAGTTAGTATACAAGATGAAAATAGGAATTATCGTTGCGATGGACAAGGAGTTCGCGCAACTCAAAACATTATTGACCGAATCGCAGGTTGAGAGAAAAAACTATAAGGACTTCGTTATCGGAAAGATAGGCAATAACGAGGTGGTGATGCAACAATGCGGCATCGGTAAGGTGAACAGTACCATCGGGGCCGTGGAAATGATTGACAACTATCACCCTGACCTCGTTATCTCTTCGGGCGTGGCTGGAGGCGCTGATATCAACCTCAATGTAACCGAGGTGGTAGTGGCTACCAACTGCGTTTATCACGATGCCTACTGCGGCGAGGAATGCGAATTCGGGCAGATTCTGGGCATGCCGGCTTCCTTCAAGTCGCCTAAGGAATATGTGGAGAAGGCTCTTGCCATCAACAACCTGCCAGGCAACAAGCACCCGAAAATCCACGCCGGACAGATTGTGAGCGGCGAATGGTTTGTTGACAGCAAGGAGAAGATGCGCTCTATACTGGAACACTTCCCTCAGGCGATGGCGGTGGATATGGAGAGCTGCTCTATCGCTCAGACCTGCCACATCTACAAGACGCCTTTCATCTCCTTCCGCATCATCAGCGATGTACCGCTGAAAGATACCAAGGCACAGCAGTATTTCGACTTCTGGGCTAAGATGGCAGAAGGCTCATTCAATGTTACCAAGGCTTTCCTGGAAAGTCTTTAGAAGTGTTGAATGTTGAATGTTGAATGTTGAATTTTTGCCTAACGGACTCAAGGGCGCTAGCCTAATTCAACATTCAACATTCTACATTCAACACTATTCATTCAACATTCAACATTATAAAAATTATGAATAAGATTCCAAGTTTTACAATCAATCACAATAAGCTGCTCCGCGGCATCTACGTGAGCCGTAAGGACGAAGTAGGCGGAGAAGTCATCACAACATTCGATATCCGCATGAAGGTGCCTAACCAGGAGCCTTGTCTGCACAACGGTGCCATCCATACCATTGAGCACCTGGCTGCCACTTACCTGCGCAACGACGAGGAGTGGAAGGACCGCATCATCTACTGGGGACCTATGGGATGCCTCACGGGCAACTATCTCCTCATCAAGGGCGACCTGGAGAGCAAGGACATCGTGGAACTGATGAAGCGCACCTTTAAGTTTATCGCCGATTTCGAGGGCGAGATTCCGGGACAGGCGGCAAAGGACTGTGGCAACTACCTGCTCCACGACCTGCCTATGGCGAAATATGAAGCCAGAAAATATCTGGATGAGGTGCTCTGCTGCATCAGAGAAGAAAACCTCATCTACCCTACCCAGGATTAGAAACAAAAAAATATGGCAAGCTTACCACTTAAGCTTGCCATATTTTTCTTTATACCAAAGTTGCCAGCCATTGACCAGATTCTGCCATACTACATAGGCACCCGGTGCTACGGCAGCAAGAGGATTCAGGAAGGTGAGGGTGAGCCAGATGCCCACTACCGTATTCTTCTGTCCCAACGCCTGACCGGCGCTGATACTCGCACCGAAATGTCTGCCTACTGCCTTGCCGATGGCAAACTGGAGGAGACATACCAGCAGCGGTACAAAGAGCAGCAGAAGCATCGTTACGCCCGATACTTCGGCATGGAGCATGTTGCGAACCGTTTCGCCCATCAGTATCGTGAGGTTGAAACACCACATATAAAAGCCTAAATCCTTTACATTCTTCACCTTATCCACCCATTTTGGCAGGAACCGGCGGCTCAGCAAGGCAAGCAGCAGAGGCACCACCAGCACGGTAGTAACATTGCGGAACACCATCGCACTCATCATGAGGAACGATACATCTGCCCCTTTCTCTACCATCGGGAAAAGACTCGGAATGATGACCATCGTAAAAATGTTGGCGATGACCGTATAGGTGGTCAGCGAACCGATACTGCCGCCCAACTTCTCCGTAACCACAGCCACGGCGGCTGCCGTAGGACAGATGAAGCAGATGAAGGCACCCTCGAGAACCAGTTTGGTGTTGTAATCGGAGCCGAACTCGAAGATGAGCACTACCATCGCCAACGCCAGCGAGGTACGGATGAGCTGGAGGATAAAATGCCACGCCTTAGGCTTCATCTCCTTGATTTCTATCTTACAAAAAGTAACATAGAGCAGGGAGAACAGCACTACCGGCATCAGACTTACCAACCTCGGACCACAATAATCGCCAATGGGCACCAGGAAGGGCACATTGGCGAATATCAGGTAGCCCAATGCTCCCATAACCAGGGAGCAGGGCAATGAAAACTTTCTAAAAAATCTCCACAAAAACATTTCTGTTTAGTCTTTGTTGCTGCGCTTGCGCTTCAGGTGATCGAGCTCGATCTTGCGCATACGCATGTTCTTTGGAGTTACCTCTACGTACTCGTCCTCACGGATATACTCCAGGCACTCCTCAAGACTCATCACGGTCTTAGGAATGACGCGGGCCTTATCGTCAGAACCGGAAGCACGTACGTTGGTAAGCTGCTTAGCCTTGGTTACGTTGACTACCAGGTCGTTGTCGTGAACATGCTCACCTACAACCTCGCCGCCGTAAACCTCCTCACCCGGGTCGATGAAGAACTTACCGCGATCCTGCAACTTATCGATAGCGTAAGCAAAGGCAGTACCGGTTTCGAGCGCAATCATGCTACCGTTAGAACGGCGGCTGATTTCACCCTTGTATGGCTGATACTCCTTGAAGCGGTGAGCCATGATAGCCTCGCCCTGAGAAGCGGTAAGCACGTTGGTACGCAGACCGATGATACCACGTGATGGGATATCGAACTCGATGTCTACACGCTCGCCCATGTTCAGCATAGAGGTCATATCACCCTTGCGGCGGGTTACCATATCAATCATCTTAGAAGCAAACTCCTCTGGTACGTTGATGGTCAACTCCTCTACAGGCTCGCACTTCACACCGTCAATCTCCTTATAGATAACCTGAGGCTGACCTACCTGGAGCTCATAGCCCTCGCGGCGCATGGTCTCGATGAGTACAGAGAGATGGAGCACACCACGGCCTGATACAATCCACTTATCGGTAGAATCCTCGTAAGGCTGTACGCGGAGAGCGAGGTTCTTCTCGAGCTCCTTGTTCAAGCGCTCCTGGATGTGGCGTGATGTACAGAACTTGCCTTCCTTACCGAAGAATGGTGAATCGTTGATGGTGAAGAGCATGCTCATGGTAGGCTCATCGACAGCGATTGGAGGCAGTGGCTCAGGATTCTCGAAGTCGCAGATGGTATCACCAATCTCGAACTTCTCCAAGCCGACAACGGCACAGATATCGCCAGAATCTACATGATCGGTCTTCTTGTGACCCATACCCTCGAAGGTGTGGAGTTCCTTGATCTTGGTCTTCTCCTGGGTTCCGTCGCGGTGGCAGATAGTAACGTTCATGCCGTCCTTCAATGTACCACGGTGTACACGACCTACGGCGATACGACCAGTATAAGAGCTGTAATCGAGTGATGTGATAAGGAGCTGTGGAGTACCCTCGAGCTGCTTAGGAGCAGGGATAACCTCAATAATCTTATCGAGCAGATAATCGATATTGTCTGTTGGATGATTATAGTCCTCGCCCATCCAGCCGTTCTTAGCAGAACCGTAAACTACAGGGAAGTCGAGCTGGTCTTCTGTAGCATCGAGGTCGCACATCAGGTCGAATACCATCTCGTACACCTCTTCAGGGCGACAGTTAGGCTTATCTACCTTATTAACAACGACGATAGGCTTCAGTCCGAGCTGCAATGCCTTCTGGAGCACGAAACGGGTCTGAGGCATCGGACCCTCGAAAGCATCGACGAGGAGGAGGCATCCATCTGCCATGTTGAGCACGCGCTCAACCTCACCACCGAAGTCAGAGTGTCCAGGAGTATCGAGGATATTAATCTTAGTACCTTTCCAATTGATAGATACATTCTTTGAGAGAATGGTTATACCACGCTCGCGCTCCAAGTCGTTGGAATCGAGCACTTCGCCGCTGTTATCCTGGCCGTCGCGGAACAGCTTACCGGCGAGCATCATCTTGTCGACCAGCGTAGTTTTTCCGTGGTCGACGTGTGCAATCACTGCAATATTCCTAATGTCTTGCATCAAATGTTACCTTAAATTCGGATGCAAAGTTACTGAAACTATCGGACAAAAAGACATACTTGTTGAGTTTTTTGACATGACTCGCGGTAATTTATGATAATTTACTAATGTACTGAGTATTACAAGGAATGAATTGCTACAGAATACGGGCTGCCAGCACGCTCTCGCAGTTGGCAGCCCGTCGCAGAGTGGAGACCCTATGGTCTTGGGATTATATCAGTCTATGAAGCGGGCTTCACGGTAACACCGTCGACGATGACGGTAGCCTTGGTACCCTTCTTCTCGTTCCACAGCGAGTTGCCGCTGACAGAGCCGTTGGCAAATCCGGTAGCTGTGCAGTTGTTGATAACCACCTTGTAGGGAGTGCCTACGCCTGTGGGGAGAGAGCTGTCAATCTCTATGGCAGCCTTGCCTGTAACGGGAGCCGAGGCATTAAAGGTGCAGTCCTGGAATGTGGCTGTCTGGCCTGTTATGGCACCTTCGTTGTAGATGAGCACACTCTTGCCGGCGCAGTTGAAGGCGCAGCGGGTAAAGGTAATGTTAGATGAACCATAGGTCCAGATGTTGTAACTGGTGCTCGCGGTCTGCTTAAAAATACAGTCTTCATATGAAGCATCAGCTGCATAAGAGAAGGGCTGGCCGGTAATCACGCAGCCTTTGTACTTTACCGTGGTAGCATGCTGGATACCTACGTAGTTGGCATTGGGCGACGCTACGGTGACATTCTCAAACGCAACATTCGTGGCAGTTACAACGGCGGGAATACTGATTGTGGTCGTAGCGGCATCGTCGCTGGAGAATACCACGCCGTCGGCAGGTGCAGTAGAGAGAGTATAGGAGTTGCCGGCAGCCAACTTCACAACGGTGTTGGGCTGAGAGGCAGCGGCAGTCATCTCGGCTTGGGTCGAAGCATGTACCATGCGGTAGGTGGTGTTGTGGTCAGGAGTGGAGAAAGCAGGGTCGACCACTACGGAGAATGTGGTAGTACCAGAGAGGATGTTGCCCACGATATTGGTGCGGTAATTGCGCTGGAGGGGCAGGTTCTGCAGACCGTTCTTGACTACGATTTCGGTGCCGGATGCTGTCTTGAAGGTAAATTCAGCCGAAGCCAGGGTCTTCTGGGTACCGTCGGTAGCGTCGTTGGGCAGAATGTAGCTCATGGAGAGATACTCGTAATCCTCCTTGGTGCCGTCACCATCGGCATCGACCTTCAGGGACTCGCCAGGCTTAGCAGCATAGGTAAAGTTGACATCGGCGGCGCCAGATACCTTGCCGTCAAGCACATTCAGCGTAGTGGCTGCCTGCTTCACGGTCACCTTTGATTCTTCGAAAGTGGCGCCCGAAGCTACAGCTGCATCCCAGTCTGCTGTAGTAGTACCCACATTGAGCTGGGCGAAGGGGCGCTTGAGTTCAACGGTCTGAGCGACATCGCCATTGACGGTTATCTCAACGGCATTGAAGAATGCGTCGCGACTCTCGTCATTGTTGGCGCCGCGGTAGTTGACCGCTACCTGCATGTTGTCATTCACGGTGTAAGCAGTGTTTCCGGCTTTCTGGGCCCAGAAGGCTACCTTGTAGGTCTGGCCCTTTGCCAAGGTGAGCGCTACCGTATGGCCGGAGCTGAGGTCGGTTGCAGGCTCTTTAACGAGGGGCAGTGTGGCAATGGGGTTGCCATTCTTGTCAAACACACGATAGACAAGCTCATCGACGGTGGTGCCGTCACTGATAGCACGGGTAAGGGCACCATCGGCGCTTACCTTGAACGTTACCTGGGCAAGACTGCTGTCTGCCTGCGGGACATTGTTGTCGTCCGAACACGAGTTTGCCAGCATCAGAGCGGCAAACATTCCAAAGATAGTTACTTTTTTCATTTTGTAAATAATTTAGATGATTAAGATAATTGATATATAAAACAATGTGAATTAGTTGTTCTATGGTAAGGGGAATGTCAGTAGAAGACATTGAACTCGCCGTCGTAACCGGGGTTAACGCTTACGCCACCCGTGGCAGTCTGGGTGAGAAACTCGCCTCTAATGATGGTATGGCGGCTGCGCTGGAGCGCACGTTGACAGCGCGGGAGAGCGAAACCTGACGGCCCTTGCGGTCGTAGATGCCCAACTGCACGGTGACCTCGGAGGCGTGGCCGTTGACGAGCACATAGTCAAACCCCAACGAGGCTTCGTCGGCAGACAAGCGCTCCATGCGGCCGTCGCAGACCACTCCCATAATGGCATCGGTGGGCTTGTCGGTAAATATATTATAGGTGTTGGGCGCGTAGCCGTTGTAGATGATACGCACGGTGAACATATCCAGGTCTACGGCAGGCGTCGCAGCTCCTGTAGAAGGCTCGACGGGCGTATGGCCGGCTATGGCTGCCGACTGCTGCTCGATAAAGAGGCGCACATCATTGGCCACAAACTCAAACTTGGCGAGCGGGCGGGTCATCTGCACGGTGACTCCTACGGGCGCCTGCTCACTGGTGCTGGTGGCGACGACAGCCTCGGCCTCACCTCTGAACGCATCGCGGTAGTCGGTGCTGCCCTGATAGGGCGTGAGGGCTCTGATGCAGGAAAAATCGGAAGCATCGTAGAAGCCACCCACACCGGCATTATCTTCAGAGAGGTCGGCCCACACCATGACGCGATAGCTGCCGGCAGGGGCGTCGAGGTCTATATCGGCATCATAGCCCTGGCTGACGTCGCGCCGCACGATGTATTCGCGGACGGGAATTGCCTGGGGCGCAGAGGCTTGAGGATAGAGACGGATGATGTATCTCATCGTGCCACGGGTGCGGACAGAGGTAACCTGGACGGGGGCGCCAGTGCGCGAGAGGGTGTAGTAGACCTGGGGCATATCGGTATCAAACCGCAGATGCAGACTGACCTTCGCCGTGTCGGGCACGTCGGGAAATTCATGCACTCCACATCCCGCAAGGAACAGCGGCAGCACAACCAGTAGCATCCTTGCATGCAGGCAGCAGAGGCGACGGAGTATAGTGGACAGGTTTGGCATCATCATCTCCTCCCTCGTTTGAAGTCAAACACATAACAGAGCGACAGCGAAGCCTGGTCTATACCCGTGTAGGTCTTGTTCTCGGTATATGCCTTGAGGCCGTTGGGCTGGTTGTAGAACTTGTCGTGGTTGAGCGAATAGACGCCAACACCGGCAGAGAGCTCCATCTGCCAACGACGGTTGCGGCTGACGGGGAGTCGCAGTCCTGCCGACACGCCACCACCGAGCGCCGGACGATGACCGCCACGGTCCTGGGTGCGATAGCGTCCGCCAAAAGCCACATTGTAGTAAGCCATGCCGAGATGGGCTCCCACAAAGAAGCCGGTATTGCAGGCTGAGGGCCAATAGCGACACTCGGGATAGAGCGAGAAGATGCGGTATTTGCGGCTGTTGCTGAAATAGTTCCATGCCGAGAAGTTCACGGGCAGAGCCACCGACCAATGAGGGGCGACATCCATCTCAATGGCGATATTGGAGATGAGAAACGCCCAAGCCACGGCATTGGTCTTGAGGATGATATGGCGCTGACAGGGAGTCTCTGCCGTCGTCGCCACAGTGTCTGCCGTGGATGGTGCTACCGTGGGAGTGGCTGGCGCAGGCTCGGGCATGGGTTCGGGAGCCGGACATACGATGGTGGGAGGTGTCTCTACGCGTGCCACGTCGACCTCGGCACGTGCCATACGCATCTGGGGATAGACATCGCGCATGAGTATGGGCCAGAGTCGGCCACCCTGGGCGCGGCGCAGGACGCGGCGGTCTATCGTCAACCCGCGGTGATAGGAAACCTGGGTAGAGTCGAGCGACAGGATATGTGCCATCGACGCAGTGTAGGGCGACAGTCTGGGGCTATCGAGGGTAAGGGTATCGAGCAACGACCAGCCCACACCCATATTGTCTGCCAACACGATGGGCAACTCTGTGTCGGTATGAGCACGAAGCCATGAGGCCAGAGCCTGGGCCCGACGGTTGGCGAGACGGCGATTGGTCTGGTAACTGCCTTCGGGCGACGCCATACCCGTAATCTGGACATTCAAAAGCGAAAGACTGCTGTCGCGGCGCACCGCTGACAGATAGTCGAGCATAGCCGACAGACTACAGCCGTTACTGGTATAGGCAGTATCGATCACCGTTCTGCCCACGGGAAAGAAGACGCTGAAATGGGTGTTGACCACATGACGCTGCGACCTGGACTCTGTGACGGGCATCCAGGCGATTAGCATGAGCGTGATGATGTAAGTCAGTCGTTTCATATCGGTTAGAGTTATCGGTTCAAATCCTTGGATAAAAGTTGTAGACTATTGACACGCATGGCATTGGATTGTCGATTTGTATCTATCGTACGCTGCAAATTTAAGGTTATTTCCTATTCGTTGTATTCACCCCCCCCCGTTAATTATTGTTAACTGCACGCATTTTTGCACAACTTTTTTGCGCAACCCCACTACCCTTTCTACCTTCGTTATCGCTCTGAGCCCCACCGCATCCCGCCCCATCGCCTCGGCCACGAGCGCTGCGAGCAGCATGGAAGCCCATGCAGATACCGTCGCGACATCGTCCAGCACGCTGTGTCTGCTGCGCTGCGCTGGGACAGTCGCCGGTCGGGGGCTTGGGCGCGTGGCAAGTCTTGTGGGTTTCCACCTTATTATATTATACGCGTACACGCGCGCGAAAAGGCAAAGCCAGGCACCTGCAAAGACAGATTATCTTAAAACCACGGCTCTTTGCAAACTTTTTGCATCAATTCGGACACCAATTCATGCAAAAACGCTATATTTGCAAATGACATAGCGACAATAACTCATAACCTATAATAGATTTACAACTAAAACGTTACAATTATGACCAACTTCATCCGAACCATCATTGCATCGCTGCTACTCATAGCCGGTAGCCAAAGCGTGCTGGGCCAGACCTTCTCGTCTATGGACGAAACGCAGCGCCAAACAGAGCTCACCAAGATAGCCCTGACCATCTACAAGAACCCTAAGTTCAGCAAATACTACTCCAAGTATGGATACTGCGGCAGGTCGGAGATCT
>OKSI01000906.1_pt1 | contig 10502 bp, 8 predicted proteins | sample 1606221 | NCBI WGS metagenome assembly OKSI01 (sample SAMEA3879540, study PRJEB24766) | human gut metagenome | biome: human-associated habitat; feature: feces | place: USA | collected 1985/1987 | reverse complement strand
AAATACTCCGTCAGCAGGACGATGGACACGCCCACCACATTGACGGTGACCACCAGGCACAGCGCCAGCTTCAGGGAGTTCCAGACGTAGCGGCTCATGTTTCCGGCGAAGAAGAAGCGGATGACCGCCCAGGGATCCGTCTCCCCAGCGGTATTCTTCGTGGTGAAGATGCTGGTCAGCGTGTTCAGGCACGGCAGCAGCATAAACCCGAAAAAGAAGTAGGCGAACAGCACGATGCCGATGATCCGCACCACGAAGGCGGCATCGGGGCGCTGGCGCGTCAGGGAGGCGTTACGCATGGGCGGCCTCCTCACCGGCCTCGTAGGCCATGACGTGGGCGGGGTTGATGACCACGGACACCTGCTGGGCAGGCTCGTAGATGTTGACGCCGTCGTTCTTCTCAATGACCTTCAGCGTCTGCCCCTCCACGGTGATGTAATACTTGATGTACAGGCCGTAATACTCCCGGCTCTCCACCACGCCGGACAGCGCCAGCTCTCCGTCACGGGGCTCCACGTTGACATGGAGCCGCTCCAGCCGGATGTAGTTGTGCTTGGCGGGGTCCAGACCGGCGCCGCGGTCGTTGAGATGCTGCACCAGCGGCGTCTCCAGACGGTTGATGTCGCCGATGAAGTTGCACACGAACTCGGTGGCGGAGTGGTTATAGACCTCGTTGGGGGTGCCGATCTGCTCGATGACGCCCTTGTTGAACACGGCGATGCGGTCGGACAGGGTCAGCGCCTCCTCCTGATCGTGGGTGACGTAGATGGTGGTGATGCCGAAGTCCTTCTGCATCTTCTTCAGCTCGTTGCGCAGCTGCACGCGCAGCTTGGCGTCGAGGTTGCTCAGTGGCTCGTCCATGCAGATGATGGCGGGGCCGGTGACGAGGGCGCGGGCGATGGCCACGCGCTGCTGCTGGCCGCCGGAGAGCTGGGACACGGCCTTTTGCAGCTGCTCATCGCTGAGATCCACCTTGCGGGCGATGTCCCGCACGCGCTGGTCGATCTCTGCGCGCTTCACCTTCTTGACCTTCAGGCCGAAGGCGATGTTGTCGTAGACGGTCATGGTGGGGAACAGGGCATAGCTCTGGAACACGATGCCGATGTTGCGATCCTCGATGGGGACATGGGTGATGTCCCGGTCCTTCACCACCACGGCGCCCTCTACCGGTTCGATAAAGCCGGTGATGGTCCGCAGCGTGGTGGTCTTTCCGCAGCCGGAGGGGCCGAGGAACGTGAAGAATTCACCCTCCTTCACATGGACGTTGATGCCGTGCAGGGCGGTGAAGTCGCCGAACTTCACCACGATATCATTCAAACGGATCATAACACACAAAACTCCTTTGCTCGGTTTCTTTGGCGCTGACAGGGACATTGTACACGTCTGCTTCACAGCTGTAAGGGCGGAAAGGCTTTTCCGCCCTTACAGCTGTGGCGAGCCGGGAGCCGGCTCGCCACAGGGGTTGATGGGAATTACTTACTCGGCCTTCTGGGTCAGAGTCGCCCAATCCAGGTTGTCCCAGTCGGGCTCGTTCACAGCGGCGCTGCTGTCAGCCCAGTAGAAGCCCAGGTTGGTCAGGATGTTGGTCCACTCGGCGGAGTGGGCGGCCACATACTCAGCGTAGGTGGTGTCGCCGTCGACCTTGGTCAGAGCGAAGTTCTTCAGGGTGTAGATGGCAGGCACGCCGTCGGGGTACAGGATGTCAGCGGCAGCGGTGTTGCAGGGATAGGTGTCAAACTCCTCGCCCCAAGCAGCCTGCGTCTCGGCGGAGCCGAACCACTCGGCAAAGGCCTTGACAGCCTCGGTCTCCTCGTCGGTACGGCCTTCCTTGTTCAGGATGCCCAGGTACTCGGCAATGTAGTAGGTGCCGTCATCGATCTCCACCAGATTCCAGTTCTCGGGAGTCATGGTGCCCTTCAGCGGGGTCTCGGAGCTCTCGGCAGCGGCATCGATCTTGCCGTACAGGGAGGAGGAGTAGAAGGTGGAGACAGCCACATCGCCCTTGTTCAGAGGATCGAAGCCGTACTTGTAAGTATCATCGGAGGAATACACGCCGTTGGCGCAGTAGTTCCACAGCATCTTCCAGCCATCGATGGACACACCGCCGGCGGGGGAGGAGGGATCGATGAAGGAGTACAGCAGAGCGGAGTTGATGTTGGCGTTGGTGGTGCCGCCGACCTTGTTCTGACGATACCACTTGTAGCCGCAGTCCACGATGTCGGACCAGTGAGCAAAGTGCAGAGCCTCGCCATTGGTACCAAGCTCATCGTTGCGGTACAGCATCAGCACGTTCTGGATGACCAGACCGTAGGCAGCGCCGGGATAGGCATACTCGCCCACCTGATCGGCCCAAGTGGGCGTCCAGTCCACCAGGGACAGGTTCTCATAGGTGCCGTTGACCACCTGGCTCCAGCGGGTCTCGTTCAGACCGAACAGGATGTCGCCGTCCTTGTTCTCGTTGGCAGCCTGAATGGCGGCGGTATCACCGGAGATGACGCTGTTATCGTCGATGGAGATGGTGAAGCCGGCGTCCTTGGCGGCGTTGATGAGCCAAGTGGTGCGCTCGGTGGAGTTGGAGTTGGAGTAGATGCGGATGGTATAGCCGGAATAATCCTTGGCGTCGGGGGTATCATTGCCGCCATTTTCGTCGGGGGTCTTCTCGCCGCACGCCACCAGGCTCAGAGCCATGACCAGCGCCAGCAAAAGAGCAATAAACTTTTTCATTCCTGAATCTCCTTTTCAAAAAGTCGGACAGTGCGGGATGCACCATCACACCATTATTATACCAGCGCGGCAACGACCGAAAAAACGGGTCATCTCTGCGATTATCCAGACGATTCTGACAAAAGGGACAGCGCGTGTCAAAACGCGCTGTCCCTTTTTGTGCAGTTTTCCTAATGACACCGATCCTGATATTCCGACGGTGACATACCGGTGAGCTTTTTGAACGTGCTGCCGAAATAGGCCACGTCGCGGTAGCCCACCATCTCCGCCACCTCGTACACCTTGTACCGGCAGTCCCGCAGCAGCGTGCGGGCCATGTGGATGCGGTACTGGGTGAGATAGCCCAGCGCCGTGTAGTTCGTCTCCTTCTTGAACACATGGCTCAGATGCCCCTCACTGATGCCGATGTGCCGGGCGATGGCGGCGATATTGATATCGGCGTCGGCATAGTGCTCGGCGATGTAGTTCAGGGTCTGGAGTACATACTTGCTCTTGTCGCCCTTGGGCAGCAGCGGGGTGTCCTCCGCAGGCTGGGCAGCGCCCTCCTTTTCCCGCACGCGGGCGATGGCGGCCATCAGATCCTGATCCCGGAAGGGCTTGAGCAGGTAGTCCGCCGCGCCGTAGCGCAGGGCGGAGCGGGCGTAGTCGAACTCGTCGTAGGCGGTGAGGACGATGAAGTGGGCGGTGCAGTCCCGCTCACGGAGGCGGCGCATCATCTCGATGCCGTCCATGCGGGGCATCCGCACATCGGTGATGATGAGGCTGGGGTTGTAGCGCTCTGCGGCGGCGAGGCCCTCCTCGCCGTTGGCGGCCTCTCCCACCACCACACAGTCCATGGAGGCCCAGTTCATGCCCAGCACGATGCCGCGGCGCACCACCGTCTCGTCGTCAACGATCAATACCTTCAGCATGGTCTTCTCCTTTCGTCATGGGCAGGCGCAGTGTGATACAGCTGCCGTTTCCGCCGTCGGATGCGGCGGTGAGGCCGTAGCCCTCGCCGTAGTACAGGCGGATGATGCGATCCACGTTGTTCAGCCCCAGATGGCCGCCGGGGATGTCCTCGTGGCGGGCGAGGCGCGCCAGCACCTCCGGTTCGATGCCCCGGCCGTTGTCGGACACCCGCAGCAGCAGGTCGTCCCCGTCGGACTCCGCCCACAGCTTGATATACCCCTCCTCCAGATCCGCCACGCCGTGGATGATGGCGTTTTCCACCAGCGGCTGAAGCACCATCTTAGGCACGATGCAGTGCTGGAAGCGCTCGTCCACGTCGATCTCGCAGACGAACCGATCCTCAAAGCGGATCTCCTGAATATTCAGGTACTGCCGGACCAGCTCCAGCTCGTCCTCCAGCGGGATCAGCTCGCTGCCGGAGATACCGGCTCGCAGCAGCGCCGCCAGATCGGTGGACATGGCGGCGATCTGGGGAACATGGTTGGCCACGCCCAGCCATTTCATGCAGTCCAGCGTGTTGTAGAGGAAGTGGGGGTTCAGCTGTGCCTGCAGCATCCGCAGCTGCGTCTCGTTCAGCTCCTTCTGCCGCTGGACGGAGCGTTCCAGATTCTGCCGGTACTCCTCGGTCATGCGGTTGAAGCTGGCGGCCAGACGTCCCAGCTCATCGGGGCTGTCCAGATGGAGCTGGGCGTCATAGTCACCCCGCTCCACCTGCCGCATGGCGTCGTCCAGCGCATTGACGGGCCGGGACAGGTAGCGGCTGAGCCACCACGCGGCCACGGCGCACAGCGCCAGACACAAAAAGCCCAGCGCCGCGCCTACCAGATACAGGGAGCGCAGCACCTGCCCCGTGTAGATGCGGGACTGCTGGAGCAGCAGGGTGAAGCCTCCGGCGCCGGAGGCGGTATAGAACGTGCAGTTGTCACCGGCAGCACCGGTGAGGCTCTGCCCCGCCAGCAGCTGACCACGCAGGGCGGCTACAGTGCGGTCCGCCTGCACGGTACGGGTGTAGTAGACGGTGCGCCATGTGCCGTCCAGCACCAGCAGATCGTCGGCGGGCGCCATCAGGCCGTCAAAGAGCTGGGCAAAGCCGTCGCTGTCCATGCGGACGGTGACATAGCCCAGCAGCTGCCCACCGTAGGCGGTGATGGTGCGGGCCGCCAGCAGCCCCTTGCCGGAGCTGAGGAAGACCGTACCGCTGCCGCTTCGTGCGGCGTACAGCGCACCCCAGTCCGTGTCCAGCGGGGCGGCGGGCAGGGAGGTGTCCGTCGTATAGAGACAGACACCCTGCGCGTTGTAGATGTCCAGTGCGGCGTAGGGCCGCAGCGGGGCGGCGCGGCGGTAGAGAAACTGGTACAGAAGACGGGAGTCCTGCTCCGTCCGGCGCAGGACGCTGCGTGTGATGGTGCTGGTGGCCAGCGCGTCCAGCGTATCGCTGCACAGGGCGGCGGCGTTGTCAAAGCAGGCGCACAGGGCGTGCAGGGTTTCCTGTCCCTGCTGCGCCTGGGTATGCTCGGTACGCGCCACGATGACCCGCATCATCACCACGTCGCACAGCAGCAGCGGCATCAGGGTCACCACCAGAATGGTGGCAAAGATCCGGTTGCGGAAGGAGCGGCGGATCCAGTTTTTCAGCTTCATGATGCCGCCTCCGCCGTCAGGCTCTGCCAGATGGCCAGCAGCTCCGCTTGACGGGCGCCGGCGGCATAGGCATCGTAGGCCATGGCACGGGGCAGCGCGGCGCTTGCGGCCGCCTGACCGCGCACGGCGCGGCGGGACTGGCGGGTCAGGCGCGTCTGCACCTCGTCACTGAGCAGGAAGTCGATGAAGGCGCGGGCGTTGTCCTCGTGGAGGCAGCCCTGCACCACGGCGGCGCAGTCCGGTTGGATCACCGTACCCTCCGCCGGGTAGACCACGGTGACGCTGAAGCCGTTGTCCGCGGCCTGCAGCGCCAGATCCTCCGTGGCGACGCCCACATAGCAGCTGCCGTCCGCCACGGCGTCCACCGCGTCGGCGGCGGAGGGCAGTACGCCGCTGAGATTGTGGGAAAAGGCGGCCAGCACCGTCTCATCCTCGCCGGGCAGCGCTTGGGTCAGCGCCTGCAAAACGGTGCAGCCCGTGGCGGAAACGGTAGGGTCGGGACAGGCGATGCGTCCCCGCCACGCGGTATCCAGCAGACCGCTCCAGCTGTCCGGCACGTTGCGCTGCACCAGTTGGTCGTTGTAGAGCAGCACCATGGGCAGCAGGGAAAAGGCCGTCCAGCGATCCTCGCTGTCCCGGTAGGCATCGGGGATATCCGCCGCCAGCGGCGCGGCGTAGGGCGCGAAGCAGTCCCCGTAGGCGGAGAGGCAGTCCGGCGCCGCACCCAGCAGCAGGTCACAGCCGGAGTCTCCGGCGGCGATCTGCGCCAGCAGGGGCAGGGTGCCGTCGGCGGTGCGTACCTCCACCCAGATGCCGGTGCGGCGCTCGAACTCCCGCACCGTATCGTCGTAAGCGGCGGCGCTGCGGGCGGTGAAGATCACAAGGCGCGCCGCCTCGTCCGGCGCGGAGACGGACTGTCCGCCGCCGCAGCCGCACAGCAGGAGCAATATGCACAGTAGGGGGATCACGCGCCGCATGGCAGGCCCTCCTTATCGGTCAGATGTGGTTCAGCGGCAGTTCTTCAGCACCTCGCATACCAGTGCGTACATCCGCTTGACGGAGTCCACGCCCAGCCGCTCCCGGGGGGAGTGGATGTCGTGCAGCTCCGGCCCGAGGGAGACGGCGTCCAGTCCGGGCATCTTGTTGATGAGCAGACCGCACTCCAGACCGCCGTGGGTGGCCATGATAACGCCGTCCTGTCCGGTGATCTGCTTGTAGGAGGCCATCACCGTGTCCCGCAGCGGGGACTGGCGGGCATACTGCCACGTCGCCCCGGGTGGACACGGTGCCGCCGCCGGTATACTCCACGATGGCGCGCACCCGCTGGAGCAGCAGCTCCTTCTGGGTAGCCACGGAGGAGCGGATGGAGAAGGAGAAGTGCAGGCCGTCGCCGCAGGCGGTCATGACGCCCAGATTCAGGGAGGTCTGGACGAGGCCGGGGAAGTCGGCGCTCATGACCTCCACACCCTGGGGCAGCGTCAGCAGCACATGGAGGAGCCGGCTGGAGTCCTCGGCGGAGTAGGCGGCGTCGGCGTCGGCGGCCGCGCAGGTGAGGGCCACATCGCCGTCGGTGGCGGCGTATTCGTTTTTCAGGATGCCGTCAAACTCCCGGATGAAGGCGGCGAAGTCCTCGGCCTTTCCGGCGGGAACAGCCACCACCGCGTCGCAGCGGGTGCAGATCACGTTGTCGAACTGACCGCCCCGGAGGTCGGCGATCCGCAGCGTACCCAGCCGCTCCATGGCGCTGTACAGCACGCGGCTGATGAGGTCGTTGCCGCTGCCGCGGCCCTTGTCGATCTCCGCGCCGGAGTGACCGCCCTTCAGGCCGCCGATGGACACGGCGAAGCACACCTCATCGGTCAGAGGCGCCTTCACGGCGGGTACGAAGCAGTCGGCCCGCAGACCGCCGGCGCAGGAGACGGTGAACACACCCTCCTCCTCGGAGTCCAGATTCAGCAGGCGGCGGCCCTTCAGGTCGGAGCAGTCCAGCGCCACAGCGCCGTCCATGCCCGTCTCCTCGTCCACGGTGATGACCACCTCCAGCGGGGGATGGGACAGGGAGTCGTCCGCCAGAATGGCAAAGGCGGCGGCAACGGCGATGCAGTCATCGCCGCCCAGCGAGGTCTTTTCCGCCCAGACATACCGGCCGTCGGTGGCCAGATTCAGACCCTCACGGGTCATGTCCTTGGGGCAGTCCTCCGTCTGGGCGCAGACCATGTCCATGTGGCCCTGCAAAATAACGGGGGCGGCATTTTCATAGCCGGGAGAGGCATCCTTCCAGATAATAACGTTGTTGCAGTCCTCCTGCCGGTACCGCAGGCCAAGCTCCTTGGCCATGGTCACGCACAGGTCACTGATGATCTTGGTGTTGCCGCTGCCGTGAGGCACCGCGCACAGCCGTTCAAAATAGTCGAAAACAGACTTCGGCTCCAGATGAGAGAGAATTCCCATGTATCAAAACTCCTTTCAGAAATCGCGGCGGTCAGCGGTGCAGCGGCGCGGTGGCCTGCGCCAGCCACGCCTGCTCCTCCGCACCCAACAGGGGGGAGACGGTATCGTACACCAGCTTGTGGTAGTCGTTGAGCAGCGCCAACTCCGGCTCCGTCAGCAGGGAGACGTCGATGGCGTCCCGGTCGAAGGGTACCATGGTCAGCGGCTCCAGATACATGAACTGGCCAAACTCCGTCTTATCGCCGGTACGCACCAGCACCAGATTCTCATGGCGGATGCCGAATTTACCGGCGGCGTAGTAGCCCGGCTCGTTGGAGATGACCATGCCCTCCTCCAGCGTGATGCGGCGTCCGTCGGCGCTGCGCAGGCGGAAGCTCTGGGGTCCCTCGTGGACGCTGAGGATGTAGCCCACGCCGTGACCGGTGCCGTGGTTGTAGTCCATGCCCAGCTCCCACAGGGGCAGACGGGCCAGCACGTCCAGATTCTCGCCGGAGGCGCCGTGGGGGAAGCGGGCGGCGCCCAGCGCCAGATGGCCCTTGAGCACCAGTGTGAACATCCGCTTTTCCTCCTCGCCCACGGGGCCGAGGGCGATGGTGCGGGTCACGTCGGTGGTACCCTGCCGGTAGTGAGCGCCGGAGTCCAGCAGCAGCAGTCCCTCCGGGTGCAGCGGCACGTCCGTCTCCGGCGTGGGGTCGTAGTGGACGATGGCGCCGTGGGGGCCGTAGCCGGCGATGGTGTCAAAGCTCAGATCCAAAAAGTCCGGCTGCTCGGCGCGGAAGGCGGCCAGCTTGGCGGCGGCGGACAGCTCCGTAATGGGCTCCTTACCGATGCGGTGCTTGAGCCAGTACAGGAAGCGGCACATGGCCGCGCCGTCCTTGATGTGGACGGTGCGGAAATTCGCCATCTCCTCCGGCGTCTTGCAGGCTTTCATCAAAATGGCGGGGCTGGGCTGATCCAGCACCTCGGCGTGGGACAGGCTCTCCATGATGCGGTAGTTGGCGGTGGCGCTGTCGGCCATGATCCGCGTGCCGGCGGGCAGACCGCGCAGCATATCATACACGTCGCCGTAAGGGCGCAGGGTCACGCCGCAGGCGGCCAGCTTCTCTGCGATCTCCGCCGGGACGGCCTGCGGCTGGATGCACAGCTGTGCGTCCTCCCGCCCGATGAGCAGGAAGGACAGAAAGACCGGTGTGCAGGCCACGTCGCCGCCGCGCAGGTTCAGCGCCCATGCGATCTCCGTCAGGCTGGTGAGCAGCAGGTAGGCGGCGTTTTCCTCTGTCATCTTCTCCCGCAGCTTGGACAGCTTCTCCTCGCGGGTCAGACCGCAGCCGGTCAGCTCCCATACGGGGCGGTCGGACAGGGCGGGGCGGTCGGGCCATACGGCGTCCACCAGATCCTTGTCGCCGGCAAAGCGGATGTTCTTATCCTTCAGCGCATCCCGCAGAGTACCGGCGAAGCCGTTGGAGACGGTGCGGCCGTCAAAGCCCAGCACGCCGCCCTCCGGCAGCTGCTCGGCCAGAAACGCGCCGATGGTGGGGACGTCGGGCTGTCCCATGCGCATCAGCTCGATGCCGCTGCCGGCCAGCTGGCTCTCCGCCTGCAAAAAGTAGCGCCCGTCCGTCCAGAGGAGAGCGCGGCTCGGCAGAATGAGCAGCGTCCCCGCGCTGCCGGTGAAGCCGGAGAGGTATTCGCGCGCCTTGAAGTAGTCGCCGACATACTCCGAGGCGTGAAAATCATCGGTCGGGACAAGGTAGGCGGCAAGTCCGCGCTGCGCCATCGCGCGGCGAAGCGCCGTGAGCTTTTCTGCGGTGGTCATCATGGTTTCCTCCTGCTGTGCTGTCATTATTGTTCTGCCTTTATAGTATACCGCGGCGCGGGATTTGTAAAGCCGAGCCTTGACAAGCGGCAGGGCAGCGTCTATAATATTTTTACTTATAATGTGTTGGTATGCGCCGCCGTCGGTCCCGAAGGACGCCGAAGGGCGGCGCATAGAAAGGAAACGACATGAAAAAAGAGTACAAAATGAGCGCTGCCCGTCAGCAGGAGCTGCAGGATGAGCTGACCTACCTCAAGACCGTGCGCGAAAAGGAAGTGGCGGAGCTGATCAAAGAGGCCCGCGGCTTCGGCGACCTGAGCGAAAACAGCGAGTATGACGAAGCGAAAAACGAGCAGGGCAAGCTGTACTCCCGTATCGCTGAGGTCGAGGAGATCCTGCTGCACACCGTCATCGTCGACGAAAACGACGCGGGCACGAACGGCATCAGCATCGGCTGCCGTGTGACCGTGCAGGATGTGAAGTCCGGCCGCGAGCTGCCCGAGTATAAGGTCGTCGGCTCGCAGGAGGCCGACCCCATGCACCGCGCCATCTCCGAGGATTCCCCCTTCGGCAAGGCGCTCATGGGCGCAAAAGAGGGCGATGAGGTCACCGTGGAGGCCCCTGTCGGTGCCATCGTCTACCGCATCGTCAAGATCGAACGTTAAGCTGTATTATATAGAGTAGGAGTAAAGAAATATCATGGCTGAAGAAATTATCCAGACCAACGCTCCCGAGCAGGACCTCAGCGAGATCCTGAAGGTCCGCCGCGAAAAGCTCGCAGCGCTGCGCGCCGAGGGCCGCGATCCCTTCAAGGAGACGCGCTTCGACGTGACGCACCATGCTCAGGACATCAAGGACAACTTTGACGCGCTTGAGGGCAGCGAGGTCCGCATCGCGGGCCGCCTGATGAGCAAGCGCG
>OKSI01000905.1_pt1 | contig 10503 bp, 7 predicted proteins | sample 1606221 | NCBI WGS metagenome assembly OKSI01 (sample SAMEA3879540, study PRJEB24766) | human gut metagenome | biome: human-associated habitat; feature: feces | place: USA | collected 1985/1987 | reverse complement strand
GAACCAGCAGGTCAGAGAATCTTCCGGCATCGCCGTATCTTTCAAGACCAATTCATCAGTAATCTCCATAAAGACCAATTACGCCTATCTGTATTATGGAATCAATACCGGAGGCTTCTCTGCCCGCGGATATGACCTCTATATAAAGAAGGACGGAAAATGGCTGTGGGCCGCTGCAGGCGCTGCTCCTCTCAACAAGGAACAGGACTACAACTATGTGATTCTCAAGAACATGGACAACACGGAGAAGGAATGCCTGCTCTACCTGCCACTTTTCAGTGAGGAGAATTCCATACAAATAGGCGTGCAGGAAGGCGCCACCATTACCAAGGGCGAAGCACCGTTCCGCCACCGCATCGGCATCTTCGGATCAAGCTTCACACATGGAACGAGCACATCACGTCCGGGAATGGCATATCCGGCACAGTTTACCAGAAACACGGGCATACAGATGCTTAGCCTCGGATGCAGCGGGAACTGCAAGATGCAGACATATTTCGCTGACGCATTGGCAGATGCAGACGTGGATGCATTCGTATTCGATTCATTCTCAAACCCGGATGCAGCAATGATAAAGGAGCGCCTGTTCCCGTTCATCGAGAAGCTCCAGGCCGCCCATCCGGGAGTTCCTCTCATATTCCAGCAGACAATCTACCGCGAAAAAAGGAACTTCGACCACTGGGCAGAAAATGTCGAAGCAGCCAAGATGGAAATGGCTGACAGCATGATGAAACTGGCATGCAAACTTTATAAGGACGTGTATTTCATCAGCACGGACGCCACCGATGCAGTACATGACAGCAGCGTAGACGGCGTTCATCCGGGAGACCACGGATACACGCTCTGGGCAGAATCCATCCAGAAGCAGATTCTGAAGATTCTGAAGAAATACGGCATAAAGTAATCCCTACAAAATATGAAAATCAACAAAAAGACATCAGTATTGGCCTCGATGAGCATCATACTCGCATCCTGCGGAGCCGGACAGACATCCGGATCCAGCGCCATTCCTGAGGACAAAGCTGTCGAAAACAAAGTCGAAAGCGTCCTGAAGAAAATGACCCTGGAAGAAAAAGTCGGGCAGATGATACAACTCACTGCCGGGGCCTTCTGCACGGACGATTTGGTCGATACTGCGAAAGTAAGACACCTCGTAAAAGAATATAAGATAGGCTCGTTCCTGAACACGTTCGGCCCTACCAGCCGCCCGAGAGCCGTCACGGCAGAGCAGATCAAGAAGATCCAGGACATCACGATGGAAGAACTCGGAATCCCTATGGTCTACGGACTGGACATGATTCACGGCGCCTCCTATCTCGATGATGCCACTTTCTATCCGCAGGAAGTGAACCTGGCAGCAACATTCGACAGGTCCTATGCCGAGATGATGGGCAAGGTAATCGCCTATGAATCAAGGGCCGCAATGACCCCGTGGGTATTCTCTCCTGTCATGGACCTGAGCAGAAACCCAAGTTGGCCGAGAGTCTGGGAAAGCTGGGGCGAAGATCCTTACCTCCAGTCAGAAATGTCCGTAGCGGAAGTGATTGGCGCCCAGGGTTCTGACCCGAACCACATAGGACTGGAAAACGTAGCGGTAAGCATCAAGCATTATCTCGGCTACGGAGCTGCAGCTACCGGTAAAGACAGGACACCGGCATACATTGCACCTGACGACCTGAGGGAAAAATATTTCAGTCCATTCAAGGATTGCATGCAGGCAGGAGCATTGACCATGATGGTCAACTCTGCATCAATCAACAGCGTGCCGGTCCACGCGAGCCATGAGTACCTGACAGAATGGGCGAAAGAGCAGCTCAAGTGGGACGGAATGACCGTGACCGACTGGGCAGACATCAACAACCTCTTCACCCGCGAGCATATCGCCGCCGACAGGAAAGAAGCCGTAGCCCTCGGCATCAATGCCGGTATCGACATGATAATGGATCCTTACGACCCTGAAGTCTGCAAGGACATCATCGCCGCTGTCAATGAAAAGATGATTCCGATGTCACGCATAGATGACGCCGTGCGACGCGTATTGAGGCTGAAAGTGCGTCTGGGACTGTTCGAGAACCCTGTTTGGAATGTGGACAATTATGCCAAGTTCGCATGCAAGGAGTTCCAGGACAATTCCTATGATGCAGCGGTAGAGTCCATGGTCCTGCTCAAGAACGAGGACAATGTATTGCCGATAAGTGCAGGCAAGAAAATCCTTGTCGTAGGTCCTAACGCCAATTCCATGAGAACATTGAACGGCGGATGGTCATACACATGGCAGGGTGACGCCGACAAGTTCGCAAGTCAGTACAACACCATTTTCGAAGCATTGCAGAAAGTCTATGGAGAGAAAAATGTTTCCTATGTAGCCGGAGTCAACTACAACATGGCGTCCGGAAAATGGGATAAAGAAACCGACATTGACATAAACGCTGCGGTACGCGCCGCGAGGAAGGCGGACATCATTGTCGCCTGCATCGGCGAGAACACCTATTGCGAGACACCGGGCAACATCAACGACCTCAACCTGTCATCGAACCAGAAGGAACTTGTAAGAAGCCTTGCGAAGACCGGAAAACCTATCGTGATGGTATTGAACGAAGGACGTCCGAGAATCATCAAAGGCAGTCGTGGACATCATGCTGCCGGGCAATTACGGCGGAGATGCATTGGCATCGCTCATCTCCGGCAAGGAGAACTTCAGCGGAAGACTGCCGTTCACCTACAGCAAATACGTAAACTCCCTTCACACATACGATTACAAGGTCAGCGAGAATGTCCAGACAATGGACGGCCTGTACAATTACGATGCGACAATGGACGTCCAGTGGCCGTTCGGCGCGGGACTCAGCTACACCAGTTTCGAGTACAGCGACCTCAAGTCGATTTCGCCTGTTCAGTTCAATGCTGATGACATGTTGACCTTCGAAGTTACCGTCAAGAATACCGGCAGCGTGAAAGGCAAGGAAGCTGTGCTGCTGTTCTCAAGCGACATCATCGCAAGCAAAGTACCTGATGTCAAGAGGTTACGTCAGTTCACCAAGGTAGAGCTCAACCCTGGAGAGAGCAAGATCGTACGTCTGGAAATCCCTGCACATGAACTTGCTTTCGTAGGTCATGACGGAAAGTGGAGACTGGAGAAAGGTCAGTTCAGAATCGCCTGCGGCAGCGAATCCACGATGATTGACTGCACGGAAACGAAAGTCTGGGACACCCCGAACATCGACTGAAAAACTACTTGAAAGGCTCTTCCAAGATACTGCGCCGATAAAGCACAGTTTCATATATAAATCTGATAATCAGATGAATAAGGAAAGCCGCCAAAAGTATATGGACCGCTATCGCCGGGTTGCCGGAGATGGCGGTTCTTGTTATGCCATGAGTAATGAACCACACGGCGAAAAAGCCTGCCATGGCCCAAATGCTGGAATTGCGGATAGGCCTTGAAGCCGTGGCCCCGACATAAATGCCGTCCCAGGTAAATGCGGCACAGCCGACCAGCGGCATCGGAATAAGCCAAGGAATAAACTCCATGGACGCAGCCACCACATCATGGTCGGAAGTGAACACATAAAGCATCTGCCGTCCGAAGAGCCCGTACATCACCATGAAAACAGCCGCCACGCACATACTCCAGAAGAAAACGCATTTCACGGTAGAACGCACGGCAGGCAAATCCCTGCGGCCGACGAATTTTCCGGTCATTGCTTCGCCTGCATAAGCGAAGCCATCGACAAAATAAGAGAAAATCATCATCAACTGTACCAGTATCGAGCTGACAGCCAGCATCATATCGCCATAACGCGTCGAAATCACGGTAATGCCGGCATAAATCGCCATTATACAGAGCGAACGCAGGAACAAATCGGCATTGAGCGTAAAAAATTTCTTCATCTGGCTGTCCACGAATGCTTTACGCGCATCCTGCATAGAGAACTCCGCGAAGACCTTCTTGCGGTATTTGAAAAATATCACAGAAAAAGCGAAAAGGAGACCGGAATACTGAGCAATCAACGTTCCGGTGGCAATGCCGTTGAAACCGATGCCGTCGAATCCGACAGCAGCCACACCCATCGACAGACAAATGCTTCCGACGATATTCATGGCATTGACTATCAAGTCCGTAACCATCGGACTGATACTGTCCTGCATCCCGATGAACCAGCCTTTCAGGGCCATGAGGGTCAATGTCGCCGGCGCAGCCCAGATACGGATATGGAAATAACTCTCCGCGAGCGTCCGGACTGCAGGTGAACTCTCCACGAACAGGAACACGAAATCCACGAAAATCCATTGTATCAATATACATATCAATGCAATGGACATCGACACCCCGACGGCGCGTATCAGCGTTCCCGCCGCAGCTTTCATGTCTCCGCGCCCATAAGCCTGGGCCGTCATTCCTCCGGTTCCGATACGAAGAAAACTGAAATTCCAATATAAAAGGTCGAAAAGCAGCGTTCCGATGGACATTCCACCGATCAGCACCGGCGCATCACCCTCCAGATGTCCGGCTACCGCAATGCCGACAATTCCCACCAGCGGCACCGTGATATTGGCCAGAATGCTGGGAACGGCAAGTCTAAGGATCTCTTTATGAAGTATGTTCATCTGAATTTCTTATCTTCTTCTATCATACCGAGATATGAGGAATAGCGTTCCGGACTGATTTCGCCGTTATCCACGGCTTCCTTCACCGCACAGCCAGGCTCATGAGTATGCGTACAAGGCGTAAAACGGCAATTCTCCGCCGCCTTGAGCATCTCCGGAAAATATCTCGCTATTTCTTCTTTCTCCAGATTCACCAGACCGAAACCCCTTAGGCCCGGCGTATCAATCACGGCACCGCCCGATGCCAGCCGATACATCTCATACAAGGAAGTCGTATGCTTACCCTGAAGATGTGCAACGGAAATCTTCCCGATCTTCGGGTCCAGCGACGGGTCCAAAGCCTTTATCAATGAGGACTTTCCGACTCCGGACTCGCCTGAAAACAGGCAAACATTGCCATTGCAGATGCCGCGCAGCTCCTCAATTCCCTCGCCCGTCTTCGCCGAAGCCTGCACCACACGATAACCCGCCCCGGTGTATATGTCAATGAAATTCTGCACGGCTTCAGGCGCCTCGTTCCTATACAAATCCACCTTGTTCATGACAATCGTGACCGGCACGCCATAGACCTCGCACGTCACGAGCATCCTGTCCAGAAAAGGCAGCTTGATTTCAGGAAAATACAGGGACACCACGGCAAAAGCCATGTCGATATTGGCCGCAATCACATGCGACTGCCTGGAAAGATTCGTGGACTTTCTGACCACGAAATTCTTTCTGTCCAGAATCTCCGTTATCAATGCAGGATTTTCCAATGTCACTTCGCCGGGAGTTTCAGTCCCTGTTTCGAAAAGGACATGGTCCCCGACCGCAACCGGATTTGTAGAGTCATTGGATTTCAAGCGGATACGACCTTTCAATACTGCCGGAAACGGATTCCAGTCCGGCAGCATGGAAAGCATATAATGACTTCCGGCATTCTTTACGACCGTAGCTTCTCCTGTCATGATAGTAAACGTCTTTTAAACCTCTTCCCAGATGTAAATCTTGTCACCGCGACGAAGCCTTACAGGAATCTTGCCGTCAGCATTTACCTGAACGGCATCAGCCTCGGCCCTCGACTTCGACGGAGAATCATCGGCATTCGGATTGATTTCGACATCTCCGTCACGAACGCCCTTGTTCTCCGGCACGATGGCGACAGAGCAGCGGACTCCCTTCACGGCCTCCTCGGCAGGCTTCAGCGCCACACGCAAGTCATTGACAGTAAATTCAATGACACCGGTCGTAGCACCTGTGGCCATGCATTTGGCGCCCAGTTTCAGCGATGCGGACTCGACAGCGATTTCGGCTACACCGATGCGGTCAAACCAATTCGTAACCTTGCCGCAATACACTTTCTTCCTGGTCGCGGAGCTACCGTAGACAGAACTCCATTCGCCCAGACGCGCACCCTGATAATAACCATCCCAGAATCCGCGGTTGAACACTTCCGAGAGTTCCTCCTTCAGTGAAGCAGCCAGTTCCGGCGTATATGTCCCGTCACAAACGGCATCAGCAGCCTGGCGATAGCATTGGGCACAACGCTTCACATATTCGGCAGATCTTGCACGTCCCTCTATCTTGAACACCTTCACGCCAGCGTCGATGATCTTGTCCATGAACTCTATGGTACACAGGTCTTTAGGGGACATGATATATTTGTTGTCAATGTTCAGCTGAGTGCCGGTTTCCAGATCCGTGACCTCATAGCCGCGACGACAGAGCTGATAACATGCGCCACGATTCGCGGAAGCACCATACGTCTGCAAACTGAGATAGCACTTGCCGGAGATGGCCATGCACAACGCGCCATGAGCGAACATCTCGATACGCACGAGATCACCGGCAGGGCCTTTAATCTCCTCGCGCTGTATCGTCTCATATATATCCTTGACCTGATGGAGATTAAGCTCGCGCGCAAGCACCACGACATCGGCGAACTGCGCATAAAATTTGAGCGCGTCCGCGTTCGAAATGCTCAACTGTGTGGAGATATGGACTTCCATTCCGATCTGGCGGCAATACATTATCGCTGCCATGTCGGACGCGATCACCGCATCCACACCGGCCGCTTTCGCAGCGTCCAGAGCCCTGTGGGCAGGTTCAATGTCTTCCTGATAAAGGACAATGTTCAGCGTCAGATATGTCTTGACCCCGTGCTGCCGGCAGATCCTTACTATTTCCGCCAAATCTTCCGGCTGGAAATTGTTCGCCGAATGCGACCTCATATTGAGGTTTCCCACGCCGAAATATACGGAATCCGCTCCGCCTTCGATAGCCGCCATCAGGCATTCGAAATTCCCCGCAGGGGCCATTATCTCCAGTTCCTTCTTCTCCATCATGCTTAATTTTTTCTACCTATAAGCTTGTCGGCGAAGCGCTTGAGCATTTCATAGCGCACTTTGCCGAGATCAAGTTCCTCCACAGCATCCATGGCTTCTTCGGTAAGTCGCAATATTTCTTGCTGAGCCATTTTGTCCACGCCGAGACGCACATATATGTCCTTGACAGCCTTTATCTTGGCAGCCTTCTGCTCATCCGTGTCCACCGGCATTGCCATAGCCTCGTCCATTGCGGCCCCGTCCAATTCGGAAGCCTTGATCGTGAGCCAGCATTTCTTCTTGTTTATGATGTCGCCGCCGATAGGCTTGCCGAACACCTTCTCATTGCCGAAGGCATCCAGCCAGTCGTCAGCGATCTGGAATGCCAGACCGAGCGCATAACCGTACCTGTAGAGATTTCCTGCGTCTTCATCATCAGCGCCTGCGATAAGGGCACCCATCTTGGCAGAGCAGGCGATCAGCACCGCAGTTTTCAGCCCGATCATCTGCATATACTGGTCCATGGACACCTTGTCCAGAGCCTCGAAATCCATGTCATATTGCTGACCTTCACACACTTGCGCAGCCGTATTGCTGAAGAGCTTCAGCACCTTGCCGATGACGGCCTCCGGAGCATGGGAAATTCGTTTGTAACTGTCAATGCACATCACGTCGCCGGACAGGATCGCCCCGTCCTCGCCCCATTTCGTCCATACTGTCGGATTGCCGCGTCTGAGCGGAGACTTGTCCATGATGTCATCATGGATCAATGTAAATGTATGGAACACCTCAAGTCCGGCTGCCGGCTGGAGTATCTCATCATTGAACTCATCCTTGAAAAGAGAGTACGCAATAAGACAAAGCCTTGGGCGCAAGCGCTTTCCGCCACAGTCAATCATGTATCTGAGCGGGTCATAAAGCCCTGCAGGTTCCTGAGAGAAACTGATTTCGGAGAACAATGCCTTGATGCTCTCGTCGATCTGTAATTCGCTGATCATAAAAACAAAATTTTTACGAATTTACGATTTTTTTACCGGAATTCCATGTGCCGGGCCGGGCCGCGCAAAATCAGTTCAAGACGACATTGTCGAAATAGTCATCGAAGATGGCCTTGGCGCGGGAAAGCTGGTCCGGAGTGTTCAGCGGAACGTCGCGGAGCTTGTATTCCTGGCCGATGCTTTCATATTTATGGACCCCGAGCGTGTGATAAGGAAGAATTTCCACGCGCTGCAGCATGCTGTAGGAGGAGAAATGTGCCCCGAGCGCCCGGATATCCTCTTCGGAATCGCTGTAGCCCGGCACCAGAACGTAGCGCATCCAGAACGGCTTGCCGTGTTCCTCCAGCCACGATGCCGTACGGAGAGTGACGGCATTGTCCCTTCCCGTTATCGCCTGATGCCGCTGCGGATTGAACTCCTTGACATCCAGGAGAACCAGGTCCACAAGCCCGAACAATTCCTCGACATCCGGATTCCACACGCCGCCGTTGGTATCCAGACAGACATGTATTCCATTATCCTTCAGCATTTTGACAAGCGGTATCAATGCTTTCGCCTGCGATGTAGGTTCTCCGCCGGAAAACGTAACCCCGCCTCGTTTGCCGAAAAACGGCTTCTGGTTCAGCGCCATACGCAGGATTTCCTCCGGAGCGGTCGGTGTTCCTCCTTCAAATGCTATCGTATCGGGATTTGCACAATACAGACAACGGAATGGGCAGCCTTGAAGGAAAACGACGAGCCTGAGACCAGGCCCGTCGTAAGTCCCCATTGATTCATATGAATGGACATTGATATTCATATCCTACATCGACTGGTGGAATGTTCTTGCGATGACCTCAAGCTGATGTTCACGGCTGAGTTTCACGAAATTGACGGCATAACCGGACACGCGGATCGTTAGCTGCGGATATTTCTCCGGATGTTCCATGGCATCCTCAAGCATCTCGCGGTTAAGGACATTGACATTCAGATGATGTGCGCCCTTGGCGAAATAGCCGTCCATCATTGTCACGAGATTCTCGACTCTCTCCTCGGGGGTCGGGCCGAGAGACTTCGGAACGATGGAGAACGTGTTGCTGATACCGTCCTTCGCATCATTGTAATCAAGCTTGGAAACTGATGACAGTGAAGCGATTGCACCATGACAGTCGCGGCCGTGCATAGGATTTGCACCCGGAGCGAAAGCCTTGCCCTTCTCGCGGCCGTCAGGAGTTGCACCCGTCTTCTTTCCGTACATCACGTTGGATGTAATCGTAAGGATGGACAATGTCGGTTCTGCGTTCTTGTGGACAGGGAGCTTCTTCAACTCGCCGCTGAAGAAATGCACAAGTTCCTTGGCAATCAGGTCCACGCGGTCGTCATCATTGCCGAAACATGGATACTCACCATTGATTTCGAATCCGTCGGTAAGGCCCTCCTCATTACGGTGCGCCTTCACCTTGGCGAACTTGATGGCAGAGAGGGAATCCGCCGCAATCGACAGACCTGCAACGCCATACGCAAGATTGATCTTCGGATCGGTGTCGATGAGCGCCATCTGCGAACGTTCGTAATCATATTTGTCATGCATGTAGTGGATGATGTTCATAGACTCGTTATATACACGGGCCACCTCATGAAGCACCTTCTTGTATCTGTCCACAACCTCTTCGTAATTCAGTTCGTCGCTCTTGAGAGGCTCGATGCCTTCCACCATGACGGTTCCGGTGTTCTCGCACCTTCCGCCGTTCAACGCGAGCAACAATGCCTTCGCAAGGTTCGCCCTGGCGCCGAAGAACTGAATAGCCTTGCCTACAGCCTGATACGATACACAGCATGCGATACCGTAATCCTCTTCGCCACGGATCTTGCGCATCAGGTCGTCATTTTCATACTGCACGGAACTGGTATCTACGGAAACCTTGGCACAGAACTCCTTGAATCCTTCCGGAAGGGACGGACTCCAAAGCACGGTCATGTTCGGCTCCGGTGCAGGTCCGAGGTTGTAAAGCGTCTGGAGGAAACGGAATGAAGTCTTGGTAACCTTGATCTTGCCGTCATTGTAACGTCCGGCAAGAGCCTCGGTAACCCATGTAGGGTCGCCTGCAAAAATGTCATTGTAAGACTGCATCCTGAGATGGCGCACCATCCTGAGCTTCATGACGAACTGGTCCACAAGTTCCTGCGCGAAAGTCTCGTCAATGAGGCCGCTCTCCAGGTCGCGGTGAATGTAGATATCGAGGAATGAGGAAACATTGCCGAGCGACATTGCCGCGCCGTCCTGCTCCTTCACGGCAGCAAGATAACCCATGTACACCCACTGGACAGCCTCCTGCGCGGTTTCTGCAGGACGTCCCAGTTCCAGGCCGTACATCTCGCCCAGCTGTTTCATTTCTTTCAATGCCTTTATCTGTTCTGCGACTTCCTCGCGGAGGTTGATGCGGGCATCCGTCATCGGACCGGTCAGATTCTTCAGGTCCTGCTGCTTGGCCTCTATGAGCCTGTCGATTCCATAGAGCGCGATACGGCGGTAATCACCGATGATACGGCCTCTGGAATAGTTGTCAGGAAGACCTGTAAGGAATCCCAACTTTCTGAATTTCAATATCTCATCA
>OKSI01000893.1_pt1 | contig 10604 bp, 10 predicted proteins | sample 1606221 | NCBI WGS metagenome assembly OKSI01 (sample SAMEA3879540, study PRJEB24766) | human gut metagenome | biome: human-associated habitat; feature: feces | place: USA | collected 1985/1987 | reverse complement strand
GGCAATCATACCACAAGATGCAGTACCCACGATGCAATTTTACCCTTGCCGTGCAGCGCGTTCGTGAAGTAGTAGATGCACTTCCGGAGGAAGACGCGGCGCTGCTTCGTGCATTATATCTGCAAACGCCGCCGCTGACCCTGCGTGCCTACAGCGAGAAAACAGGAATCCCGGTGATGACGCTGCATTACAGAAAAGAAAAGCTGCTTCGGCTTTTGAAGCAGCAAATCTGAGTCAGGTGCTCTGAGCCCCAGCCGCCAGCAGCATCCGCTCCAGCTCCCTCGCGGCGACGCTCAGGGGCTGCCCCTTCCGTTTCACGATGCACACGGCACGCAGCGGGAGGGGCTCTTGCAGTTCGATGCGGCGCACATTATCAGACGGACGAATGAACGCCTCCGGCACGATGCCGACGCCAAGACCCGCTTCTGCCATTGGGATGATCTGGTCAGCCGTGGCGGCTTCGATGGCGGGTTGAAAAGCAACGCCCTGCGCGGTGAAAACAGAGACGTAGAACGCATGGGAGGTCGTGCCCGCGCCGAGCGTGATGAGTGGATACGCTTCCAGCTCGGAAAGCGCGACGCTTCGTCCAAGCAAACCGGAAAAGGCCGGCGCGCAGATCGGAACCTCCCGAATTTCTTTGACGATCGTCTGCGTGAGAGACGGCGAGAGCGTAACCGGCGTTGTGATGACCGCAAAATCTGCCGTCGTCTCGTGCAGCGCCGCGACGGCCTGCGGCGTGGAGTGGTTGCTGATGCGAAGATGCACGCCGGGGTACTTTTCCTGATACCTTTTAAGTACCGGCAGGAGTAAACACCGAAGCGCACCCTCGCTTGCTGCCAGAAACACGTTTCCGCGCTCGAGCGTCCGACTCTGCGTCACGGCGGCTTCGCCCGCTTCAATTTCCGTACAGGCGATCTTTATGTGCCGGTACAGCCCCTCGCCCTCCGGGGTCAGAATCATGCCGCGGTTCGTGCGCGAAAAGAGCGGACAGCCGATCTCCGCCTCTAAGTTCCGAATCGCGCGTGTTAAGTTTGGCTGGCTGTTCTGCAGCGCCTCCGCCGCCTTCGTCAGATTGCCGCACCTGGCGACGTGATAGAAAATCCGGTAATACTCGTAGCTGATATACATGGCACCCTCCGTGCATTCGTTTCTCTTCTGCCATTCTATTTTGATATATCGGAAATGTCAAATATAGATTTTACATATTTCATTTTTCTGCTACGATAGGGGCGGTCAAGAGAAAAAATGTAAGACAGGAGCGAAAAAAGATGGAACGGACGATCATCTGCATCAGCCGCCAGTATGGCAGCGGCGGCCGGGAAATTGGCGAAGCAGTCGCAAAAAAGCTGGGGATTCCCTGCTACGATAAATGCCTCATTCAAAAAGCCGCGCAGGAAGCGGGGCTTTCCGAAACCGCCGTCGCGGAATACGACGAAAAGGGCGAGGATTTTGGCATTGCCGTCTCGGGCAATCCCTTTGCGGACACCGCCGCGCTGGGCGAGGCGTTTTACTCGGAAGAAGCGCGGGTCTTTGAAGCCGAGCGCCGCGCGATTTTAGAGCTTGCAGAAAAGGGTGACTGCGTCATCATTGGCCGGTGTGCCTCCGCCATTCTGCGGGCCGCAGGCTACCGTCCGCTTTCCGTTTTCATCTATGCGGATAGCGCCGACCGGGCAAAGCGCATTGCAGCGCGTAATAATTTGGATGAAAAACGCGCTCTTCATAAGGCGCAGAAGGTCGACCGGATGCGCAAGCACCACTTTGATTTTTACGCGGACACACTCTGGGGCGAACCGGAAAGCTACGATCTGATGCTATCTTCGAGTGAGTATGGCATCGACGGCGCGGCAAACGTTATTGCATCCGCGAAGGAGGCGATGCAACATGAATAAGGATCTGACGACAGGCAAGCCCGAGAAGGTCCTCTGGCAGTTCTGCCTGCCGCTCTTTGGCAGCATCATTTTCCAGCAGCTGTACAACATCGCCGACAGTCTGGTGGCGGGCAAGTTCATCGGTGAAAATGCACTGGCTGCGGTGGGCAACAGCTACGAGATCACCCTGATCTTCATCGCCTTTGCCTTTGGCTGCAACATCGGCTGCTCGGTCATCGTGTCCCGCTACTTTGGCGCAAAGGAATACCGCGAGATGAAGACCTCGGTCTACACCTCCCTCATCGGCTCTGCCGTGCTGTGCGCCGTGCTGATGGGCATTGGTCTGCTGGGCTGCGACGCCCTGCTGAAGCTCATCAACACCCCGGAGGAGATCCTTGCGGACTCTGCGCTGTATCTGGATATCTACGTTCTGGGCCTGCCCTTCATGTTCTTCTACAACATTGCCACCGGCATCTTCTCTGCCCTTGGCGACAGCAAGACCCCCTTCTACTTCCTTGCAGTCTCTTCTTTGTCCAACATCGGCGTGGACATCTTGTTTGTAGCCGGTTTTAAGATGGGCATTGCCGGTGTGGCATGGGCTACCTTCCTGTGTCAGGGTGTCAGCTGCGTGCTGGCCATGGTGGTGGTGTTCCGCCGCATCCGCGCCTTCCACACCGAGGGTCATGTGCAGCTGTTCTCGTGGAATATGCTGGGCAAGGTGGCCGTGGTGGCTGTGCCCAGCATTCTGCAGCAGAGCTTTGTCTCGGTGGGCAACATCATCCTGCAGAGCATCATCAACACCTTTGGTGCCAGCGTCATTGCAGGCTACTCTGCCGCCGTCAAGCTGAACAACATGGTCATCACCTCCTTTACCACCTTGGGCAACGGCATCTCCAACTACACCGCCCAGAACATGGGTGCCGGCAAGATGGACCGCGTGAAGGAAGGCTTTGGCGCAGGCCGCAATCTGGTGTGGCTGCTGTGCGTGCCGCTGGTGGTGCTGTACTTCTTCTTTGGCCGCTTTTTGCTGCTGCTGTTCATGAACGACCCGCAGGGTCCTGCCATTGACACCGGTATGCTGTTTTTGCGCATCCTCTCTCCCTTCTACTTTGTGGTGTCGGTCAAGCTGGTGGCAGACGGCATTCTGCGCGGCTGCGGCCTGATGGTGCGGTTCATGATTGCCACCTTCACCGACCTGATTTTGCGCGTGGGCATTGCCGCCGTGCTCAGCGCCACCGCGCTGGGCTCTACCGGCATCTGGTTGGCATGGCCTGTGGGCTGGTGCATCGGCACGGCACTTTCCATGGTGTTCTACGTCACCGCCATCCGCAAGGCACTGGCAGAGCCGGTGGCTGTTGCCGAGGCCGAGGGACAGGCCGCCGAAGTCCGCGCCGAGGCCGAATTTGCCGCCGACGCCGAGATGGAGACCCTGTAACCTTTTTGCAACTTGTGAATCCATTTCATCTCACAGATAAACAAAATGAACAATTTGAAATAGTGCACAAAATCGTGCTTTAATTTTTGTATAAAGTATCAACAAAGCCGAGAAAATGCGCCCAAAAGTATGGACGGTTTGTGAATTGCGGATTTGAACCCAGATAGCTATAATAACAGACAAGAGCAGAAGCAAGGCCGCTTTAGAGGGGAAGGGCCTTGCTTCCGTTTTTATCAATTTACTTTATAGAACACTCCGAAGGAGGAGATTTTTATGAAAAAGATGATCACTCGTCGTCAGTTCATGGCTGCTGCCGGTGTTGTTGCCGCAGCAAGCGCTCTGACTGCCTGCGGCGGTTCTTCCGCAAGCACGGCCGCTTCTTCTGCTGCCGGTTCTACCGCCGGTTCCGCTGCTGCCTCCGGCAGCACCATCAAGGTGGGTGTTCTGGGCCCCATGACCGGCGATGCTTCCGTTTACGGTCAGGCTGTTGTAAACGGTGCCAGCCTGTACATGAAGCAGGTCAATGCCGATGGCGGTGTCAACGGCAAGCAGCTGGAGATCATCACCATGGACGAGCAGGGCGATGCTACCCAGGCTGTCACCTGCTTTACCAAGATGGTGGATCAGGGCATCACCGCTTTGGTGGGCGATGTTACCACCACCCCAACGCTGGCTGTCGCCGCTGAGAGCGCCGATTACAATATGCCCATGGTCACCGCTTCCGCTACTGCCGAGGCTGTTACCTACGATGCCGAGACCGACACCGTGAACGCCAACGTGTTCCGTGCAACCTTTACCGACCCGTTCCAGGGCATCAAGATGGCTGACTACGCTTACAAGAAGCTGGGCTACACCAAGGCAGCCGTTATTTTCCAGAAGGGCGCTGACTACAACGAGGGTCTGGCCGAGAATTTCGTGACCGAGTTCGAGAGCCTGGGCGGCACCGTTGTCGATCAGGAGACCTACTCCGAGGGCGATGTGGACTACAAGACCCAGCTGACCACCATTCTGGGCAAGGGTCCCGAGGTAGTGTTCTGCCCCAACTACTATCAGGAAATTGGTCAGATCCTTGCGCAGGCCGAGAGCGTTGGCCTGACCGTTCCCTTCCTGGGCGGCGACGGCTGGGATGGTCTGGAGGGCTACGCTACTGCCGACCAGCTGAAGGATGCTTACTTCTGCGCCAACTACGCAAAGGGCTCCAATCCCGACTTTGAGAACGCCTACAAGGCTGAGTACGGCGAGGAGTACCCCAACGGCTTTGCACCTCTGGGCTACGATGCAGCCATGACCGTTGTGTACGGCATTAAGGCAGCTGAGGAGCAGGGCCTCGAGGCTGGCTCTGACGAGTACAAGCAGGCCGTCATCGATGCCATTGCCGGCGGCACCATCGAGGGCATCACCGGCACCTTTACCTTCGACGAGCACCACAACCCTGTCAAGCAGACCGCTATCCTGTGCTTTGACGGCGCAACCCCCGTGCTGAAGGAAATGTTCTGATCTGCGCCGTTCCATCCACCGGTGATGGAGCCGCCCGCACAGAGCAAACCCCATGATTTTCTGGAGAACGCCGGAACAGCTTTTTTCTGGTCAGGCGTTCTCCGTTTTTTATATCAAAAAGTGTAAACGCCGCAAAGAAAGGAAGTATCCAACCATGACAGTGTTCTTTAGCCAGCTGATCAACGGCTTGTCCCTTGGCAGCATCTATGCACTGATCGCACTGGGCTACAGCATGGTGTACGGCATCATCCTGCTGCTGAACTTTGCCCACGGCGATGTCATCATGGTGGGTGCATACATGTCCTGGTTCGTTATGAACCAGCTGGGCCTTGGCCCGGTCACCGCTGTGTGCGCCACCATCATCACCTGTACGCTGCTGGGCGTGGTGATCGAAAAAATCGCCTACACCCCCCTGCGCAGCGCACCCCGCATCTCGCTGCTGATCACCGCCATTGGTGTCTCCTTCTTTCTGGAGTACACGGCAGAACTGATCCTCGGCTCGGGTGCAAAGGTGATCCCCGCCTACTACACCAACCAGACCTTCCGTCTGGGCAAGGTGCCGCTGGGCCTTACCTCCATCATCACGCTGGTGGTCACCGTGCTGTCCATGCTGGTGCTCACCTTTCTGGTGCAAAAGACTAAGCTTGGCAAGGCCATGCGCGCCGTTTCGGAGGATATGGATGCTGCCCGCCTGATGGGCATCAACGTCAACAGCACCATTTCCTTTACCTTTGCCGTTGGCTCGGCGCTGGCGGGCATCGGCAGCGTGCTGTACTGCTGCTCCTACCCGCAGGCCACCCCCACCATGGGCTCCATGCTGGGTCTGAAAGCTTTCGTTGCCGCCGTGCTGGGCGGCATCGGTTCCATTCCGGGTGCCATGATCGGCGGCATTGCCATCGGCCTGTGCGAGTGCTTTGTTTCCGCCATCGGCCTTTCCGCTTGGAAGGACGCTGTTACGTTTGCAATTCTGATCATCGTGCTGCTGGTCAAGCCCACGGGCTTCCTTGGCCGCAAGGTGCAGGAAAAGGTGTAAGGGGGCATAACGATGAAAACCAACCGTAAAACCATCAAAATGCCCGTGCGCTACCTGATGAACGCCGTGCTGGTGGCGCTGCTGTTCGTGGGGCTTTCCTTCCTCACCCAGAATGTGCTGTCCACCTACCAGAACAAGGTGCTGCTGACCGTGGGCATCAACATCATTCTGGCTGTCTCGCTGAACGTTGCCACCGGTTATCTGGGGCAGCTGCCGCTGGGTCACGCCGGTTTTATGGCCGTGGGTGCCTACACCTGCGCGCTGTTTACGAAGTATTCCAACCTGCCCAAAGGCGTTGCCTTTGTTATCGGTCTGGTGCTGGCATGGATCATGGCCGGGCTGTTCGGGGTGCTCATCGGCATCCCCGCCCTGCGCCTGACCGGCGACTATCTGGCCATCCTGACGCTGGGCTTTGGCGAGATCATCCGCATCACCTTGAACAACATTGATGATGTGCTGGGCTTCAAGCTGTTCTACGGCGCAAAGGGCCTGAAGAACATCCCCAAGTACTCTAACTACTGGAACGTATTCCTGTGCGTGGTCATCACCTGCTTCCTCATCCACGCCATGATGAAGAGCCGCCACGGCCGTGCCGACAACGAGATCGCCGCCGAAAGCTGCGGCATCCAGACTACCTATTATAAGGTGATGGCCTTTGCCTTCTCCGCCGCCTTTGCAGGCTTAGCGGGCGGCCTGTACGCCTGCTATCTGGGCGTGCTGGATCCCTCTACCTTCGGCTTTATGAAGTCCATCGAAATTCTGGTCATGGTGGTGCTGGGCGGCATGGGCTCCATGCTGGGCTCCATCCTGTCCGCTACCGTGCTGACCATCCTGCCCGAGGCCACCCGCAGCTTTGAGAGCTACCGCATGGTGGTCTACTCGCTGGTGCTGGTGCTGATGATGATCTTCCGCCCGGGCGGACTGCTGGGCAGCTACGATTTCTCCCTGAGCCTCATCGTGGAAAAGGCCATGAACGGCGAACTGTTCCGCAAACATACCAAAAAGGAGGCCGCTGACCATGAGTGAGTTCAAGACCAGACTGCACAGTGTGCCCTCCGGCGGTTTTCTGACCGATCGCGACAAGGACAAAAAGCCCATTCTGGACGTGCGTGAGCTGGGCATCGACTTTGGCGGCCTGACCGCCGTGGACAACTTTAACCTGATGATCGGCCGCAACGAGATCGCCGGCCTGATCGGCCCCAACGGCGCAGGCAAGACCACCGTGTTCAACCTGCTCACCAACGTCTACCAGCCCACCCGCGGCTCCATCCTGATCGATGGGATGCCCACCGCCGGGAAAAAGACCTATCAGGTCAACCGCATGGGCGTGGCGCGCACCTTCCAGAACATCCGCTTGTTCAAGGAGCTGAGCGTCATCGATAACATCAAGGTGGGTCTGCACGAGTCCATGAAGTATAATCTGGCGTCCTCCCTGCTGCGGATGCCGAACTACTGGAAAGAGGAAAAAAAGTGCACCGAGCGTGCGCTGGAACTGCTGGACATCTTCCACATGGCAGACCTTGCCAATACACAGGCCGGCAGCCTGCCCTACGGCGCACAGCGCCGTCTGGAGATCATGCGTGCACTGGCCACCAGCCCGAAGCTGCTGCTGCTGGACGAGCCTGCTGCCGGTATGAACCCCTCCGAGACGGCGGAGCTGACCGAGACCATCCGCCGCATCCGCGACGAGTTCAACATTGCTGTGCTGCTCATCGAGCACGACATGAGCCTTGTCATGGGCATCTGCGAGGGTATTGCGGTGCTGAACTTTGGCCGCATCATCGCCAAGGGCACCCCGGACGAGATCCGCGATAACCCGCAGGTCATCGAAGCCTATCTGGGCAAAAAGGAGGGCTGAGCCATGGCTGATACATTACTGAAGGTGGACGGCATCAACGTCTACTACGGCAACATCCACGCCGTAAAGGATATCTCTTTCACCGTCAACGCGGGCGAGATCGTCACCCTGATCGGTGCCAACGGCGCGGGCAAATCCACCACCCTGAAAACCATTTCCGGCCTTTTGAAGCCCCGCACCGGCGATGTGCTGTACAAGGGCAAAAGCATCAAGGGCGTGCGCGCCCACAAGATCGTGGAAAGCGGCCTTGCACAGGTGCCGGAGGGACGCCATGTGTTTTTGCACATGACGGTGGACGAGAACCTTGACATGGGCGCGTACACCCAGCCCGCTTCCACCATTGCCGCCAACAAGGAAAAGGTGTTCACCCTGTTCCCCCGCCTGAAGGAGCGCCGCAAGCAGCTGGCGGGCACCATGTCCGGCGGCGAGCAGCAGATGCTGGCCATGGGGCGTGCGCTCATGAGCAACGCTTCCATGCTGATGCTGGACGAGCCTTCCATGGGCCTTTCGCCGCTGCTGGTGCAGGAGATCTTCGACATCATCCAGAACGTGCACAAGGAAGGCATGACCATCCTGCTGGTGGAGCAGAACGCACAGATGGCTCTTTCCGTGGCAGACCGTGCCTACGTCCTTGAGACGGGCCGTGTAGTCATGGAGGGCACCGGTGCCGAACTGCTGACCAACGAGCGCGTGCGCAGCGCATATCTGGGCGGCTAAGCAAAAAATCGTATAAGAAAAGGGGCTGTTGCACATGCAACAGCCCCTTTTTTGCAGTATTTGTTATGCCAGCAGAGACATGATATTTGCGGTAATCAGGCCGCCTGCCGTGCCAATGACGTAGCCCATCAGAGCCATCAGAACGCCAACAGGCACCAGAGCGCCGCTGTAGGCACCAGCCAGAATGGGAGCGGATGCGGAACCGCCGATGTTTGCCAGAGATGCAACACCGCAGGTGAACATATCCAGATGGAAGATCTTTGCCAGCAGCACCAGAATGATGCCGTGGATGGCCAGGATCATAAAGCCTGCCAGGATCCATGCGGGTGCATCGGTCAGCTCCAGGAAGCTTGCGCGGGAGGCAAGCAATGCCACCACGGAGTACAGCAGCAGGTTGGACAGCTCGGTGCTGCCTGCCATGCGGCCCACGGGGGTGACAGCGCCGATCAGGCCGGACAACGTGATGAGCAGGACGGTCCAGGTGGCCTTGTCCAGGAAGGGCATTGCGCTGTTCAGGGCTGCGCCGATATCCTGACCGAAGGCGGAGATCACCAGAGCCAGACCCAGCAGGAAGATCAGGTTGACAAAGCTGGCCTTGTCCTCGTTGGCCTTTGCGTCCTCTTCCAGACGGCGGGACACTTCATCCAGCGTGGTGGTGTCGGCCTTGACCCACTTGTTGAACTTGGGAGCAAGGTTGATGGCCCACAGCAGGAACATGACCCAGATGGAGTAGTCAATGGAGTCCACCACCAGTGCGTAGGCCATGTCAGCTTCGCCGATGTCCAGCGCAGCCTGCACGGCGATCATGTTGCCGGAGCCGCCCATCCAGCTGCCGCACAGAGCGCCCAGTGCCTTCCATGCTTCGGAGCCAAGGGGCCCCTTCATGATGGCGAAGGTGGCAATGAAGGCCAACGAGATGGAGACGGAAGCGGCAAAGAAGCCGCCCAGCATCTTGGGACCCAGCTTGATGATCTTGCGGATGTCGCAGCGCAGCAGCATCAGGAAGATCATTGCATACAGCAGGTTGTTTTTCAGCACGGAGTAGGCAGGCTTGGTGGCCTCCATGTCCCATGCACCCAGCGTGCAGAGAATCATGGTAATGAGGTACAGCAGAACGATAGGTGGTGCATAGTCGAAGAATTTCGACTTCGTGTAGCGTTGCAGCCACACCAGCAGTGCGGCAATGAACACCAGCACGGCGATGTAGGTGAAACCGTTTGTGATCATGAACCCGGACCCCTTTCCTTTTTTACGATTTTTTCACGGACAATTGTCTTTACAACATCGACAACTTCGTATACAATGTTACCATAGATCATAGAATCTGGCAATATTTTTTTATCGAAAGGGGTAGGTTTTTGCATGAAAATCACGGAAGTACGTCTCGGTCTGATCTCCGTGCCGCTGCGCGTGCCTTTTAAGACGGCTCTGCGCTCGGTCAGCAGCGTGGAGGATGTGATCGTAGAGATCCACACCGACACCGGCGCGGTGGGGCACCTCCCACCGGTGTGATCACCGGCGACACCACCGGTGCCATCATCGGTGCCATCCGCGACCATATCGCAAAGACCATCATCGGCCGCGATGTGGACGACTTTGAAGACCTGATGATCGCACTGAATGCCTGCATCCAGAAGAACACCAGCGCCAAGGCTGCTGTGGATATGGCCCTGTGGGATCTGTACGGTCAGCTGTACAAAATCCCTGTGTACAAGCTGATGGGCGGCGCAAAGAAGTCCATCGTCACCGACATCACCATCAGCGTCAACGACCCCGAAGAGATGGTGCGCGATGCCCTGAACGCCATCGACCGCGGCTACGACTGCCTGAAGGTCAAGGTGGGCAAGGAGCCGGAAAAGGATATTGCACGCCTGAGCGCCATCCGCGGTGCTGTGCCCAAGGAGACCTGCATCCGCATCGACGCAAATCAGGGCTGGACCCCCAAGGAAGCCGTGCGCATCCTGAACGGAATGCAGGAGAAGGGCCTTGATCTTGAATTCGTGGAGCAGCCGGTCAAGGCCCACGATTTTGAAGGCCTGAAGTATGTTACCGAGCGCTCCTATGTGCCGGTGCTGGCCGACGAGAGCGTGTTCTCCCCGCAGGACGCACTGACCATCATGCAGATGGGAGCCGCAGACCTCGTGAACATCAAGCTGATGAAGTGCGGCGGCATCACCAATGCCCTGCGCATTGCCG
>OKSI01000886.1_pt1 | contig 10628 bp, 8 predicted proteins | sample 1606221 | NCBI WGS metagenome assembly OKSI01 (sample SAMEA3879540, study PRJEB24766) | human gut metagenome | biome: human-associated habitat; feature: feces | place: USA | collected 1985/1987 | reverse complement strand
AACAAGAAGAAGCGTGTCAAGGTCAAGGACATCGAAGGAAAAAAAGGTAAACGAACCAGTGACTATCAGGACGAGTTCGACTACCTTGTGTCTTCCGGGGTCGCATTGGAGGTGGATGCCATAAGCCAGCCTGCTTATCCGCTCAGACAGAATGCGGGGAAGAATCTTCTCAAATTGTATCTTAATGACTGTGGCTTGTTTACGGGAATATTATATGGCAACGACATCAGGCCGGTTCTTGAAGACATCCGCTCTGTCAATCTTGGCTCGGTTTACGAGACTGTTGTCGCCCAAGAACTGAAGGCGCACGGATTCGGCCTGTACTATTATGATAACAAGAAAAACGGTGAGGTGGACTATCTGATTGATGATGTGAGGAATATGTCATCAATACCGCTTGAGGTAAAATCAGGAAAAGACTACGCGACACACAGTGCTCTTGACAGATTTGTGGCCAACAGAGATTATGCGATCCGGCAGGCGTGTGTGTTGTCCAACGAGTCAAGGGTTTTTGAAAAAGATGGCATCACATATTTCCCGATATATTTTGTGATGTTCTTCAACCATGATCTTGACATGTCTGAGAGAGATTATATATTCTAAGATCATATTGCGACTGGTGGAATTGGCATATTGAGAATTTTTGTGTAAGTTTGATAGATTGTTGGACATCGTTTGAATATTCAAAGATTAAGATTGATTGTAATGAAGAAAATTCTTGTGGTGGTGGCGGCGTTTTGTGCCGCGGGATTCGGAGCTTGGGCTCAGGATGATGAGAATTCGGGGCTGGAGTGCACCAGCATTGTGGTCGGGAGGCTGGCCAGCACGGACGGGTCGGTGATGACCTCGCACACTTGCGACGGCACTTCGCACACTTGGGTGAATATCGTTCCAGCGAAGGATCACAAGCCGGGTTCAGTGACTCCGATCCGCAAGAACTGGCGCAAGACCAAGTTCGTGACCGACACCGCAGGGATCAAGATAGTGGGAGAGATTCCGCAGGTCGCGCATACATATTCCTACGTCAACACCGGCTACCCTTCGCTGAACGAGAAGCAGGTGGGCATCGGCGAGACGACCTTCACCGGGCCGGACACCCTCATCAACCACGACGCGCCGCTGGTCATCGAGGAACTCTGCCGTCTGGCGATGGAAAGGAGCGCCACCGCCCGTGAGGCCGTCAAAGTGATGGGCTCTTTGGCAGAGGAATATGGCTACGGGGATGGTGGTGAATGTCTTACGGTCTCCGATCCGAAGGAGGTCTGGCAATTTGAGATCGTGGGAGTCGGCAAGCATAGGATCGGCGCGGCCTGGGCTGCGCAGAGGATTCCGGACGAGCACGTCGGGATTTCCGCCAATATCCCAAGAATCGGAAAGATTGACCGTTCTGATACAGAGAACTTTATGGCTTCCGATAACCTTGAGCAGGTGGCTATCGACAACGGCCTTTGGGATGGTAAGGGCGATTTCGTTTTTTGGAAGGTGATCGTCTGCTCATACGCACAGGGCAGGAACTACCGTGAGAGGGAGTTCAGGGTGTTCGATCTGCTGGCACCGTCGCTCGGTCTGAAGTATGGAATGGATGATTTTCCGTTTTCCGTAAAGCCGGACTCCTTGGTCGATGTCAGGAAGGTAATGGCGTTGCTGAGAGATACTTACGAGGGTACGGAATGGGATATGTGCAAGAACTGGACGATTGATGTGCCTGAGAAGAATGGTGTTCCGGCGCACAAGGAGATGAGTCCTCTGGCCAATCCTTGGCTGACAACCCCGATGCGCAACACGCTGAACAGCATCGCTCCGGGCGTGATCGATTTCAAGAGGACGCTGGCGGTGGCCTGGTGTTCATATTCAACGGTCATCCAGAGTCGCTCGTGGCTGCCGGACGGCATCGGCGGAGTCTGCTGGTACGCCGTGGACAATCCTGCGCAAAGCCCTCGCATCCCGATTTTCTGCGGAAGCACGAAACTGCCGGCCGCTTTCGAGAAGTGCGGTCAGAAGGAATATTATCCTAACAGCGTTCTGTGGGAGTTCCGCCGCGCCAACAAGCTGGCCACCCTTTCGTGGCAGAAGACCAAGAAGGAGTTCACGGACAATGTGTTGGAGATGGAGGCGATGACCTTCGAAGGCCTGCCTGAGCTTGAGGCTGAATATTCAAAGGCCACCCCTCGCAAGAGGGCGCGGCTGCTGAACGCCTACACCGCCGCCATCCACGACAAATGCGCCGCCCGCTGGAAGGAGCTTGAGGTGAAGTACTGGTCTATGTTCGGAAGAGGGTTTTAAAATGAATATTTTCAAATACTTGAATATGCTGGCCGCAGCCTTGGCGCTTTCCGCCGGCATCGCCTACGCCCAGGATGATTGCGGCTGCGACTCCGGCTGCGTGGAGGATTCCAAACCGAAATATGTCGCCCTGTCTTTCGATGACGGCCCGAGCCTGAAGTACACCCCGTTGATGCTGGACGTGTTGGAGGAGAACGGTGTGAATGCGTCGTTCTTTCTGATCGGTCAGAACGTCACGGAGGAGACCGCCCCGATCATCCGGCGGATGGTTCAGATGGGATGTGATGTGGAGAACCACACCTATTCCCACCCTAATCTCACGCAGATTCCTGACTCTCTGATTCTTGCGGAGGTCGCCAAGACCGATTCCCTGATCGAGGCCTACGCCGGTGCGAAGCCTGTGTACCTCCGTCCTCCCTTCACGGCACACAACGCCCACGTCGCCGAGGTGGTCGGCGGGAAGATATTCATAGCCGGCCTGAGCTGTCAGGATTGGAGGGCCGACATGCCGGTCGAGGATCGTGTGACCAAGACCCTCGCCCGCGTCGAGGATGGCCGCATCCTCCTCTTCCACGACACGAACGAGCGCACCGTAGAGGCCATGAAGACCCTGATCCCCGCCCTCAAGGCCCGAGGCTACGAGATCGTCACCATCCCCGAACTCTTCCGCCTCTCCGGCCACACCCCCGCCTTCAACTCCCCGAAGATGTACGGCCGGGCGTATTAGAAATCAGTGGCGGATAATGTCCTGATAATCAGCGGACAGAACATTGTCGTGGTCTGAATACTTGAACCACGAGGATGCCCTTTCGTTTCACTGTCAGTTAGTTAAGTAAGCGTTAAAAAATAAGTTGGTAAAGATTTGGCGGTATTTTCGAGGATAGATGTCTTTTGGAAGAAGGAGTGTGCCGGTGGCACATGACTGATGAGAAAAGACATATAGACCGAAAAGACAATCAAAGATTACCAAGTTATTTTTAAAGGATTACTAAGTGCACGGTCGCCACTAGGCTTGCAAAGTCGGATTCGGGATGACGAGATCTTCTTCCGGGATGTTGTCTTGCTTTAGGAACATCACGTAATAGACGGGGAGGTAGGTGATGCCATGCTCCTTGTGGACGTTTTGTTCGTTGCTTAGGACTATGGCGTTCTTGATGTGGTAGTCGGGGGTGTCAAGGAAGGCGTCCAGGGCGCTGTGAACCTTGTAATCCTTGCCTGATTTGACCTCGATGGGCAGGACTGTGAGATTGTCGTAGTCATCAATCAGAAAATCAACCTCTCCACGCTGTTTGTTGTCGTAGTAGTGCAGGGTGAATCCGTGGGCGTGGAGCTCCTGTGCCACTACAGACTCATAGACTGAGCCGAGATTGACGCTGCGTTCGTCTCCAAGCACCGCATTGATGTTTGTCCTGTAAAGAAGGTCAGTAAGAATGCCTACATCGCTGAGGTATAGTTTGATAAGATTCTTGCTCTCGGACTCCTTCAGCGGGAACTTCGGATTGCTGATGGCTTGGACCGAGAGAGCAACACCGGAGTTGACCAGATAGTCAAACTCATCGGAGTAGTCGCTGAACTGCTTGTGACCGGCGGTATGCTCGATGTTCTTCACGATGACACGCTTCTTCTTGTTTTCCATGTTGGACGGAATCATGTCATAGATCTTGCGGATGACAAGTTTCCTCTCCTCGTCGTATTGCGACGCATCCAACTTGTACAAGGAGTGTATGTCCCGTTGGATCTTACGGACTTGGGCGATGTTACGGCTCTTGATGAACTTGTTTATGGCGTCGGGCATTCCTCCCACCAAAAGATAGATCTTGAACTGCCGGAGCATATAGTTGTGCAGGGAATCGTTCAACGGCTTTCTGTCGTGGAAATATTCCCGCATCCCGTCAATAGTGTCCTGACTGCATCCCATCGCTAGAAGAAACTCCTCGAAATCAAGCGGATACATCTGCTCGATGGCTATGCTGCCGATAGGGACGGAAGGAGTCTGCGCCAATGCCACACCTAATTCCGAGCCGCTGGCGATGTACCTGTACCTGCCGTCCTCGTTCAGGAATTTGAGCATCGTCATCAGATGCGGATAGCTTTGAATCTCGTCAAGAAAGACAATCGTGTCGTCCCGATTGCCTAATCTGTTCCCGGCGATCGCACCCAATTGTAGGAAAAACTCCTCTACACTGCGGACAGACGCGAATATTCCGGAGCCTTCCTTGTCCGCTTTCAGGTTTATCTCCACATAATTCTTGAAAAGTTTGTTGCCGACGTGCCTTATCAGGTACGATTTGCCAATCTGCCTGGCGCCATTGACGAGCATTATCTTACGAGGTTCGTTCCGGAGAAAGTCTTCCAGATGGGCTGCGAATTTTCTATATAGCATGGCTTCTTTTTTATATTTTTGCGAATTTACAATAAATCAATTGAATAACAAATAATATCGGGAATTATTCCGAGTTTTGGATGGTTAAAATCGGGACTTTTTCCGACTATTTACTCTTATTTTCGGGAATAATTCTGAGTTTTATGTGGGTGAAATCGGGACTTTTTCCAGATGTTGAAAACTTTTCGGAGGGGGCGGCTTTGTGGGGATAGGGTTTTTCGGTATCTTTGTATTGTCGCAATTCGCTTGGGTTCGGGTGCTGGCCGCTTCGTTCCCGAACGGTTTGCGGATATATGAAAATTTGACTTGTCACCATGGCTTTTGTACACCTTCACGTCCACACGCAATATTCGATTCTTGACGGATTCTCCTCCATCTCGACCTTGTTCGACAGGGCCGAGGAGATGGGGATGCCGGCCCTGGCCATCACGGATCACGGCAACATGTACGGTGTCAAGGAGTTCTTCAAGTTCGCAGGCAAGCATGTGGACAAGGCTACCGGGCATTTCAAGGTCAAGCCGATCATCGGGTGCGAGGTCTATGTGACACGCCACTACGACCCTAAGATCAAGGACAGCGAGCACAAATCCTATTATCACCTCATCCTGCTGGCCAAGAACTTCGACGGCTACAAAAACCTGATGAAGATCGTGTCGCAGGGTCACATCGAAGGTCTCTATTACGGCAAGCCGAGGGTCTCCCACGAGATCATCGAGAAGTACCACGAGAATCTGATCTGCTGTTCCGCCTGTCTGGCGGGCGAGATCCCGAAGAACATCGTCGCCGGAAAGATGGACGAGGCGAGAAAGGCGATAGAGTGGCACAAGAGGGTCTTCGGAGACGACTACTACCTTGAGGTGATGCTCCACAAGACCGAGGTTCCTGGACTCTCGCGGGATGTCTACGAGGAGCAGAAGATCAGCAATGAAGGAATATTCCAGTTGGCTCAGGAGATGGGTGTCAAGGTGGTCGCCACGAATGACGTCCACTTTGTCAACAAGGAGGACGGCCCGGCGCACGACCATCTTATCTGTCTGAACACCGGCAAGAAGATCAACGAGGAGCCGCGCCTTCACTACACCCAGCAGGAGTACCTGAAGAGCGAGGAGGAGATGGCGGCATTGTTCCCAGACCATCCGGAAGTGCTGGAAAACACTCTGGAGATAGCTTCCAAAGTTGAGGAATATCAGATCGACCGCGACCATGTGCTTCCGAAGTATCAGATCGACCAGGCCTTCCTTGACGACCTGGACAACTATCTGAACATGTACAAGGATGTCATCGAGGTCGGAAAGTGCGACAAGAAGGGCAATTACCGTGGCGACGAGTTCTGCAAGTCGGTGGCCTATCTCTGCCACATCACCTACGAGGGAGCCAAAAGACGTTATGGGGAGACTTTGACCGCCGAGCAGTCCGAGAGGATAGACTTCGAGCTTAAGACCATCTGCCGTATGGGCTTCCCGGACTACTTCCTGATTGTGCAGGACTACATCGCGGCTTCGAGGGCGAAGGGCAGCATGGTGGGGCCAGGCCGTGGTTCCGCGGCCGGATCCGTGGTGGCCTATTGCTTGGGAATCACCAACCTGGATCCGATCAAGTACCAGCTCCTGTTCGAGCGTTTCTTGAATCCGGACCGAATCTCGATGCCGGATATAGATGTCGATTTCGAGGATCTGTCCCTGGCGCATAAATATGTCGAGGACTCCTACGGCAAGGATCACGTCTCCCGGGTGATCACCTTCGGCACGATGCTCGCCAAGGGAGCCATCAAGGACGTGGCGCGAATCCATGACCTGTCGATCGATGAGTCCAACCGCCTGTCCGGAATGGTGCCTGACCGCCTGAGCGAGAAGGTGGATAAGGAATATCCTTTCAATCCGGATCTGGATGATCTCAAGCCGGGATTCAAGGTTATAGAAAAGGATGTCGAGGTCGATGATCCTGACAATCCGGGTCAGAAGAAAACGGTCAAGAAGACCTATCAGAGGGGCATGGAGGACACGGATGTCAAGATAACCCTCAAGAACTGCTATCGTCTTGTGCCTGAGTTCAAGGAAGAGTTGGAAAACGGAACAGAGCAGGTGAGGGAGGTTCTGAAATATGCCCGTCAGCTGGAGGGCTGTATCCGTCAGGTCGGAATGCACGCCTGCGCCACGATCATCGGACGAGGCAACCTGACCGACTATATTCCTATCTGCCTTTCGATGGACAAGGAGTCCGGACAGTACGTCTGGACTTCGCAGTACGACGGCCACTACATCGAGGAAGTCGGCATGCTGAAGATGGACTTCCTGGGACTCAACACCCTGTCCATAATCCACAAATGTCTGGACAACATTAAGTTGCGCTTTGGTACGGACATCGACATCGAGGCGATCCCGATTGACGATAAGCCGACTTACGAACTCTATGGACACGGCGACACGGACAGCGTCTTTCAGTTTGAATCCGAGGGCATGAAGACCTGGCTCCAGAGGTTGCATCCTGAGCGTTTCGAGGACCTCATCGCGATGAACGCCCTCTACCGTCCGGGCCCGATGGACTACATCCCGGACTTCGTGGACAGAAAACTCGGACTCAAGCCTATTGAATATGACCTCCCGGAGATGGAGGAGTTCCTTAAGGACACCTACGGTGTGACCGTCTATCAGGAGCAGGTGATGCTTCTTTCCCAGAAGCTGGCCGGCTTCACGAAGGGTCAGGCGGACAAGCTCCGCAAGGCGATGGGCAAGAAGCAGATAGCGATTCTGAACGAGCTCAAGGATAAGTTCATGGAGGGCGGCAAGGTCAACGGTCATCCGGAGAAGATTCTAGACAAGATCTGGAAGGACTGGGAGAAATTCGCGCAGTACGCCTTCAATAAGTCCCACGCCACCTGCTATGCATGGGTCTCCTACCAGACCGGCTGGCTGAAATGCCACTATCCCGCCGAGTTTTTCGCCGCCAACCTCTCCTGCAACCTCTCCAACATGCCGGAGATCAAGAAGATTCTGTCCGACTGCAAGGCTCATAAGATCAAGGTGTTGAATCCGGATGTCAATGAGTCATATTCACACTTCACCGTGAACAAGGAAGGCAACATCCGTTTTGGCCTGAAGGGGATCAAGGGATTCGGTTCCAATGTGGCGGACGCGATCATCGCCGACAGGGCAGCCAACGGTACCTACGCCGATGTGTTCGATTTCATCGAAAGGCTTGGTAACTCGCTGGGCAGAAAGGCGATAGAGTGCCTTGTATATTCAGGAGGCTTCGACTCGTTCGGCATCCAGCGCAAGCAGTTCTTCCTGCCTTGTCGCAGCGGCAACCTGTTCATCGACGAACTTGCCAGATACGCCACCCTTTACTGCCAGGACGCCGTCGATTCAGCGGCATCGCTCTTCGGCGAGGCCGAGGAGATGAGGCCGGTGCGCCCTGAAATCCCTGAAATGGTCGGCGCGGACGATGATTTCGAGTGGCTCCAGAAGGAAAAGGAATATGTCGGGATGTACATCTCATCTCATCCTCTGGACAAATACGCCTTTGAGATTGAGAGTTTTACGACATGCGAGCTGGCCAATCTGAACAAGCTGGTGGCCGAGTGTGAGTCCTCCAAGAAGAAGATGAAGGTTGCCGTTGCCGGTCTTGTCACCGAGTGCGGCACCCTGACCACGAAGACCGGCAAGCCATATTCAAAGACTAAACTGGAGGATTACAGCGGAGCCTACGAGCTGGCGCTGTTCGGACGTGACCACGAGGCTTTTATGAGCTATATGAAGCCGCACGAGAACCTTTACATCGAGGGCGACATCGAGGAGAAATATTTCATCAAGCCAGAGGAGCGCGCTCAAGGCAAGACTTCGCCTTACGCTTTCAGGGTCAAGAAGATAATGCTTCTTGGCAACGTCAACGAGACCATGCTGAACGCTTTTTCCATCAGCATCACTACCCCGATGCTGACCGAGAGGTTCCGCAAGGATTTAGTGTCCCTGATCCAGTCCAACCGAGGCACCGTCCCTCTGAAGATGTACCTCTACGACCCTCAGACCAAGTACAGCATAGAGTTCCGTTCCACCAAGTACAAAGTAGCCGTCACCACCGACCTCGTCTCCGCCCTGAAACTCCTCGGCGTCCAGTGCGCCCCTGTCAGAAAATAATGTCTATGGTCCCGTGCGCAGCCCCGGCCCTCCTGCTCACGAGGCAGCCTCGGCAGTCCCTCCCGTGCGCAGACCTGGCCTCCCTGCTCACGAGACAGCCTCGGCAGTCCTTTCCGTGCGCAGACCTGGCCTTCCTGCTCACGAGGCAGCCTCGGCAGTCCCCTCCCGTGCGCAGCCCAGGCCTTCCCGCTCACGAGACAGCCTCGGCAGTCCCTCCCGTGCGCAGCCCCAGCCCTCCTGCTCACGAGGCAGCCTCGGCAGTCCCTCCCGTGCGCAGCCCCGGCCTTCCTGCTCACGAGGCAGCCTCGGCAGTCCCTCCCGTGCGCAGCCCCGGCCTTCCTGCTCACGAGGCAGCCTCGGCAGTCCCTCCCGTGCGCAGACTAAGCCCTCCTGTTCACGAGGAGGATCAAAATAAGGCCTTCGTACGTGAGAGGGTCACTTTTGCGCACGAGAGGATTGTGGAACCCTTTTCTGTCGCCCGGAAGGATTGCGGGACACTCACGGGTTGCGTTATGGCCTTATTGTCACTTGCCCGAGGAGTTCCGTTTGTGTTGGCAAACAGAAATCGGCGCTGATGAATTGGATTTCTGATCAGTATGGTTTATATTTCCTCTAAAAAACTGTTCCTTTCTTATGGGACGGGCGTAAAAATCGCAGATTTTTATGTAAGTTTGTGAAAATCGAATGTTATGAAAGGTGATTCTTTATTCGCGTTTGTCGCGGGGGCGGCCGCGGGGCTGACTCTGGGGCTGTTGTTCGCTCCGGAGAGGGGCGAGGAGACTCGCAGGAAACTTAGGGAGACTGCCGGCGATGCGGCTGATTCGGCCAAGGCGCGGGCCAGGCTCGCCAGGATGGAACTCAATGACCTCAGGGCTGAACTGCAGGACAAGGCTGAGGATCTGAAGGAGGATGTGAGGATGAGGATCCTTGAGCGTCTGGAGAAGCTGGAAAGCGCCATTCAGAAGGACATTGAATATGCCGATGGGCGTTCAGAAAACATCTGATGATGAGCGAGTTCACTAAACCTGTCGAGGATCTTGGCCGGAACACCGCCGACTATGTTGAGGCTCGGATCGACGACCTTAAGCTGAGGACGGCGAAAGGGCTTTCCCTGACGCTCGGCAAGTTGCTCTACATGCTGCTTGTCCTGTTCATCGTGTCGGTCATACTGACAGCGCTTGCGGTCGGTGGCGTGATGTGGATCGGGGAGTTGATCGGCAGTTACGCTGCCGGCGCGGGGATCGTGGCCGTGGTGTTCGCCGTGATTTTGGGGATTGTCATCCTGCTGAGAAAGAGGCTTTTCCGCAATACTTTCGTTCCGATGTTCATCAAGCTTTTCTTTGACGAGGACAGATAGGCCATGAGATACTCTGAAATCAAGACGATGGACGGGCTGGAGTCCGCCCAGAAAGATGTCCGGGAGCGCCTTCGGCGCAGGGAACTTGCTGTGCGTGAGTCGCTTCTTGATGTCAAGGAGGCGTTCACGCCTTCCAACATGCTGTTCAGCGGCTTGAGGAACCTTTCGGCGTTCCTTCCGGTGGAGAAGTTGCTACTTGTGGCCATACGGATCTTTAAGCGTAGGCTATTCAGGTGATAATCAGTCATATTCATAAATTGTCGAATGAGCATATTCAGAGAAAGAATTGAGGTTGTCCGGGATGTGATCGCTAAACGGACCCTGGAACTTTATGCGGGACACAAAGTGGGCGGAATCCCCGACAATCCTGAAGTAATCAGCCAATTTCCCGTTCCAGACTCCGAGGATGTCCTCGCCATAAATAAATTTATAGGCAGTCTTGAAATTATTTCGGACTGAATCAATTTTTTCT
>OKSI01000871.1_pt1 | contig 10689 bp, 7 predicted proteins | sample 1606221 | NCBI WGS metagenome assembly OKSI01 (sample SAMEA3879540, study PRJEB24766) | human gut metagenome | biome: human-associated habitat; feature: feces | place: USA | collected 1985/1987 | reverse complement strand
CCTCGATGTCCTTTCCGCCCAGCTTTCCTGGATTCAGTCCTATAGCAGCTTGATTCAGACTTGGTATCAGCAGAAAGCGTCTCTCGCCCAGTATAACAAGGCGGTGGGTATTCGTCGCTTGCAGTAATCGGAAAACACCTTTATCACAATCTTTTTAGGCACGGATTTCACGGATTTATACGGATGAATTTATTTTTTCCGTGTTTTCCGTGAAATCCGTGCCTAAATTATATCTATTAGTAAGCAAAATTTTGCTTCGACACAGCTCCCTGCCAAGAGCAGAAACAAATGCAAATATTATTGAAACTCCTTTTTCAGTTTCGCCACCCATTTCAGTATCCGTTCCTCCGTTTGTTCGGACTGGTTCTCGATATCGAGGGGAAGTCCCAGGAAATGCCCTTCCTTAACGGCCCGTGATTGGGTGAAATGGTAGTCGTTGACAGGCATGAAACCGATCAGTTCCGCATTGCTTTTGGTAAAGGCTTCCGCCAGAATGCCGATCCCATCGACAAAATTGTCGGGATAGCGTTCTTGGTCTCCGAGCCCGAATAGTGCGACTTTCTTGCCCGTCATGTCGATGGATTCTATTTCCGGCATGAACTCGTCCCAGTAAGTCGGCAGTTCTCCGTCGAACCAGGTGGAAGTTCCGGCAATAATATTGTCGAACGATTCGAACTCCTTGCGTGTCGCCCCTTCTATCGGGATCAGGACGACTTCGTTTTCTGCGAATGCTTCTTGTATTTTCAAAGCGACTACGGCTGTTTTAGCGGTTGTGCCACCATAGAATAAACCTATTTTCTTCATTTTGTATGTTGTTTATAGAAGGTGTGTCGAAACTATCCTGTTCCCGCGCCCCTCGCGGGATCGCATTAAAACCGGCCCTATAAAATCTGATTGATAAGGTCTGTCCTTTTGCGGCCCCGCGTCAAGCGCGGGGACAAGAAGATTTTGATATACCCTCTTCATTAATATTCCAATAATGCTTTTGCTGCGTTGTAGATCCGTTCTTCTCCGGGCAGGATCGCCTTTTCGAGGACCGGATGGAAACCGACAGGGGTAAAGGTAGAACCGACGCGTTGGATCGGAGCATCCAGGTATCGGAACATTTCCGTGCCGACGATACCGGCTATTTCCGCTCCGAAACCTGAGAACACTTTGTCTTCATGTACGATCAGCACCTTGCCGGTTTTTTTCACGGAAGCGAAGATCGTTTCCGTATCGAGTGGGATCAGCGAGCGGATGTCGATGACTTCCACGTCCCAGTTATGCTCTTTCTTCAACCTCTCGGCGACACTGAGGCAGAAATGCGTGGTATTGCCATATGTGATCACGCTCAGGTCGCTGCCCGGCCGGCGGATACGGGCTTTCCCGAAAGGAACTTCGAAGTCTTCCGGCACAAAACCGGCTGCTTCGACCGAGTTATATTGCGCTTTCGGTTCGAGAAAGACGGTAAAGCCCTTCGAACGTATGCTGGTGCGCAACAGTCCTGCCGCATCATCGGCAAACGAAGGATAGACGATGCGGGCTCCCGGAATGGAGGTCAGCGCCCCTTCAATCGTTTGCGAGTGGTAGAGCCCTCCGCCGATATAACCGCCCGATGCCAGGCGGAGTGTCAGGTTAGGGGTGAACTGTCCGTTGCTTCGCCAGTATTCGTGTGTACATTCGACATATTGCTCGATGGCCGGCCAGAAGTAGTCGGCAAATTCGGCTCCTTCCACCACGACATGTATTTTCGGGTCGAAGCGGCACATGCCGTTGGCCGTGCCTACAATGTAGTCTTCGGCAATGGGAGCATTGAAGATACGCTTCGGCCCGAACTCCTGTTGCATGCCTTTGGTGACGTTGAACACGCCGCCTTTGTCTTTGTTAGCCACATCCTGTCCCCACAGGAATGTATCCGGGTTATGGCGGAATTCTGCTTTCAGTGTTTCGTTGATTGCGGTTACCAGTGTTTTCTTTTCGCCATTTTCTTCTTTGTGTGTGCCGTCTGTATATTTCTGCGGCAGGTAAGGTTCGGGCAAGACATAGTCAAAGATCGTTGCAGGATCGGGTTCGGGAGCCGCCAACGCTTTGCGGTTGGCCGCGCTCAGGTCTTTTTTCGCCTGTGCTTCTATCTGCTTCAGTTCATCTTCGGTTAGGCGATTGTAACGGAGCAGCATACGGCGGAATTTTTGCAGCGGATCGGCTGCTTTCACGTAGGCAAGTTCGTTTTCATCGCGATACAAAGTCTGCTTGTCGGAGTTCGAATGGGAGCCGATGCGTACGCAGTTTGCATGGACGATCACCGGATTATGCGTATTGATCGCATGTTCGCGGGCTTCGGTCATGGCGTTCATCGAGTCGAAAACGTCTTTTCCGTTGCAGTGGATGATGCGCAGGTTTTTGAAGCCTGAGAAGTTGTCGGCTACCTTGCGGTTGGCCGTCTGATCCTTTTTGGGGACGGAGATGCCGTAGCCGTTGTCCTGCAAGACAAAGATAACGGGGAGCTGCTCGTTGCTCGCCCCGTTGATGGCTTCGTAGACGTAGCCCTCGGAAGTGGCGGACTCGCCGTGCGAAGTGATCGCGACGCCTTTATGGTCGTAATAAACCATTGCACGGGCGACACCTACGGCGTGCAGGTCGTGTGTCCCGGTCGCCGAGGAGATGTTCTCGATATGCCACTCCGGCTTGGCGAAGTGGTTGGACATATGCCGTCCGCCGCTGGACGGATCGGTCGCTTTCGAGATGCCGTTCAGGATGATTTCTTCCGCCGTCATTCCGGCAGACAGGACGGTCAGCATATCGCGGTAGTAGGGAAAGAGGTAATCCTCTCCCCGGTGGAATACCTGCCCGATGGCGAGCTGGATGCCGTCGTGTCCGGCATAAGGGGCATGATAGGACCAGCCTAAGGACTGGAGCAGGTAAGAAGGCGCCTTTTCATCGAGCGCCCTGCCGAGACTCATCAGGTAATACCATTTGCGAAGGGTCTCGGTATCGGCCGTTTTTATATCGTATCGTTTCATACTTGATTATTTTGTGTGTTGTTTTAATAGTTTTGTGATATGTTACTTTTGGCTTGACCCAAAAGTAACCAAAAAGTCAAGGCTTAACCGTCCGGTCTACTCTGGGCAAAGACTACGCTGTCGCCTGCGAAACTCGCTTCGCTCAAACAGCGCAGGCTCCGGACGCTTCGTCTTTACCCTCCGCTTGACGCCCGTCCGCTTAGGCCTTTCCAAGAAAGCTCCGCTTTCTTTTGGGATTGCCGATACTGATCGTTCTTTTGCGGCCCCGTGCGGGGCACGGGGACAAGCCTGTTCCCGCACTTGATGCGGGATCACAAAGGAGCAGGCAGCATTGGCAATCCCTGAAGAGCCGTCAGGCTCTATTTCCGGCCTAAGCTGGTGAGCGTAAAGCGCAGAGACCGCAGTGAGCGTCCGGAGCGTCTGCTGTTTGAGCGAAGCGAGTTTCAGACGCGACAGCGAACGGAGGGAACGAAGTAGCGAAGCAGCTTAAGCCTTGATCTTTTGGTTACTTTTGGATCAAGCCAAAAGTAACAGATAAATCATCATTTAAAGGTTCTAATCTTCTTAGAAACTATACTGTACCGCCAGATTCACCCGGTTCGCATGACGTGTGTCACCGTTGAAATCCGTACGCCAGCCGCGCAGATATTCGGCTCCGGCCTGCAGGTCGGACGTGATGTTCCAGAAAAGCGTGGCGTTCAGGTATTGTCCGTAGCGGTACTGGTCGGAAGCGACGGCAGGATAACCATCATGGCTATACAAGCGTGACTGCCCGTATGTGCTGGTAATAAACACTTTCGGAGAGAAATTATACTGCATGCCGGCAAACCAGCCCATCATCGGGAGCACCTGCATCCTCCCTTCTTTTTCAGGATTCGGGACCACATCGACATTCAACAAGCTCATGTCGTTCAGGAACTGCCCGATACCTTTACCATACACACCCTGTCCATAGACCTGCAAACGATTCGTCAGGTTAAAAGTGGCGGAAGCCAGAACACCCCATCCGATCTCCGATTCCGCTTTGCGAGCCGTCAAATCATCGTAGGTCATGCTCCTGATAATAGCCGCAGCCCGGAAATGGCTTTTAGGGTTCCAGCCATACTGCACGTAGACCGGAAAGTTCGGCATCCGCTGCTTGGCGATACTGACATGCTCGTTCGTCAGGCCGTCCACAACCGGCATTTCCACACCGATACCGGCTTTCAAGCCTTTGGCAAGCGCATGTTCGTAACGGATCTGTGTGGCATGATAGATCGACATCCCGTTAGGACCGGCAAAGTCGATCGTGGCAGGCACATTGCCCAAGTCCATGAACGAACCGTAATCGTAACCCGCCGTAAAGCCTCGTGCCGACACATAAGCATTCCTCAACTCGAATATCTTGCCGCTTCCACCGCGGAAGTTACCGGCCGTATACACCACGAAATCGCCCAAGAGATCCGTATGCCCGACCAGCTTCAGGAAGATCGTGCTCGTAGTGGCGTCCATCTGGAACTGGTTCCGTACATACGACTGTCCTCTGCCGGGAATCAATGCCGGGTAAAAATCTATATTATCGGAAATACCGCCAAAATCATATTCGGCTGCCAGTTTCACATATCCTCCGATACCGAGAGCAAACTTGCCTTTCCGGTCTGTCAGCAGGAAACGGGGCGCTTTCGGTTCGTGGAAACGGGGACTCTGTGACGCATTCATGATCCGGATAATCTCATTGCCCGCCTTATCGATCGTGACAAACATGACGGAATTCGGTTCTTTATCCTCAACCACAACTTTCTGAGCCTGGGAATGGGTAGAAAGCAATCCCATTCCGAGCAGTAGAACTGCGCTTTTCAACAATGTTTTCATAAATATGCTTTTTGTTTAGATGAATTACCAACTTGAACAGATGCCAACGGAAAAGGTTGTGTCAAATGATTGCTTTAACGAGTAAATATCACTATTTTTGTTGCCATAATACAAAAATAAGATGAAGATGAAAAAGCTGTTTGCTATATGTTTAGTGGCCCTCTCGGCTCTGATATCCGTCCATTTGCAAGCGCAAGAGGTTGAAACGCTGGTACTGATCGACACCGATATGGGAAAGATCAAAGTGAAACTTTTTAACGACACGCCCCAACATCGTGATAATTTTATCAAAAATGTGAAGGAACATCGCTATGACGGACTGTTGTTCCACCGTGTCATCAAACAATTCATGGTACAGGCAGGCGACATTAATTCCAAAGACGCCCCGATGGAACAGCACTTAGGTGACGGAGATCTGGACTACACCATTCCGGCAGAGATCGTCTACCCGAAGTATTTCCATAAACGCGGCATGTTCGCCGCCGCCCGTACAGGCGACGAAGAGAACCCCGAACGCGCCTCGTCGGCCACCCAGTTCTATATCGTAACCGGCAAGTTCTTTACGGAAATGGAGCTAGACAAGATGGAGAAGGAACAAGGCATCACCTTCACCCCCGAACAACGCCAAGCCTATATGCTGGAAGGAGGCACGCCCCACCTGGACGGTAAATACACGATTTTCGGCGAAGTCGTAAGCGGCATGAAAGCAGTCGACAAGATCCAGTTCACCGAAACGAACGCAGACGACCGTCCTGTCAAGAACATCAAAATCAAGTCAATGAAGATAGTCAACAAATAAACAACAAAGAATGGAAACAAAAGAAACATTAGTGGTGATGGACACCACACTCGGAAAGATAAAATTCAAATTATACAACGATACACCTCAGCACCGCGACAATTTCATCAAGCTGGCAAAAGCCGGACAATACGACGGCCTGCTGTTCCACCGCGTCATCAAAGACTTTATGGTACAAGGTGGCGATGTCACTTCCAAAGACGCCCCGATGAACAAGCAGTTAGGAGCCGGCGACTTGGGCTATACCATTCCGGCAGAGTTCAACTATCCCCAATATTTCCATAAAAAGGGAGCCTTGTGCGCCGCCCGCACCGGAGACGAAGTGAACCCGGAAAAAGCATCGTCAGCCTCACAGTTCTATATCGTCACAGGCAAGAAATATTCGGAAGCCGAACTCGGCCAGATGGAAAAGCAGATGGAAGGACGCCTGAAACAGGCCATCTTCAACCGCCTCCAGACAGAGAACAAGTCCAAGATCATGGAACTCTACCGCAGCGGCAACAAAGAAGAGCTCGCCGTGCTCCGCGACACCCTGATCGGCAAGACCGAACTGGAGGCCGAAAAGCGTAAAGACGAGACGAAGATGCCTTCCGAACTGCGCGAGACCTACAAGACGATCGGCGGCGTGCCCTTCCTTGACAACCAGTACACCGTCTACGGCGAAGTGGTGGAAGGACTGGACGTAGTAGACGCGATCCAACAAGTAAAGACAAATAAGCAAGACCGCCCGACGGAAAATGTAGTAATTAAGTCGGTAGAGGTTTTGGAATGATGCAACTTTCGGTTTACAAGGAACATTACAAAGAAACGATACGCCTGGGTGTCCCGATCATGTTGGGACAGCTGGGCATTATTGTTGTAGGCTTTGCCGACAACATCATGGTCGGGCATCACAGTACGGCCGAGCTGGCTGCCGCCTCGTTTGTCAACAACTTCTTCAACCTCGTGTTCATCGCAGGGATGGGATTTTCCTATGGACTGACTCCCATCATCGGAGGGTATTTTGCGCAGAAAGAATATGCAAAGGCAGGCGAGACACTGAAAAACAGCCTTTGTATCAACCTCATCGTGGGATTGTTACTCAGCCTCTGCATGTTGACACTGCTTCTGAACATCCATATTCTGAAGCAGCCGGAAGAGTTGATGCCCTATATCGTGCCTTACTATATCCTGCAACTCTTCTCGGTCATTTTCGCCATGCTGTTCAACTCGTTCAAGCAGTTCAGCGACGGCACGACAGACACGGTCACCCCGATGTGCGTCATGTTAGGAGCCAACGTGCTCAACATCATCGGGAACTACTTGCTTATATACGGCAACTTCGGATGCCCTGAACTTGGGCTTACCGGAGCCGGTATCTCGACACTCGCCAGCCGTATCCTGACATTCGGGATATTCTACGTCCTGTTTACCAAGCATTCCCGTTACAAACTTTACAGGGAAGGGTTCAAGAAAGGGACAGTCAACCGGGCGAACATAGGCAACCTGGTCCGCCTCGGCCTGCCGGTCGGCTTCCAGATGGGAGTCGAGACAGGCTCGTTTAGTCTGAGTGTCATCATGATGGGGTGGCTGGGAAGCACGGCGCTCGCCGCCCACCAAGTGGCAGGCGTGATCACCACGCTCGGCTTCATGGTCTATTACGGCATAGCGGCGGCGGTTACCATACGGGTAAGCAACTTCCGGGGCCGGAACGACTGGCCTGCCATACGGCACGCATCTTTTGCCGGCCTGCATCTGGTCATGGGGACGGCAGCCATCGTTGTTCTCCAGATCGGGATTTTCCGCAACATCATGGGATATATCATCACTCCGGAAAAAGAGGTGGTCGAACTGGTCGCCCTGCTCGCCTGGTCAGTGATCCTGTATCAGGCAGGCGACGGGCTGCAAATCCTCTTCGCCAACGCTCTGCGAGGCATCTCGGATGTCAAATACATGGCTTATATGGCTTTCTTCTGCCACTTCGGACTGGCACTTCCCATCGGTTACCTGTGCGGGTTCACCTTTGGTTGGGGAGCCATCGGCATCTGGTGCGGCTTCCCGATCAGCCTGACCACGCTCGGACTGTTACTTTGGAGACGTTTCAATCGATTGACAATAAAAAAATAGGGTATGACTAAAGATATAACAGCAGAACACGTATTAAACGACCTGCGCTACCTAACGCTGCTGGCACGCAGCTTTCCGACGGTGGCAGACGCCAGCACGGAAATCATCAACCTGGAGGCCATCCTGAACCTGCCGAAAGGGACGGAGCATTTCCTGTCCGACATCCACGGCGAGCACCAGGCTTTCAACCATGTGCTGAAAAATGCCTCCGGTGCGATCAAGCGCAAAGTGAACGAGATATTCAGCAACACGCTGCGCGACTTCGAGAAGAAGGAGCTTTGCACGCTGATCTACTATCCGGAACAAAAACTGGAACTGATCCGGCAACGCGAAAAAGACCTGGACGACTGGTATCTGATCACGCTGAACCAACTGGTACGCGTCTGCCGGAACGTCTCGTCCAAATACACGCGCTCGAAAGTGCGCAAGGCCCTGCCGAAGGAGTTCTCCTACATCATCCAGGAACTGCTCCACGAGTCAAGCGACGAGCCGAACAAGTCCGCCTATGTGGACCAGATCATCAACACGATCATCTCGACCGGCCGGGCCAATGACTTCATCATCGCCATGTGCAACCTGATCCAACGCCTGACGATCGACCTGCTGCACATCATCGGCGACATCTACGACCGCGGGCCGGGCGCCCACATCATCATGGACACGCTTTGCAACTACCATAACTTCGACATCCAGTGGGGCAACCACGACATCCTCTGGATGGGGGCCGCCGCCGGCAACGCGGGGAGCATCGCCAACGTGATCCGCATGTGCATGCGCTACGGCAATCTGGCAACCCTTGAAGACGGCTATGGCATCAACCTCCTGCCCTTGGCGACATTCGCCATGGAAGTCTATGGAGACGACCCCTGCGAACTGTTCATCCCGCGTACGAACGCGTCGGATGCGACCTTCGATGAAAAGACAACCCAACTGATCGCCCGCATGCACAAGGCGATCACGATCATACAGTTCAAGCTGGAAGGCGAGATCATCCGCCGCCGTCCGGAATTCGGGATGGACGACCGCCTGTTGCTCCACCATATCGACCTCCGCCGCGGGACGATCCGTATCGAAGGAAAGGAATACGAGTTGAAAGACAAGAACTGGCCGACTCTCAATGCCAAGGACCCCTATGCCCTTTCGATCGAAGAAGAAGAACTGATGCGGCGCATCAAGCACTCGTTCGAATGTAGCGAGAAACTGAAAAAGCACATGCGCTGTCTGTTCACGCACGGCAGCATGTACCAGGTCTGCAACTCCAACCTGCTTTTCCATGCCTCCGTCCCGATGAACCCGGACGGCACGCTCAAGGCGATCCGGATCGAAGGAACGGAATATAAGGGCAAAGCCCTGCTGGACAAAGTGGACCAGTTGGTGCGCACCGCCTATTTCGATGCCGACGACAGCCCGGAGAAGGACTTCGCGATGGATTACATCTGGTATCTTTGGGAAGGCAAAGACTCCCCTCTCTTCGACAAGAGCCGGATGGCGACTTTCGAACGCTGCTTCATCGACGACAAATCGGTGCAGAAGGAGGAAAAAGGCGCCTACTATTCCCTCCGGGAAGAAGAATCGGTCTGCGACATGCTGCTGGACGAGTTCGGCGTCACCGGCCGGCACCGCCACATCATCAACGGACATGTCCCCGTACGCTCCATCAAAGGCGAGAACCCGATCAAGGCAAACGGGAAACTGCTTGTCATCGACGGCGGCTTCTCCAAAGCCTACCACCCGGAGACAGGCATTGCAGGTTATACCCTGGTCTACCATTCGCGCGGCTTCCAGCTTGTACAGCACGAACCGTTCCTGTCGACCGACCAGGCCATCAAGGAGGGCAAAGACATCCGTTCGACCACCATCGTCGTCGAACTGAACTCCCACCGCCAGATGGTCAAGGACACAGACAAGGGGGCGGACCTGCAACAACAGATCCATGATCTCGAAAAACTCCTTTACGCGTTCCGCAACGGGTTTATCAAGGAAAAAGAGCGTTATAAATAAGAACACTTGTCATGAACAGCGAGAAACTGAAAGGTCACATCCTGATATTGATAACCAATATCCTGTTTGCCGTCAACATGCCGATATCCAAATATCTGCTGCCGGCACACGTTCCCCCCGAAGGTCTTACGATCATGCGCATGGCTTTCGCCTGTGTGATGTTCTGGATCGTGTCTCTCTTCACGGTAAAAGAGAAAGTGCCGTTGAAAGACTTGGGGATGCTTTTTGTATGCGCCCTTTGCGGAGTGGGGATCAATCAGGGATTGTTCATCGTCGGGCTGAACCGTTCTTCTCCAGTCGACGCCTCCATCATCGCCACCGCCGTGCCGATCTTCGTCCTGCTGCTGGCCGCCGTCATACTGAAGGAGCCGATCACCCGGAAGAAGTCGTTCGGTGTGTTCATGGGGGTCAGTGGCGGCCTGCTGCTTGTCTTCAGCTCCACGCATGCCGCGGGCAGCATCAGCAGCCTCGACGGTGACATGATGATGATCGTCAGCGGGTTGATGTATGCCATCTACCTGGTTCTGTCAAAACCGCTCTCCCTGCGCTATTCATCGGTCACGATGATGAAATGGATGTTCCTCTTCACGACACTGACGCTGGTCCCCTTCACCTTCCGGCATGTGCTCGACGCTCCCGCTTTCCACCGGGAGGTTTGGGACTTCACGGAACTGGGCGCGATCTTCTATGTCCTCTTCGGGGCGACGTTCCTCCCCTACCTGCTCATCCCGATGTCGTTGAAGAGAATCCGCCCGACAACAGTCAGCATGTACAACTACGTGCAGCCGATCGTCGCCTCGTTCATTGCCGTCATGATCGGCCAGGACACCCTTTCCTGGCAGAAAGTCCTGTCGGCTGTCTTGGTCTTCACAGGTGTTTATCTCGTGACACAGAGCAAAAGCCGGGAAGACATGGAGAAAGGGAAACGAT
>OKSI01000863.1_pt1 | contig 10755 bp, 8 predicted proteins | sample 1606221 | NCBI WGS metagenome assembly OKSI01 (sample SAMEA3879540, study PRJEB24766) | human gut metagenome | biome: human-associated habitat; feature: feces | place: USA | collected 1985/1987 | reverse complement strand
GGAGTCAGTGACATTTCTTTCTAAAAATAAGGAAAAAATCTGAATTGTCAAAAACAGTCACTGGAGGTGTGAAGTTGTTTTGGGGGAACTGCGGAATATTTTGTATTTTTGTGAGTTTAATACTGACAGAACAATGGAAGAAGCGAAAAATCCAACGGCCGAGGAGCCGAAAAGACTCAACTTTCTTGAGGAGATAATAGAGGACGACCTGAAGTCCGGAAGAGTTAAGAGCGTGATGACACGTTTCCCTCCGGAGCCTAACGGGTACCTCCATCTCGGACACGCGAAGAGCATCTGCATCAACTTCGGGCTCGCCCAGAAGTACGGCGGAAAGACCAACCTCCGCTTTGACGACACCAACCCGACCAAGGAGGACACTGAATATGTCGATTCGATCAAGGAGGACATCCAGTGGCTCGGCTTCCAGTGGGACAAGGAACTTTACGCTTCCGACTATTTCGACCAGCTTTACGCCTGGGCCGAGCAGATGATCGAGCGCGGCCAGGCCTACGTCGATGACCAGACCCAGGAGGAGATCAGCAAGGGACGCGGCACCGTGGACAAGCCGGGAACCGAGAGTCCTTACAGAAACCGTTCAGTAGAGGAGAACCTCCAGCTGTTCAGGGACATGAAGGCCGGAAAATACGCTGACGGAGAGAAGGTTCTCCGCGCGAAGATCGACATGGCCTCCCCGAACATGATGTTCCGCGACCCTATTCTCTACAGGATCAAGCACGCCTCGCATCACCGCACGGGCGACAAGTGGTGCATCTACCCGATGTACGACTTCACCCACGGCCAGTGCGACTCAATAGAACACATCACCCACTCGATCTGCACACTTGAGTTCGATGTGCACAGACCTCTTTACGACTGGTTCATCAAGACCCTTGAGATCTGGCCGAGCCACCAGTACGAGTTCGCCAGACTGAACCTCACCTACACCCTGATGAGCAAGAGAAAGCTTCTGGAACTCGTCCAGAAAGGCCTTGTCTCCGGATGGGACGATCCACGTATGCCTACTCTCTGCGGAGTTCGCCGCCGTGGCTACACCGCCGAGGCCCTCAAGATGTTCTGCGAGAAGATCGGAGTCTCAAAGCGTGACCAGATGATGGACATCCAGCTTTTGGAATGGTGTGTGCGCCAGGATCTTAACGCAAGGGCCAACAGGTATATGGTCGTTCAGAAACCTTTGAAGGTCACCCTCACCAACTGGGAGCCGGGCAAGGTGGAGTGGTTCGACTGCCCTCTCAACCCTGCCGAGCCGGAGGGAGCCACCCGCAAGGTTCCGTTCACGGGAGAATTCTACATCGAGCGCGACGACTTTATGGAGGACGCTCCGAAGAAGTTCTTCCGCCTCAAACCAGACGGAGAGGTTCGTCTGAAATACACCTACATCATCAAGTGCGAGGAGGTCGTCAAGGATGCTGATGGCAACGTTGTCGAGCTGAGGTGCACCTACGACCCGACCACGAAGCCGGGAGGAGGCGAATGGCGCTCTGTCAAAGGCACCATCCATTGGGTTTCAACTGAATATGCCAAAGAGATCGAGATCCGCAACTACGACCGTCTCTTCGTCAAGGAGGACATGAACTCCATCCCTGAGGACAAGGACTACAAGGACTTCCTCAACCCTGAGTCACTCACCATCGCCAAGGGTTACGCCGAGCCTGCCCTCCTTGAGGACAACTCCGGAATCGCCGTCCAGTTCGAGCGCACCGGCTACTACTACAAGGATCCGGACAGCACCGCCGACAAGGTGATATTCAACAAGACTACAGCCCTGAAGGACTCCTACAAGCCTGAATAACAGAGGTGGTTATGCACCTGCCCCTTTTCATAGCCGGACGGTACCTGTTCGCGAAGAAGTCACACAACGTGATCAACATAATCTCCGCGATCAGTGCCGTCGGTATGGCTATAGGGACGGCTGCCCTGATCATCATCCTTTCAATCTACAACGGCTTCGACGAACTTGTCAAATCGACACTCAGCAACGTGGAGCCGGACATTCTCATCACCCCCGCCAAAGGCAAGGTGTTCGTTCCCGAGGGCGAGGCCTTCGACCGGATCAAGGACAATCCTCTGGTCGGAGAGTATAATCTTATCCTCCAGGAGAATGTGTTCGTCGATTACGACGGCCATCAGGGAATAGCCAAGGCCAAGGGCGTGGACCGGGCCTTCGAGGAGGACTCCCCTCTCGCCGGCCACATCACCAACGGAGAGTTCTCCCTCCACAAAGGGCAGTTGCCGCAGATGGTGGTCGGAGCCGGACTCGCCTACAAGATGGGGATGAATCCGGCGTTCCTGGCATCAGCGGAATTATATTTCCCGATAAGGGACAGAAACTTCTCGCTCGCCAATCCGGCGGCATCCATCGAGACCGTGCGGATGCGCCCTTCAGGAATATTCTCGGTCAACCAGCAGATTGACGATGATCTGATGATCGTGCCGATCGAGGAGATGAGAAAGCTGCTTGGCTATGAGGAAGAGGTTTCAGGAGTGGAGATTCGCCTGGCCGAAGGCTCCACGGCGAAAGACATCCGTTCCGCGATCAAGCATATTCAGAAAGAATTAGGCCCTGAATTCAAGGTTTTGGACCGCTTCCGCCAGAATCCGTCGCTCTACAAGATGATGCGTTACGAGAAGGCGGCGATATTCCTGATCCTCATTTTCGTCATCATCATCATCGCACTGAACATCTTCGGCAGCATCACGATGCTCATCATCGAGAAAAAGGATGACATCGAGACCTACCGCAGCCTCGGCGCCACGGACAAGATGCTCCGCCGCACCTTCACTCTGGAAGGATGGCTCATCTCCCTGCTCGGCCTCGCCGCCGGCCTTGTGGTCGGCATAGGCTTCTCCCTTGCCCAGCAGCACTTCGGCTTCATCAAGATGCCCGGCAGCTTCCTCGTGAACGCCTATCCCGTAATCCTCCAGTGGCAGGACGTCCTCGCCACCATCGCCGGCGTAGCCCTCATCGGCTACATCATCGCCCTCCTCCCCGTCCGCCGCAACATCCGGTAGATTTCCTCACGGGACAGCAGGGACATTCGGGAAGGAATGCTTACCTTCGCAACAATTAGAAGCTGTTTTGAATTGTTTGTTTGAAGTTTTTCACCTCAAAGAACATTTCAAACAATTCAAAACAGCTTCTTAACTAATCACATTATGATAATACCTGACTGGGCCAAGGAGCTGAACTGCTCCATAACCGTCTGCGACAAGGACGGAGTGATTATCTATCAGAACGATCCTGCCGTGAGACAGTACGAGAAGCATGGCAGCCTGATCGGAAAGAACCTTTTCGGCTGCCACGGTGAACGTTCCGCAGGCATAATCCGTCACCTGCTGGAGACGGGCGGCACGAACTGCTACACCATCGAGAAGCAAGGTGTACACAAATTCATCTTCCAGAGCGCCTGGAAGGAAGACGGCGAGGTGAAGGGGCTATGCGAGATCTCCATCATCACTCCATCGGAGATGCCTCACTACGTCAGGGAATAAAGGATTTGAATATGAACCGGCAGGCCGCGAGGATGAGCATCGGGCCGAGGCCGGAGTAGAAGGATGCGATGAATTCAGCGGGGAGTCCGGGTATGAACTTCAGGCTGACGCCAAGGCATGCCATGCCCACAATCAGAATCCATCCGCCGGGTGGGAATGTCTGCCAGGGAGTCGTCTTCCGCGGCAGTCCGGCGATGCGCGCCGAGTACTTGTTCACGGCTTTGCGGAACATGAGGTAGAAGCACATCAGCACAAAGGCCGTGATGAGCAGCAGCCACCAGAGCCTTTCCGTAGGCATTGTCAAGTACGCCTGGATGCCTTTGACGGCGATGACAACCCCCGGCGCTCCCCAAAGGAGGGCGGCGATGTAATAGAGGATTTTTTTGTTCATACCTGATAGTTTATCTTGCGGCTATCTGTCTGACATTTACCACGGCTTAAGGTTGACAGTCTGGTAGAATGCCTGGGCTTCCCTCACCAGGGAGTCCGCCGGTGTCTCCTTCGGCGTCTCGGTGTGGCTCCACGGTCCGGTCTCCCTCACGTCGAACTGCCGGATGCGGCGGACCGGCGAGAGGACGGTCAGCACATCATCACTGTAGTAGCCCAGATCCTGGTAGGTGGCCATGAACGCCCGCTGGTTGTAGTCCGGCGCGAGGATGTCCCGGCCGTAGAACTTCGAGTCATAGGAGAAGTGCAACAGGGAGAAGATGGTCGGCATCAGGTCAATCTGGGAGCAAAGCTTCTCCACCCTCCGAGGCTGGATGAAGCCCGGGGAATAGACGATCGCCGGTATGTGGTACTTGTCCACCGGGATGCTGGTCTTGCCGGCGCTGGAGGCGCAGTGGTCGGCCACGACGATGAACACGGTGTTGCCGAACCACGGTCTGCGCGAGGCCTCGGCGAGGAACTGGCCGATGGCGAAATCGGTGTACTTCACGGCGGCGGAGCGCGACTTCATCTCACCGTCGTAGGTGATCTTCCCTTCCGGGAATGTGTACGGACGATGATTGCTGATTGTGAATATGATGGCGTGGAACGGAGTCCCGCTCTCGGCCTTCTTGTCAAACTCCTTCAAGGCCACCCTGTACGAATCCTCGTCGCAGGTACCCCAGATGTTGCTGAACGTTATGTCCTCCTTCGGGTAACAGTACTTGTCGATGATCTCGAAGCCGTTGCCGGAGAAGTAGGCGCGCATGTTGTCGAAATAGCTGTCGCCGCCGTAGATGAACGAGGTCGTGTAGCCGTTCTCCCTCAGCACGGTGCCGGTAGAGAAAAGTCCGGCGTTGTCCGGCCTTTTGATAAGGCTTTCGCCGGCGCTCGGCGGAATGCAGAGGGTCAGGGCCTCAAGGCCGCGGACGGACCGGTTGCCGGCGGCGTAGAGGTTGTCGAAGACAAGGCTCTTTTCAATGAGCGTGTCCAGATTCGGAGTGATGCCGTCCTCATTGCCATAGGCGGCGAGGAAATCGGCGCTCAGGCTCTCGACGGTGATCATCACGATGTTCTTCCTGACAGGCGGAACGGAGTCCCTTATCATCCGCACGGCGGCATCGGCCAGCTGGTCTGCCTGCCGGACCGCGGAGCCAGCCTCCTCTCGGCCAGGAACCTGGCCGCAAAGCGCGAGCTTGAGCCCCAGCGCCTCATCCTCGGGAAGCATCTGATAGAACCTGTCATATTCAAGAGTGCTGCTGCTGTAGGCCTCAAGGAAATTCCAGCATCCGTTGCACTGCAACTCGGTCGCGTAGTTATTGGAGCTCTGGAGGTTACGGTAGCTGAAACGCAGCCAGAAGAAGCTTCCGGCGAACAGCACCGCATAGATGACGAATGTCGCCAGGAACGGAACGGCTCCCCCGTTGCCGGACTCGCTGAAATCCTTCCGCCGGAACAGCCGCCAACAGATCAGCACGGCCACAAGAAAGACCCCGAGGAACATCGGCACGATAGGATATGATTCCATGATGTTCCCGATCACCTCGTTCGTGTAGACCAGATAGTCAACCGCTATGAAGTTGTACCTCACGCCGAACTCGTTCCAGAAGACACACTCAGAGATGGCGTTCACTATCATCAGGAATATGTACAGCCCCATAGTGAACAGCAGTCCGGCCTTGCACCAACCCTTCCTGATGTTCGGGATGAACAGCCTCAGGCAGAACGCGCCGAGAAGCAGGAGGGAGAGCAGACGGGCTATCGTCGGAACGACGGAACCATATTCAGTGAATATGTTGGATGGCAGCAATGAGTAGACCGCGAAGGCGAGCAGGGCGGCTCCGATAATGTAGCAGAGCGGCTTTTTGTACTTGGCGTCGTTCAGCGTGGCCTGCACCACCATCGCCGGTGCGAGCGCGAGCAGGGAGAACGCCACATCATTGACAAAGCCTAACAGAAAGATCTTAAGCCATTCCAGCGCCGTGAATCCGATTACGGTAGGCGGAGTGAACAGCAGCAATATTCTTGTGATGAAGCCAAGCGCCACGGAAAAGGTGATGAAGACCGGCGCGAAGTACCTGAACCAGTCGTGGACTTTTCTGGTCTTGTCATAGTTTCTTAAGCAATTTCTGTCCATAAGGAGAAATGATTGATGTTTATCAGCTGCGAAGATAAGAATTTCCGACGATTATTGCTAACTTTGTCTAATTATGATCAAATCAATCATCTCGATGAAAAGGCATCTTCTTTGCGCCGTGATAGCGGCGATGTTTTTTTCTGTCCTCCCTATGGGAGCCCAGATCCGTGGTTTCCGTCAGGAGCAACTTAAGGAATGGGAGTTCAGCAAGGACGGCTCCACCTGGCAGACAGTGCAGGTACCGCACTCCTACAATGCCGAGGACGGCCATTCTCCTTACTACTATCGGGGCAAGGCGACCTATCGTTGTGATTTGAGGATCACGGACATTAAAAAGGCCCATTACCTCTTTTTCGAGGGTGCGGCCCAGGCCGCGGTCGTCAAGGTCAACGGCGAGCAGGTGGCCATCCACAAAGGAGGCTATACCCCTTTCTCCGTGAACATCACCGAGGCCCTGACGAAGGGTGTCAACCGTCTTGAGGTGATCTGCGACAACACCGAGGATGTCCAGATGGCTCCCGTCACTTCGGATTTCAACAAGAACGGCGGCCTACACAACCCTGTGTGGCTCCTCGTGATGGAGGATGTGTACCTGACTCCCGAGGACTACGGCATGTACAGGATCCGCTGCGAGATTCCGGAGGTCACCAAGAAGAAGGTCGTCACCAATGTCAGGACCAAGATCGTCAACTCCGGCAACAGGGACGCCAACATCCTTGTCAGGGTGCAGCTCCTTGAGTCCAACGGCCAGCTCGCCTATCAGGCCGACAGGGAAATCCCCGTGGGAGCTTTCTCTGAATACGACTTCGACCATGAGTTCCTCCTTTCGGGGGTTCATCTTTGGGACGGTGTCAAGGATCCTTATCTCTATACACTCAGAGTGGAGCTATTCAAGGGCAAGAGAATGATGGACATCGCCGAGACAAAGATCGGCTACCGCTCGATAGAGATGGATCCGGAGAGAGGCTTCCTTCTCAACGGCCGTCCGTACAGGCTCCGCGGAGTGGCCATGCATCAGGACACCGACGGAAAGGCCTCAGCCTTGACCCAGGCCGACTACAGGCGTGACTACCGCATCGTGAAGGAGCTGGGTGCCAATTTCCTCCGCCTGGCCCACTATCCTCACAACGACTTCGCTTTCCAGCAGTGCGACTCTCTCGGCATCATCGTCCAGACAGAGGTGCCTTGGGTGAATGTGTGCGGGGAGAATGCCCCTCAGTCCTATTTCAACAACATCCACCATCAGATGAAGGAGATGGTGAACAACCTGTACAACCACCCTTCCATCGCATTCTGGGGGATGTGGAACGAGCTGGACACCTGGGGCAACAACAGTGATCTCCAGGGCGCTTTCGACGCGGAGAGAGTGGCCCGCGAGACGAAAAGGCTATACGAGTACACCAAGAGCCTTGACCCTGACCGTTATGTCGGCTTCACGGACTGCTCAAGGCTGGCCCGCGACGGCTACCCTTACCTCAAGGGCGACTTCTGCTCGCAGAACATCTACTATGGCTGGTACTGGACCCCGAATGATTTCAGCGGGCTGACCACCTCCTTGAAGAAAGTCCGTGAGCTGAGACCGGACTGCCCGATCAATCTTTCTGAATATGGTGTCGGAATCAATCCTTTCTGCCATGTGTGGAACCAGGCGGACGCGGTCCGCGACAAGGAGGACGACTCCAGACATTATGAGGAATATGGCAACCGCTTCCACGAGTCCTACGTCCGCCAGATAAAGGCCATGCCTTGGCTGAACTTCACCTCCGTCTGGGTGCTGTTCGACTTCCCGGTGGCCAACCGCCAGGAAGGCTACATGGATTCGGAGGACGGTGTCAAGTTTGTAAGGAACAACGACCGCAAGTACATGAACGACAAGGGACTGGTGACCCGTGACCGCCAGACGAGAAAAGATGTCTTCTACCTCTACAAGTCCCTGTGGAACAAGGACGAGACCACGGTACACATCACATCGCGCCGCCTTAAGTCCTTCCCAGCCGGACAGGATCTCCGCATCAAGGTCTACAGCAACGCCAAGTACCTGACCCTTTACCAGAACGGCAGGCTTATTGATCGCATGGTCAGCTCAGAGGAATCCTCCGGTGTGGTCTGGACCTTCCCCGCCGTCCGCCTGAAGACCGACGAGGACACCTTCAAGGTTGTCGCCAACGACGGCACCACCGACCAGATCGTCCTCCGGAAAGCCAGATAGACTCCCGGCCGCCTATGCGCCCTTTTATGCCAGCCTCTCCGGCACCATAAAAGGGTTTTTCGTAACAGACATCTTCCAAGAGTTTGCCGACGTGAGGGAACCGTATGCTAAAAAAAGTTTCCTTTCCGGGAACCGATGATGCAAGAAATGCGTATCAATAGGATTTATATTGTCAGAGACTAAAAAACTATTGAATTATGAGCACCAGACATTTATTCCTTCCGTTCCTTATCGCGCTGGCAGGAATTGTCTCCTGCAATCAATTACTTCCTGACGATCAGCAGGGGACCCCGCGCGGCTATGTAACCGTTGACAAACAGCACTACTGCAACCTGACCAACGTCAAGGGAAAAGATTTCGAGGGAAGCCAGAAATGGGTATTCTATGACGGGAACGACATTCGCGTCAAGATGTCCGGATGGCGCTGCCGCTGCGGCGAGCCAGGCCACATCAGCTTCAACGTTTCCTTGGTGGAACTCGACCTTCCCGGAGTCGCCACAATGTACATCCCTCTGGAGCGCACCGAAGGGGATCATTATGTGAGCGACAATAAGTCAGTAACCGGAGCCCATCTCAACCACTATCATGTGTCGAAGGACGGCCGCTTTCTGGAGTTCGACCTATCGATCACCCTGTACCGTGAGACAAAGGGGGACATCCGTATCTTCTATTTCGGTCCGATCCTATGACACTCCCTGAGAGGCCTCACTGACATATGCCGGACGAGCCGGCAAAAAGAAGGGCGAAAAGAAGGTGACCAAGTTTTTTAACCTGGCCACCTTCATTTTTTGCCATATAAGCGGAACTACCTTGTAATCTTCATGTTGCCGACATTGAATCCCCATCCGCGACCTTGGGCATGAGTAATTTTCCCGGCCGTGTTTCAACTTCCTCGTCATTCAGAGTGCCAACAACCAGACCCAAGGTCTTCAATGCGACACTTCCACACCTTTCCGTCGCCCGGGATCACTGCAGAAGACCCTTCCGTGAGCAGAACACGCCGTTCCGCTCACGAGACATCCTCGGAAGGCCACTCCGTGAGCAGAATGCGGCTTTTCGCTCACGAGACAACCTCGGAAGGCCACTCCGTGAGCAGAACGCGCCGTCTCGCTCACGAGACAACCTCGGAAGACCCTTCCGTGAGCAGAATGCGCCGTCTCGCTCAAAAGACAACCTCGGAAGGCCACTCCGTGAGCAGAACGCGCCGTCTCGCTCACGAGACGACCTTGGCAGACCCTTTCGTGAGCAGAACGCGCCGTTCCGCTCACGAGACAACCTCGGAAGACCCCTCCGTGAGCAGAACGCGGCTTTTCGCTCACGAGACTGCCGCGAAAGACACACGAGGCAACCGCGGCGCTTTTTCAGCGAGCTACGGGAACTCTATGGAAACTCTACGGGCGCTCTACGATGCCGCCGAGGTTCGACCAGAGCCAGTGGGACTCGTAATAGGACTTAGTGCCTTTAGGAACCGTCACCTTGACGGCTGAGCGGTCTGTGCCGTCAAAGAAAAAAGATGACGGGTCGCTCATGTTTGTTGTTATCTCGTCAACATCCTCCTTGGTCTTCCAGTTCAGTTCAAGTACCAAAGGAGTTTTGCATGACACAAATGTGTAGATGTCTATGGATTTGACAGACTCAGGGATAACTATCTTATCAACATTTGTTCGACGAATAGAATGCTCCGCAATCTTCGTAGTGCCTTCCTTTATCACCACCGTACCGGTCTTCTTTTCAGGAATCCAACTCAGAATCTCTCTCTTTGTCCGACCTTTGTGCATATACAAAGCCCCGTCATGCAGATAGCAGTAGTCCTCTTGACCTTCCCTCGGCGCGGTTGTGGTAATCTCAAGTTTAGAACAACCTTCAAACACCGGATTTGAACCATCAATATTTTCTAACGTGGAAGGTAAAATGACACGTTCAAGATTCCCGCAACCAATGAAGGCATAGGCTCCGATCTTATATATCCCCTCCGAGATAGTGACTTTCCTTAGGTCACCGCACCCTTCAAAGGCCCTATTCCCGACCCCTTTGACGGTATAGGTAATCCCGTCATACTCAACCGTACCGGGAACCACGACCTCTCCCGAATACTTGCCTCCGCCCGGGTTACCGGTCACCTCGACGAAATCCATAGAGTAACCTTCGGCGGTCTTGTAGAACAGGCCGCCAACCTCGAACCCGGAAGAGAATTCCTTCACGGTGACGGTGCAGCCTGACCTGAAGCCGCCGTCCTCGGTGACAGCGCTGACCTTGGCCACTCCCGCCGAAACGGCTCTCACGTTGCCGTCGGAATCGACCGTGGCCACGGACGGGTTATCCGACTCCCACCTCACATTGCGGTTAGTGGCATTGGACGGGGCGACCGTGCAGGTAAGTTTGGTTGTGCCGTTCGCACCGATCGTCACGGACCACGGCTTGACATCCACACCTGTCACCGGAACCACCTTGGCCTTCACCGTCACCTTGCAGG
>OKSI01000859.1_pt1 | contig 10792 bp, 9 predicted proteins | sample 1606221 | NCBI WGS metagenome assembly OKSI01 (sample SAMEA3879540, study PRJEB24766) | human gut metagenome | biome: human-associated habitat; feature: feces | place: USA | collected 1985/1987 | reverse complement strand
CGTACATGAAGCGGTAGAGGGCATTGCGGAATTTGCTCACAGTAACAACTCCCCGGAAAAACAAGATGGGTGTATTGTAGCACGGTTTGCAGGCGGGGGAAAGGGCTATCACAGAAAGTTTACAAAAAAGGGCCGTCCGTTTGAAAACGGGCGGCCTCTTGATTCGCGGGAAATCGCTGCGCGGAGATTCAGATCACGCGAGGGCGCGGTACAGGAAGGTCACAGCGTCACCGCGGTTGCAGGTGCCGTTGGGATCAAAGATGCCGCCGCCGTAGCCGGTGGTGATCTTGTTGTTCACAGCCCAGAGAATGGCGTTGTAGAACGCGGCATGCTCGGTCTTGTTGACGTCCGAGAAGTTCAGGGAGCCGTAAACCGCGGGGTTGCTCTTGAAGCGGTACAGGAAGGTGACGATCTGCGCGCGGGTGCAGATGTCGTCGGGGGAGAACTTGCCGTTGCCGGTGCCGGTGGTGATGCCCTGCTCGGTGGCCCAGATGATCGCCTTCATGTAGTCGGCGTGCGTGGTGGCGTAAACGTCAGTGAACTTGTTGGTGCTGCTGCGCGGCGCGGGAGAATTGGCGGCGCGCCACAGGAAGGTGACGATCTGCGCGCGGGTGCAGCCCGTCTTCGGGGAGAAGGTGGTGGTGGAAGTGCCCTTGGCGATGCCGAGGTTGACGGCCCACTGGACGGAATCATAGAAGTAGTCGCCGGGTCTCACGTCGACAAAGTTCATGGTCTGCTTGACCTTGATGGCAAGCGTGCCCTCAGCCTTCTGGCCGGACTTGGTGCCGTAGGCGGTGAAGGGGATATAGACGATATCGCCGACCTTGGCAAACTTGGAGGTCACATAGGCCACGTCGTCGAGGTCATAGTGCTTGCTGCTGGTCTTGGGGTTGTAGTAGAACTCGTCCTTGGCGCTGACGGTGGCGTTGATGCCGGTGCTGCCGTTGTAGTAACGGTAGAGCGCGCCGGTGCCGTTGAAGTAGGAGGTGATGGCGCTGTTCTTGCCCACATCGAAGGTGACATAGTCGAGGTCAGCCTTCCTGTAGCTCTTGTCGGAATCGCGCAGGAAGTCGATGAACTTGTCGGAGCCGAGCTTGACCGCGCTGTTCACGCCGACCTCAAAGACGATGTCTTCCTTGACGACGGAGATCTCGACCACGCCGGTCATGCTGACCTTCTTGTCGATGACCTTGTCGTTCTTGTCGTACTGCTTGGCATACAGGGTGAAGGGAACCTTGATGGTGTCCTTGGCCTTGGCGACGGACTCGAAGCTCACCTTGTCGAGATCCTCGACCTCAGTGGAGGTCTTGATCTTGTCCTTGCCCTCGTAGAGGACGCCCTCTCTGGTGGAGTTGGGCAGGGAGGTGAACTTAACGTAGTCGAACTCGAAGTAGTCGCCCTTGCTGGTCTTGATGTTATCATCGGCGTAGTCTTCCATGAAGGACTCGAAAGCCTTCTGGTCGAAGGAGAGCGTCTCGCCGGCGACCACATTGTACTCGATGGCGTAGGACTTCTGGGAAACTTCAATGGTACCGGTGGAAGCAACACCGTCATCGTCAAGGCCGACGACGTAGAGGGTTACGGTCTTGCTGTTATTGAACTTGGAAGCGGGAATGGTGACGGTTTTGTCCTCCTTGACGAGGCCGTCAAATTTGCCGACCTTGCTGCTGCCGTCGTAGTAGCCGTTGTAATCGGATACCTTGGAGGTGGTGTAATAGAGATACTTATAGTCGGAGTTAGTGAACGTAACGTCCTTGTTGGCGGCGTTACCGGTCACGGTCTCCTTGATGGTGCCAGCAGAGATAACAGGAATGGTGAGCGTGATCGTGTAGGACTTGTTATCATCGCCGCTCACAGTCATGGTCATCGTGGCATCACCAATGAAACCTGCGGCGGTACGGAACTCAAGACTATCATTCTTATCGATGTTACGGCCAGAGGCAGAGACCTTATTGGAGCCATAGTAGAGCACGCCGCCCTCGTCAGCTGCGGTCGGGACACCGGAAAGATTGATATAGCTGTTCTTCTTAACGTTGACGCGAGAAGGGAGCGCCTTATTGGCAGCAGCTTCCAGATCATCGTAGTCAAACTTAAGCGGATCGCCGTTTTCAACCTTATCAAGGCTGGCGCTGAGCAGTTCGCCGGTGACATAGATCGTCTTCGCATCGAGGGTCTTGCCCTTATAGGTGGCCTCGACGGTGATGGTCACTGTGTCATTGGCATCAAGGGTAATGCGCGTTTTGCCGGTGGTGTTCTCAGAAGAAGAAAGAGACACAACGCCGCGTTTGCTGGGAGTAAACTTATACTTGACCTCGCCGGAAACAGGTCGGTCAGTCGACCAATCAATCACGGAGGCGGTAACCGTATCATAGGCACCTTTTTTCGAAAGCGTAACGCTTTCCTTGTCCAGAGTCAGACGAACATCTTCGTCGACGATCTTATAGGTGCAGGTCGTTTCCTTTACGGGAGTCTCGTTGTCGCCGGAGAAAACCTTGCAGGTCACAGTAGTGGTACCAGTGCGGGTGGTATCGGAAGAGGTCAGAATATACTTCTCATTGCGGCCGTGGCTGGAATCAATACTATCATTCACATACCACTTATAGGTGGGATTCTCAACGCCCGTGGCAGATGCGGTCAATTCCAGTCTGCCACCCTTGAGAACTTCGTAGTTTTCGCCGACCTTTTGAACACTGCCAGTGATGGAGATGCCGGGCTCGCTGGCAACAATGACCTTAGCGGCAGTGCATTTGACGGGAGAGCCAACAGCCTTGCCACCGACTTTAACGGTAATGGTGCAGCCAGCCGTCACGGTCTTCGGAGAGCTGGTGGTGTTGGTCAACTTCTGACTGACACTCGCGCTGCTGCCGGAAACGCCACTCCAAGCATACTCCAGAGTGTAAGCGCTGCGATCAAGGGTTACTTCTCCGGCATCGCCGGTCTTGCTCTTAACGGTAATATCCCCGTCAATGGAGAAGTCAACCGTGGTATTATGCTTGACATTAAAAACATCCTTGCCGTCAACCTTTGCCTTGACAGTGGGCGTGCCAGTGATGGTGTAGGTGACTTCGGGAGCAGCGACGGTGACCTTAGTGGTCAGCGTCTGCGTAGCGGTAGCAGACGTTCCGTTATCTAGATAATTAAAAGACACAGTATAGGTGATGGTAGTCTCACCATAACCGACAGCCGTGATGGTCACGGTGTTACCATTTTGGGAACAGATTGCGATATTGTTATTACTAGACGCGATAGAATGACTAAGCTTACCGTTGTACATTACCTCTTTGCTGTTAACCGTTACTGTGTCACCAACCGTGAGGTTTTTGGGGACAGTAAAGGTAACATCCGTGGTGTCGCCAAGTTTGGTGAGCGTAACGTTTGAGCTGCTAACCGACACGCCATCAATCGTGTCGCCAGCAGCCGCGTTTGCCGGAACGATGACCAGACTTAAAATCATGGTCAACGCCAGCAGCGATGAGAGAAATTTCTTCATCATTTTCTTCATCCTTTCTGATTTTTGTGATTTGCTCTGCGCGCACAGAGCAGTTCTCATACATCGGCATTATATCATGCCGCGGGAAATAAGGGAACAGGAAAACGCAAATTTCAGAAAAACTTTATTTTCCAATTTTTCCTGCCGCCCCCCCTGTATGTTATTAGACGCAGGAAAGGGGGAATTTGTTGCAGGAACGGACAAAAATTTTCAAAAATTTTTTGTCAGCGCAGAACTCGCAGGTACAAAAGCACCGCCGCCGCGAGCTGTAAGAGCAGGATCGCCGGAATGCCGAAGCGGAAATACCAGTGGCGCGTTTTATGGTGAAAGACGCGCATGCCCAAAAGAGCACCCGCGCTGCCGAGCAGCAGCGCGAGTGCAAAGAGTGTTTTTTCGGGGACGCGGCGCGCGCCGGGGATCTTGGCGCGGCGCTTATCCGCGCCGTAGACGAAAAACGTGATGAGATTGATCGCGGCGAGGTAAAGGACAAAAAATCTCACTTTTCGAGTTTTGCAAGCTCGACCGCCGCCGCCGCGCCGAGGCGGGCGTTGTTAAAGACGAGCTGAATGTTGGAATCCAGGCTGTCGCCGCCGGTGAGATCCTTGATCTTGGCGAGCAGATACGGTGTGGTGGCCTTGCCGTGAATGCCGTCCTTCTTCGCGTCCTCGATGGCCTCGGCGATGGCCTTGTCGATGACTTCCTTGTCCATGGAGTACTCCTCGGGAATGGGGTTGGTGACGAGGAGGCCGCCGCGCAGACCGAGTTCGCGCTTGACGTGGAAGGTCTTGGCGAGCTCGGCGGGCGTGTCGAGCTGATAGTCGACGCCGAAGCCGGACTTGCGGGTATAGAACGCGGGCAGCTCGTCGGTGCCGTAGCCGATGACGGTGACGCCGTGGGTCTCGAGGTATTCGAGCGTGAGGCCGAGGTCGAGAATGGACTTCGCGCCCGCGCAGATGACCATGACGGAGGTGTTTGCCAGCTCCTCAAGGTCGGCGGAGATGTCGAAGGTCTCCTGCGCGCCGCGGTGCACGCCGCCGATGCCGCCGGTGGCGAACACGCGAATGCCCGCCATGTCGGCGATCATCATCGTGGTGGTGACGGTGCAGGCGCCGTCCTTGCCCTGCGCGACGAGCACGGGCAGGTCGCGGCGGGAGGCCTTGGGAATGCCCGCGCCGGTGCGGCCGAGGTAGTCGATCTCTTCCTTGGAAAGACCGGCCTTGAGCCGTCCGCCGATGATGGCGATGGTGGCGGGGACTGCGCCCGCGTCGCGAATGATCTGCTCGACCTTGAGGGCGGTTTCGACGTTCTGGGGATAGGGCATGCCGTGGGAAATGATGGTGGATTCGAGCGCCACGACGGGCTTACCGGCTTTGAGCGCCTCGGCGACCTCGGGGGCGATGTCCAGATACTTGTTCATGTTAAAATCCTCCTGTAAAGTAATAGGTGAAAGTTTCACGTTTACCTTTTGAGGTAAGATTTTAAGATAACACACAAATTCCGAAAAGTCAATCAAAAGCAGGGCTTGCAATCGCACAGAAAGTAGCATATAATAAGCGCATTATCCCGCGAAAACCCACAAAAGGAAAGGAAATTATTATGGAACGAGTGAGAATTGCCGCGATCTTCGCCGACAGCGAGCGCTACGGCGGCGAAAGCGTCACCGTGTGCGGCTGGGCGAAGACCATCCGCGATATGAAAACCTTTGGATTCATCGAGCTGAACGACGGCTCGTGCTTCCGCAATTTGCAGGTGGTGATGGACGCGAATTCTCTTTCTAATTATAAGGAGATCGCCGCGCAGAACGTCGGTGCCGCGCTCATCGTGCGCGGCACGGTGGTGCTGACGCCCGAGGCCAAGCAGCCGCTCGAGGTCAAGGCAACGGAGATCGAGATCGAGGGTGCGTCCTCGCCCGACTATCCCCTGCAGAAAAAGCGCCACAGCGTCGAATATCTGCGCACCATTCAGCATCTGCGACCGCGCACCAATCTCTTCTCCGCCACTTTCCGCGTCCGCAGCGTCGCGGCGCAGGCAGTGCATGAGTTTTTCCAGCAGCGCGGCTTCGTGTACGTCAACACCCCCATCATCACCGGCTCCGACTGCGAGGGCGCGGGCGAGATGTTCCAGGTGACGACGCTCGACCTTGAGAACCCGCCCCGCACCGAGGACGGCCAGATCGATTACAGCAAGGATTTCTTCGGCAAGAAGACGAGCCTGACCGTCTCCGGCCAGCTCAACGCCGAGAACTTCGCCATGGCGTTCGGCGACGTTTACACCTTCGGCCCGACCTTCCGCGCGGAGAACTCCAACACCGCGCGCCACGCCGCCGAGTTCTGGATGATCGAGCCGGAGATGGCCTTCTGCGACCTCAACGGCGACATGGAAGTGGCGGAAGCGATGATCAAGCACATCATTCGCCGCGTGATGGAGCGCTGCCCGGACGATCTTGCGTTCTTCAACAGCTTTGTCGACAAGGGGCTCATCGAGAGACTTAGGCACGTTGCCGAGTCCGACTTTGGCCGCGTGACCTACACCGAGGCCGTGAAGCTCTTAAAGGAGAGCGGACAGAAGTTCGACTACCCCGTCGAGTGGGGCATCGACCTCCAGACCGAGCACGAGCGGTATCTGACCGAGGTAGTTTTCAAGCGCCCCGTGTTCGTCACCGACTATCCGCAGGAGATCAAGGCGTTCTATATGCGCCTCAACGACGACGGCAAGACCGTCGCGGCGGCGGACTGCCTCGTTCCGGGCATCGGCGAGATCATCGGCGGCAGCCAGCGCGAGGAGCGCATCGAGCTGCTCGAAAAGCGCATCCGCGAGCTCGGCATGAATCCCGAGGACTACTGGTGGTACTGCGACCTGCGCCGCTACGGCTCCTGCCGTCACGCGGGCTTCGGCCTCGGCTTCGAGCGCATGGTGATGTATTTAACGGGCATCGGCAACATCCGCGACGTGGAGCTGCATCCCCGCACCGTGGGCAACGCGGACTTTTAATTCTTCAAAAAACAAGGGACACGGAAACCGTGTCCCTTGTTTTTTGAGAATTACACTCCGCTTCGTGCCTTGCCGCCCAAAGGGCGGCTTCGACACGCGCGGAGCGAGAAGAGTTTTTTGGCACGCGCATGTCGCGCCAAAAAACGATTCGAAATCATTTCGCGTCTGCGCGATTTTGCATTTGCGGAACATTTTTCCCGCGGTTTGCGTCTATATGGGTATCCGAAAGAAACGAGAGGTGAACTTGAATGAAAAAGCAATCTTCCCTTCTGCTGATCTTGATGCTGCTGCTTGTGCTCGCGGGCTGCGGCGCAAAGCCCGCGCCCACCGAGCCGCCGGAGCTGACGGTGACGAACGCGCAGGGGGCGAGCATCACGGCGATGGGCGGCAGCTACGACTGGGACTATGAGGCCGGAGGCGGCCAGCGCACGAGCGCGATCGCCTGCGGCATGCATCCGCTGGACGAGACGCTCCGCGACAGCACGCCGGCTCTTGAAATGCCCATCGCGGTGTCGGCGTCCTTCTACTACACGGTGACGCTCGATTTCGGCGACTGTGCGCCCGATTCCGTCACCCTGCGGTACTGGAACGAGCAGTGCTGGGGCGACACGCAGGCGACTGCCGAAAAACTGACCGTGCAGCGGCAGGACGACGGAACGTATACTGTTGAGCTGTTCCCGAGCGTCGGTATTTTTGAGGTGGACGCGCAGTGGGACGCGGAGGACTACTGCGGCAGGGCGTTCTACTCCTTCTGCACGAAGGCGGCGGAGTGACGATCGAAGCCTCTTCCTCTGGCAGCAACTGAAGCGAACAAAAAAAGAGAGCGGCATGCCGCTCTCTTTTTTTCGTTATTTCTCGTCGATTGCAAGCCACGTCCGGTCGAAGCCATAGGGCAGGAGTTCGCGGATCGACAGGTGCTTCTCCTCGCCCTTTTTGTTGAGGCAGATGACCTCCATCTCGGGGCCGAACTCGTAGAGCACCTGGCGGCACGCGCCGCAGGGGTAGCAGTAATCGTCGCTGCGCCCGGCGATGACGATGCGCGCAAAGCGGCGGTGCCCCTCGCTCACGGCCTTGAAGGCCGCGGTGCGCTCGGCGCAGTTTGTGAGGCCGTAGCTCGAATTTTCGATGTTGCAGCCGGTGAAGACCGCGCCGTCGTCGCATTCGAGCGCCGCGCCGACGGGAAAGTGGGAATAGGGCACATAGGCCATGTCGAGCATGGCGACAGCCTTGGCCTTGAGCTCATCCAGCGTCATGGTTTGCCCTCCTTACTGATCCCAGCGCACGCCAAGATCGGGGCGCACGGTAAGGTCGATGATGTCCTTTGCGTCATAGAACTGCTGATACCAGCTCAGCACGCGCTTGCTGCCGCGCAGCGTCGTGCCGTCCGGGTGCAGACGGTCGCAGATGACGGCGGAGATGTCGGGCTTGACAAAGCTGAAAGAGCTGGTGCCGACGCTTGCGAACACGCGGAAGCCCTGACTTTGCAGGTACTTGAAGCGCTCGCCGGTGGTGTGCCAGTCGTCGCCGTCGGGCCGTCCGCCGTGCGGATAGAACAAAATCTGCGTGGGGCCGACGAGCGAGCCGACCTCGTCCACCCAGCGCTCGGTGTCGTTGATGATGGTCTGCATCGACTTGCTGTCGAGGCGAATGTGACCCCAGGTGTGGCTGCCGAACGTCCAGCCCGTTTCCTTGAGGCGCTCGATGACGGGCTTGACCGCCTCGATCTCGCTCGCGCGATAGGCGTCGAACGCCGGACGGTCGGGGGAATCGGCCGCGATGTCGCGGTCGTCCTGCGTGCGGTAGCCCAGAATGCCGCAATAGCCTGTCAGCGAGAAGATGGCCTTCGCGCCATTGAGCGAAAAATCAGGGTGCTCGTAGACAAACTCGTCGAGAATGGGCGTCGCGTCGAGCTCCTTGGTCAAAAACGTCTCATTGGTGTACGGATCGGTGCACTGCGCCCAGATCTCGCCGTCCTCGCCGACGACGAGCTTGCTCGTGAAGCCCTCGTCGAGCATATACGGATAGTAGTTCACGTCGTCAAAGCTGATGACGAGGGGCTTTTTGCCCTCGGGCAGCATGAGGGTGTTGCGCACCATGTGCGTGCCGGTCTCGTCCGTCACCTCGCTCCAAACGTCCTCCATCGCAACGAGAATGTAGCCGCGGTCGTACACGGACTGCAAGATCTTCTTGTACTCGTCCGCCGTGACCATCCAGTCATCGAGGCCGTAGCGCTGATCCTGCGAGGCATTGCAGTCGTGGAAGGCCCACTGCGGATAGGCGATGACGGGGTGGAAGAAAAGATGCTCCACCACCTGCTCAGGCCCCCACGCCTGCGTGAGCTGATCCTCCGACCAGTAGGTGCGCACCGCGTCGTAGGGGTCGGCGGCGGAGTCGCCGGGCTCGGCGTCGGGATTGTCGTCCACCACGGTGTTGCCGTCGTCGGGCGGGGAATTTTTATCGCCGCAGGCGGTCAGCAGCGAGAGCAGCATCAGCGCGCTGAGCAGCAGCGCCAAAAAACGTTTCATGTCGGATCTCCTTTCCTTTTGTCGCGGCTATTATAGCAGACTTCCTTTCTTTTGACTACGCTTTTCGCGGTTTTGTTCCCATTTGTAACTATTTGGCAGCAAAATGCGCGCCAACAACGCGCGCGGAAGAAATTTTTCCCGGCGCGTTGCCGCAAAACGTACAATGTCCGCTGCCTTACAGCCTAAAGCTGTAAGGCAAACGATTTGCCTTGCCAATTTTATCAATTGGGGGATCGACATGAAAAAAACCGACAACTATTCCCTCCCGCAGTGGGAGAAGCAGGACTTCATCAAGATGGAGGACTTCAACGACGCGTTCGGCAAGACCGACGCGGCGCTCAAGGCGAACGCCGACGCGACCGCGACCGGGCTGAATGCGGAAATCGCCGCGCGCGGCGGGACACAATTGCCGCGTAGCCGAACGCAGCGGTGTAGGTGACCATGGGAACGTTGATGGACTGGAACAGCAGCTCAGCAACCACTTCACGGGTAGCGGGAGCGTTGAGGTCCACGCCCTTGACGTTGTCAAGGATGCCCTGACGCTCAGCGATCTCAGCAACGTGGAGCGCCCAGTCAGCGCCGGTGAACTCGTTCTTCTGATCGTAACCGACAGCGCGGAGGATCATGGCAAGAACTTCATAACCGGTGACCTTGCCGGAGGGGACAAAGGTGCCGTTGGGATAGCCCTTGACGAGAGCGGCGTTGGCGCAGTAGCCGATGTAGCCCTTGGCCCAACCGGCGCCGGCCATGTCACCGAACTTGTTGTAGGTCTCATAGTTCTTGACATAGGCGTCCTTCACGTCACCGGTGTAGATGCGATAGACGATCGCAGCCACCTCGGCGCGAGTGATGGCGTTCTTCGGCTGGAAGCTGAAGGTGCCATCTTTCTCTTCGTAGCCCTTGAAGACGCCAAGACCGTTGAGAACGGCAGCAGACTCGGCGTAGGTCTCGTCGATGTCCTTGACATCCTTAAAAGCTGCGTTGGCGCTGACGGCCAGGGACAGAGTCATGACCAGAGCCAGCACCATTGCGAGTAACTTTTTCATAGATGTTACTCTCCTTTCATAAATTTCCATCTTTCCGGGGCAGTCAAGCGGCGGCGCGGCGCCCTTCCGGGTGGCGGTTTGGTAGCGCGGCGGCGGAATTCGGGCGGTTCCGACGGGGAAAAGCCCTTGCGCGGCAAGGGCTTGCGGGCGCGGGGATCGGGTAGCGGTGTGGTAGCGGGCGGCGGCGCGGCGCGGGCGCGAAAAATGAGTAAATTTGCATGATTTTGGGGTGGTTGTACGGTTTTGTGCAAGGAGAACGGGCGGCGGCCGCATGATTGAGCGGGGATCTTCCATTTTCGGCAGGCCGCAGCCGGAAATACGAAAATTTCCCGCCCGGAGCGCCCTGCGCGGCGGCGCGGATACTTAAATAACACGCCGCCTGACCGCCGCGCGGGGTCTGCACTTCAAAAAATGATGATAATGATTTGATAATTATATATGTATATAGTAGCGGATAACGGCGAAAAGGCGGGTATTATGTCAAGCTGTAACGAAGCGCGCGCTTTGTTACAAGTGTGTTACAGATGGGGCGAAATCGTTGACTTGATTTTTTGGGTGTGGTAAGGTGACAGTGCAGAAAGGGTGGGGAACGGTGCGTTCCCGACTTAGTTACGGGATCGGCATGCCACGGTAAGTAAGCCGAGAATCGCCGAAACTTGCTCCTTTCTGACAAACGAACCATCTGTAAGGGGATACGATATCCACCAAATCGCACGATTTCAAGCGTTTTTCGGCAAGAA
>OKSI01000857.1_pt1 | contig 10792 bp, 9 predicted proteins | sample 1606221 | NCBI WGS metagenome assembly OKSI01 (sample SAMEA3879540, study PRJEB24766) | human gut metagenome | biome: human-associated habitat; feature: feces | place: USA | collected 1985/1987 | reverse complement strand
GTAAGGGCAAAAGTATGGGCGAACGGTTGGCTTTTACTTTTGCCCTTACAGGGCGCAGGTTCGGGTTTTACGTAGCCCAGGGCGTTGCCCTGGGCTCTGGAGTTGCTGGGCCTTCAGCCCGTACTTGGCCGCTGACAATCGGGCTCTCGACTTGTTGGGCCTTCACCCGCGCTTAGCCCGCGAAGCCCGCCAAAAAATCGTCCCCCTCACTTTGCGAGCAAAGTGAGCTACAGTGCTGGCGCCCCAAAAGCGTTACAGCCCCTCCCCTTCCTCGCATAAAAAAAGCGTGCCAAAGACTCACGTCTTGAGCACGCCTCAATAGTATGAAATGTTGAACTTAGTCTTCAATCAAATCCTGACCCGTCATTTCTTCAGGCTGTTTCAAGCCCATGATGTGCAGGATGGAAGGAGCCACGTCGGCCAAAACACCGTTTTTAACCTTGGCATGCTCGTTTTCCGTGACATAGATGAAAGGCACGGGGTTGAGCGAGTGGGCAGTGTTAGGCGTTCCGTCGGCGTTGATAGCGTTGTCGGCATTACCGTGGTCAGCAATGATGATGGTTTCGTAGCCCACCTCATTGGCAGCGGTGACAACATCCTTCACGCAGTTGTCAACAGCCGTGACAGCCTTCTCGATGGCCTCGTAGATACCCGTGTGGCCCACCATGTCGCCGTTGGCGAAGTTGACAACGATGAAATCATATTTATTTTCCTTGATGGCCTCAACGAGTTTATCCTTCACCTCGTAAGCCGACATCTCGGGCTTGAGGTCGTAAGTAGCCACCTTCGGAGAAGCCACGAGGATGCGGTCTTCACCTTCATACGGCGTTTCGCGACCACCGTTGAAGAAGAAGGTCACGTGGGCATATTTCTCAGTCTCAGCCGTGTGCAGCTGCTTGAGGCCCTGCTTAGAGATAAATTCGCCGAGCGTGTTGTGCACGTTCTCTTTCGGGAAGAGGATGTGAACGCCAGTGAAAGAAGCGTCGTACGGCGTCATGCAGTAGTACTGCAAGCCAGGGATGGTGTGCATGCCTTCTTCTGGCATATCCTGCTGGGTGAGCACCACGGTGAGTTCCTTGGCGCGGTCGTTGCGGTAGTTGAAGAAAATCACCACGTCGCCTTCCTTAATACGTCCATCGCAGTTGGCGTTGACGAGCGGCTCCATAAATTCGTCGGTGTTCTTGTGGTCTTCAGAATCGGTGTCGTAGCAGCTCTGAACGCCTTCCACCATGTCGGCCACCTGGCGTCCCTTGCCCTCAACGAGCTGGTCGTAAGCCACTTTAACGCGGTTCCAACGCTTATCACGGTCCATAGCATAGAAACGGCCGATGATGCTGGCAACGTGTGCGCCTGTCGGTTCGCAATGCTTTACGAGGTCGGCGATGAATCCCTTGCCGCTCTTCGGGTCGGTGTCACGACCGTCCATGAAGCAGTGAACATAAGTCTTGTCGGAGATGCCGTATTCGCCTGCGATGTCAATGAGTTTGAAGAGGTGGTCGAGCGAAGAGTGCACACCGCCCGTTGAAGTCAAGCCCATCAAGTGGAGGCCTTTGCCGTTTTTCTTGGCATATTCGTAGGCGCTGACAACTTCAGGGTTCTTCATGATGCTACCATCGGCACAAGCGCGGTTGATCTTCACGAGGTCCTGATAAACGATACGTCCGGCACCGATATTGAGGTGTCCCACTTCTGAGTTACCCATCTGGCCATCGGGCAAACCAACGTTTTCACCGCTGGCGAGCAATTCAGAATGAGGATATTTTGCGTTCAAACTGTCCATGAACGGAGTCGGCGTCTGGAAAATCACATCGCCTTTGCCATGTGAGCCAATGCCCCATCCGTCGAGAATCATCAATAAAGCTTTCTTTGCCATAATCTTACAATTACTTTTGGTTTCTATTTGGGTGCAAAGTTAATGCAAAATCCTTGTCTGATGCACAAGGATGGTCAAATATTTTGCAGCAGCACAAGAAATGAGTTTAGTAATGGGTTTACTTATGCCAGAGCCCGCCCATCGCCGCAATGCACCTAAACGCAAGAAAGACCAACAGATTCGGAAATCTATTGGTCTTTTATGTTTCTTGCTAATTCGTTTCTTCTAATTAAGCGAGCTTGTTCACGTGAAGCATGAGGCTTGACTTGATGTTAGCTGCTTTGTTCTTGTGAATTGAATTATTCTTGGCGAGCTTGTCCAGCATCTTCTGCACCTTCGGCAGAAGTTCTACGGCAGCTGCTTTGTCGGTCGTAGCACGGAGCTTACGAACTGCGTTACGCATCGTTTTAGCGTAATATCTGTTATGCAGTCTGCGAGTCGCCGTCTGACGAATTCTTTTTACAGATGATTTGTGGTTTGCCATTTTCTATTTTTCTTTTTATTTGTAGTCCCTAGCGGAATCGAACCGCTCTTTAGAGAATGAAAATCTCTCGTCCTAACCGATAGACGAAGGGACCAAGCCTTGTTGCTTTTTGGCATCCTCTCGGTGCCTGATTGCGAGTGCAAAATTAGGACTTTCCTCTCAAACCACCAAACATTTCCAGTATTTTTTTCAGAAAAAATTTGTTTTTCTATGATTTTAAGAACCTATCGGGGATTTTTGCTAACTTCGCATGACGTACAACGGGCAATCCTTGGAATACCCGCCCAAAGAGCGCCAGAGATTTTTTCTGCCGTTTCCTGCCCCACCCTGCCTCGGGCTGGGAGATTTTTTACGGACACCGATTTTTTCAACCAAAATTTTCCTTGCCATGCTGACTGAATCACGAGCCATTGTGCTCCGCACCATCAAATACAACGACGATTCCTTCATCGCTGAGACGCTGACGGAAGACCACGGCCGCGTTTCGTTTCTCGTGCGCATCTCGCGTTCGCCGCGGGCAGCGGTGCGCCACACGCTTTTCCAGCCGCTGGCCCTGCTGACCATCTGTTGGAACCATCGCGAAGGCAATGCGCTGAAGCGTCCGAAATCGGTCGGGGTGTCGACGCCGCTGGTGTCAATCCCCTACGACCCGCGCAAAAGCGCCGTGGCGCTGTTTCTCTCGGAGTTTCTTCAGGCGGCGATAAAGGTGGAGGATGCGAGCGGACTGCTCTTTCAATATATATATACGTCTGTTGAATGGTTTGACACGGCGCCGAAGGATTTTGCCAATTTCCATCTGGTGTTTCTCCTGCACCTTGTTGGCTTCCTTGGTTTCGCCCCGAATCTTGAGGACTACCGCCCAGGCGATGGTTTCGACCTGGAGGCGGGCCGCTTCACGGCATACTCGCCGCTCAACAAGCATTTTCTCTTGCCAGAGGATGCCGCCCGCCTGCCACTCCTGCGGCGCATGAATTTCGCAACGATGCACGTGTTTAAATTCTCGGGCAGTGAGCGCAGCCGCCTGCTGGGATACATCAACCTCTATTATCGGCTGCATCTGCCGTCGTTCCCCGAACTGAAGTCGCTGGCGGTGTTGCAGGATCTTTTTGATGCTTCGCGGTAAAGAGAATAACGCCGCCATGCCTCAATCACGTTCGGAAACAATTTTCGCACATTATTAATTTGCACTAACCCCGCACAATCGTCTGTTGCGGCGCCAGCACTGTAGCTCACTTTGCTCGCAAAGTGAGGGCCACGAACACGTAGCGAAAAATGTTTGGGGCTGCGCCGCGAGCGCCCTGAAAGGGCAGTCAGTTCAGAGCCCAGGGCAACGCCCTGGGTATCAGCGTATAAACGCCAACGCCCTGTAAGGGCAAAAGTATGGGCGAACGGTTGGCTTTTACTTTTGCCCTTACAGGGCGTAGTTCTGGGTTTTACGTAACCCAGGGCGTTGCCCTGGGCTCTGGACTTGCTGGGCTTTCAGCCCGTGCTTGGCCGCAAAAAAAATCCTCCACCTCACTTTGCGAGCAAAGTGAGCTACAGTGCTGCGCCCCAAAGTGAGCTACAATGCTGCGCCTCAGACTTCCGCCGAATGTTCGCGCGACGCCTCGGCCGCCCGTATCAGCGGACGTGTGCTTTCCATGATGTCAAAGAGTTCGTCAACGTGTTCGGCCCGTAGCATATTGATGCGCGTTTGCCGGAAATTGGGAAGGCCCTTGAAGAGCGGCGTGGCGGCCAGATGGCGGCGCACATGGAGGATGCCGCGGTATTCGTCGATGCGGCTGACGCTTTCCTTGACCTGTGCCTTCAATACGTCGAGCTGCCAGTCGGCCGACATGGGGGCATAGTCGCTGTCGATGACATGGTCCACGCCGTGTTCGCCCTGGTGTAGCGCGTCATACATCTCCTTGAAAATCCAAGGACGCCCGAAGGTGGCGCGGCCCACCATCACGGCATCTACGCCATAATCATTGAAAGCCCGCACGGCATCGTCGGCCGAACAGATGTCGCCATTGCCGATGATGGGGATGTGCATACGCGGATTTTTCTTCACCTCGCCGATGAGGGTCCAGTCGGCTGTGCCGGTGTACATCTGTGCACGGGTGCGGCCGTGGATGGTGAGGGCCTGAATGCCGCAGTCTTGCAACTGCTCGGCGAGACCGACGATGATTTTATGGTCGGCATCCCAACCCAGGCGGGTCTTCACCGTCACTGGCACGTCGACGGCCTCAACCACCTGCCGCGTGATTTCGAGCATGAGGTCGGGGGTCTGCAACATACCAGCGCCAGCACCTTTCCCGGCCACGCGCTTCACGGGGCAGCCGAAATTGATGTCGAGGACATCGGGACGGGCGCGTTCCACCACGATCTGTGCGGCATCGCGCACGGCAACGGGGTCTTTGCCGTATATCTGGATGGCAACGGGACGCTCTTCCTCGCAAACGGTGAGTTTGTCGAGGCTACGGTTGACCATGCGAACAAGGGCATCGGCAGCAACAAATTCTGAATAGACCATACTGGCACCGCAGCGGCGGCACAGCAGACGGAAACCGATGTCGGTCACGTCTTCCATGGGAGCAAGCACAACGGGGCGTTCGCCTAAATCTACATTTCCTATCTTCATAAATTTACTTTTTTACCGGTGCAAGATACATACCGATGAGCATCAAGGCGCCGACGATGACACATAGCGAGCCGAGACCAACGGAGAGGGGTGTCGGCAGGTTTTCCATCGCGTCGTTAAGCTGCGGGAGGAACATGAGGCCGACGGCCATACTGTTGTTGACGACATGAAGCACGGAGCACATAACGATGTTGCCGGTGCGGCAATAACACAGACCGAGGGCGAGGCCGAGGATGAAGGCGGGAACGGCCTGCTGGAGGTTGCCATGAACGAGGCCGAAGCAGAGGGCACTGACAACGGTGGCCCACAACAGGGTGAGACCGCCCGACGTGGGGTCGTTCCTGCGGCGCGAATGTACCAACTGGCGGAGCACGCCCTCGCGGAAGACGATTTCTTCAAACACGGGACCGGCAACGGCCATGAGGAACAGGCAGGTGCCACTGTCTTTCATGCCTTCAAAGATTTTTTGCATACCGCGGTCGTCCATCCCAACGGGGGAGAGCATCAAACTGGTGCCGAGGGAGAGAACCACGAAGCCGACGAGGGCCATGCCCCACCCTACGGCACTGACGGGACGTCCCTTAACGATTTTAGCCTGCCATTTCTTCGGAGGACAGAGGGCGGCGGCGAGGGTGGTGTCGTTAGAGGTCGCCGTCATCTGCGGTGCGTCGTCGAGACTGCTACGCCACGGGCATCGGCGGATGAGACACAACGCGAAGAGCAAAGACAAGACGAGGGCCATACTGACGAGCATGGAGACACCGATACTGGTAGCCGACGGCATGGCCGCGACGTCTGCAGCTTCTGCGCCGGCACCGCTGCCATTGAGATGGGTCCACACTTGCGCCATAACGGCGGCAAGCACCTGATAGAGCAGGAATAATATAATCAATAATAATGATTTCTTCATGTGGGTGGAAGGGTTGGTTGTTATGTGTTTATTTATGAGAGAGGGGCGGGGATGGGGGCGACAGCAAGCCAAAAGCCCGATTGTCAGCGGCTAAGCGCGATCTATAGCCCAACGAGTCCAGAGCCCGATTGTCAGCGGCCAGGCGCGGGCTGAAGGCCCAGCAAGTCCAGAGCACGATTGTCAGCGGCCAGGCACGGGCTGAAGGCCCAACAAGTTCAGAGCCCAGGGCAACGCCCTGGGTTACGTAAAACCCGAACCTGCGCCCTGTAAGGGCAAAAGTAATAAACAACCGTTCGCCCATACTTTTGCCCTTACAGGGCGTAGGCGTTTATGCACTGGTACCCAGGGCGTTGCCCTGGGCTCTGAACTGGCTGCCCTTTCAGGGCGCTCGCGGCGATACAGACAGCCAGGCGCGAGCTATAGCCCAACGAGTCCAGAGCTCGATTGTCAGCGGCCAAGCACGGGCTGAAAGCCCAACAAGTCCAGAGCCCGATTGTCAGCGGCCAGGCACGGGCTGAAGGCCCAACAAGTCCAGAGCCCAGGGCAACGCCCTGGGTTACGTAAAACCCGAACCTGCGCCCTGTAAGGGCAAAAGTAATAAACGCTAATCTGCGAACACATATCGCTCGTCAAAATCAACGCAATAGAGCTTCAAAAATTGTCTGTATTCCTCCTGAAACGTTGTTCTCTTATGATGTTCCTTTTGATTCTTGATATATTCCAGCGTCTTATCAACGATTGACTGACTGACAGAGAATACGGCATAACCTCCCTGCCACGAAAACCTTGTATAACGAGGGGAGAGCGTTTTTAACCACCGACTACTGTTACGCTTAATCTCCTCTATAAGATGAGCTGGTGAAACATCACGTCCCAACAGACATAAAACATGTACATGGTCACAAACCCCATCACCCCAAATGTTTGAACAATTGAAATCGTTGATAAGCTGTCCGATGTAAGCGTGTACACGCTTGATATCTTCGTCAAGAAGGCATGGACTTGTTGTTTTAATATGGAAGATTATATGCAGGTATATTTTACTTAGTGATTGTGCCATATCATTTTACTTTTGCCCTTACAGGGCGTTGGCTATTATGCACTGATACCCAGGGCGTTGCCCTGGGTGCCGTATTCCCCGAGCCTGCGCCCTGTAAGGGCAAAAGTAAAGAACAACCATTCGCCCATACTTTTGCCCTTACAGGTAGGGTGTTCAAAATCCAGAAAAATTAAGTAGGTGGAGATTGTGCGAAAAAAGCCTTGTCTGCGGCCCTGCGCGGGCTGAAAGCCCAGCAAGTCCGTAGCCCAGGGCAACGCCCTGGGTACCATGCCCCATTCCCTACGCCCTGTAAGGGCAAAAGTAAAAATCAACCGTTCGCCCATACTTTTGCCCTTACAGGGCGTAGGCGTTTATGCATTGATACCCAGGGCGTTGCCCTGGGCTACAGACTGACTGCCCTTTCAGGGCGCTCCTTTTCGCGCTTTGTTCGTTTATCATGTGCGCATGCTTCGCCACTTGTTGTTTGGCAAAAAAACGCACAGAGATTTTTCTGGATTTTGAACACCCTACCTTACAGGGCGTTGACGTTTATACACTGGTACCCAGGGCGTTGCCCTGGGCTATGAACTGGTTGCCCTTTCAGGGCGCTCGCGGCGATATAGTGCTACGCCCCCACGAAATTCGTTAATTCGTGTAATTCGTTGTTACGCCGTCTGAGGCCATTATTATATTTCGTTGTTTTTCGCCCCAATCACGCGCCCCCCACGAAATTCATTAATTCGTCAATTCGCTATCACCCCCGCCCCAGCATCCGACAAACCGTCGCCGCATCCTCCGCCAACTGTCGCTTCAGCGCATCGAGCGATGGGAAGCGCTGTTCGTCGCGCACACGATGGAGGAAACGGAGGGTCAGCGTCTCGCCATAGAGGTTGCCAGAGAAGCCGAAGAGATGCGCTTCGATGGTGCTCTCCGCACCGTTGTCGAGCGTCGGGCGAAATCCGATGTTGAGCATCGCGGGATAGGTCTTCCCGTCATACACGGCCTCAACGGCATAGACGCCACGTCCCGGCACGAGTTTCAAGACGTTTTCGGGCCGAAGGTTGGCCGTTGGGTATCCCAAGTCGCGCCCCACGTGGTGGCCGTCGACCACAGTCCCCGCCAGTTCGTAGGCATAGCCCAGACAGCGGTTGGCACGGTCGACGTCGCCCCCCTGCAAGAGGCGGCGTATGGCGGAAGAACTCACCGTGAGGTCCGCCGTCTGGAAGGCTTCGGCCTGCACCACCTCGATGCCCACTTCGCGCCCGATGGCCTGATAGTCGGCCAACGAAAGATGGCGCTCGTGGCCGAAGCGGTGGTCATAGCCCATCACGAGTTTCTCCACGCCATAGCGTTCGCGGAGAAAAAGGCGCATGAAGTCGCGTGCCGAAAGCTGCGCCATCTGCACCGTGAAATCGAGCATCACGCAGGCGTCGATGCCGCTCTCCGCCAGATGGCGGTATTTCTCTTCGGGCGTGTTGAGCAACACGGGACAATAGTCGGTCTGCAACACCTGGCGCGGATGGCGCTCGAAGGTGACGGCCATGCCCGCCATGCTGTTTTCACGCGCCAGCCGCTCCACCTGCGAGAGGAGATAGCGGTGGCCGGTGTGGACACCATCGAAGAAACCGATGGTGGCCACACGTCGAGAGGCAGCACCGGTGGGGGTGAAAGCCTCGCAGTTGTTTAAGATATATGCCGCTCCCATGCGTCACTTCGCTTCAGGAATATATTCGCCATCGGCGGTGAAGAACGAGAGCCACGCACTGTTGGCAGGCGCCACGCGGGCCTGTAGCCCCATCTTGCGTGCGGCGTCGCAGTTGACGTCGGAATCGTCGAAGAAGAGGATGTCGGAAGGCTCGCAACCGATGCCGTCGATAACGGCCTGGTAGATTTCCTCCGAGGGTTTCTCCGCCCCGATTTCAAAGGAGAGAAACTTCTTGCGGAAGAAGTCGTCAACGGTGTGTCCCTGGAAGTTGAAATAGTCCTCCTCCGCCATCTTCCAGTGGATGGTGTTGGTGTTGCTCAGGAGATAAACGGGATAATGCCGTGCGATTTTCAGCAGCATCTCCAGGCGTTCCGCTGGCACCCCCGTGAGATAATCCTTCCAGGCGTTGCAGATGTCAGTGTCGGAGAGACTTTCGTTGCCTGCCGCCTCACGTATCTTGTCGCAGAAGCCCTCAACGGAGATGGCGCCGCGCTCCAGTTCCGAGAAGAAACCGGCCTGGGCATAGGTGCCGAGATAAGGGCGGATGTCGAAGCCGAGGGCTTCGAATGCGCGGATGCAGCGTTGCTTGTCGAGGTCGACCAAGACGCCGCCGTAGTCAAATAACAGGTTCATATTAAGAATTAAAAATCGTCTGTTGCCACCAGTTTATAGAGTTTGTCGGAAGGGCGTATTTTCTCTGGCACGGCGACCGAGACGGCCCATCCCTTCTTGCCCACCTCAACAGGCCCGTTGTCATAGTGGATCTCGTCGGCCGTCAGATAGATGACGCCAGTTGTCGGACCAATCACGACGAGTTTGTCGCCACGGTGGATTTCTCCGGCTTCGAGATAGAACTCGCCCACGCCGAGGCGTGAGAAATATTTCGTTCCCTTGCCAACATACACCTTTTTCTCTGTGGCCGACGACCCATATTTGGCGCTCCATTCGCCGAGGCGCTGTCCGAGGTAGTAGCCGTCCCAGAAGCCGCGGTTGAAAACGGTTTTCAGGCGCGTGTTCCAGTCCTCCACCTTTTCTTCGGTGAACTCGCCACGCTCAACGGCTTCGATGGCTTCCTTGTAGCAGCGCACAACGGTGTAGACGTATTCTGCAGAGCGTGCGCGTCCTTCAATTTTGAACACACGCACGCCGGCTTTCATCATGCGGTCGATGAATCCGATGGTCTTGAGGTCCTTCGGACTCATGATGTATTTGTTGTCGACATCAAGTTCCACGCCCGTTTCGCGGTCGCGCACGGTGTAGCTACGTCGGCATACCTGCATACACTCGCCACGGTTGGCAGAGCGTCCGAGGTTGTCGAGCGAGAGATAACACTTACCGCTGACGGCCATGCAGAGGGCGCCGTGGCAGAACATCTCGATGCGCACGTGTTCTCCCGAAGGGCCGCAGATGTTCTGCTCCTCGATGGCCTGGTGGATATGGGCCACCTGCCGCAGGTTGAGCTCGCGGGCGAGGACAACGACGTCGGCAAACTGGGCATAGAACTTCAGGGCCTCAACGTTGGAGATGTTGAGCTGCGTGGAGAGATGGACTTCCTGACCGATCTCGCGGCAATAGACGAGAACGGCGACGTCGGCAGCGATGACGGCGGAGATGCCGGCATCGTGGGCGGCGTCGCAGATGCGGTGCATGAGTTCGATGTCTTCGTCATAGATGATGGTGTTGACCGTCAGGTAACTCTTGACGCCGTGTTCGCTACACATGGCGGCGATTTCTCTCAGGTCGTCGATGGTGAAACGGTTGGCAGAATGTGCCCGCATATTGAGGGCTTCGATGCCGAAATAGATGGAGTCGGCGCCAGCTTTTAAGGCGGCGGCCAGCGACTCGCGTGAGCCCACAGGGGCCATTATCTCATAGTTGTTTGTCATATCATTTGATGGTTGAAAAAAGGGGGAGGCGATTCGGGTGCGGGGCGCTGCCCCTGAAAGGGGCTCATATTCCAGGATAGGGGCTTGCCCCTATCTCCGCCACAGCTCATCAATTCTCGCTGCTGCCCCTGTAAGGGGCGCATATCGTGGGCGGGGCTTGCCCCGCAATAGGATTCGAGATATGAGCCCCTTACAGGGGCGAGGTTCATAAATCGGATCCAAAAGGTAGGGGCAAGCCCCTACCCTGGAATATGTGCCCCCTTCAGGGGCGC
>OKSI01000851.1_pt1 | contig 10834 bp, 7 predicted proteins | sample 1606221 | NCBI WGS metagenome assembly OKSI01 (sample SAMEA3879540, study PRJEB24766) | human gut metagenome | biome: human-associated habitat; feature: feces | place: USA | collected 1985/1987 | reverse complement strand
GGCGTATCTCCATAGCGGCTCATGATGCGGTCGCTCAACGAACCGTGGTTGACGCCGATGCGTATGGCTGTGTGGTGCTCCCGGCAGATGTTGAGGAAGGGCACGAAGCGGTCTTCTATCTTCTGCAGCTCCTGGGCGTACTCTTCGTCGGTGTACTCCTGATGCACAAACTTGCGGGCAGGGTCGACGTAGTTGCCGGGGTTGATGCGCACCTTCTCGGCATAGAGCGCGGCGACGTCGGCTACATGCGGGTTGAAGTGGATGTCGGCCACGAGCGGCGTCTTGTAGCCGTCGGCGCGTATGCCGGCATTGATATTCTTGAGGTTCTCGGCTTCGCGCGAGCCCTGTGTGGTAAGTCGCACCAGCTCTCCGCCTGCCTCGATGATGCGCTCGGCCTGGGCTACGCTGGAAGCGGTGTCATTGGTGTTGGTGGTGGTCATCGACTGGATGCGGATAGGGTTGTCGCCTCCCATGTCGATGGAACCTATGTGTACCACTGACGACTGGCGTCGGCGGTAGTTGAACAAATCAGTTGCACTTGTACTCATAGTCCTTGATTTCTGCCAGTTCCTTATTGGCCTTCTCTATCTTGGCGCCGAGTCCGGCTTTCCAGTCGGCCACGACCTGTGCCACGCGCTCGTCGCTGAGAGCAATCATCTCGGCGGCAAGTATGGCAGCGTTCTGTGCGGCATTGACTCCTACTGTGGCCACGGGTATGCCTGGGGGCATCTGGATAATGCTCAGCATGGCATCGAGTCCGTCGAGCATGCCCTTGATGGGCACTCCGATGACGGGCAGAGTGGTCGAGGCGGCAATCACTCCGGGCAGGGCTGTCGCCATGCCTGCTGCAGCGATGATGACGCGTATGCCCCGCTCCTTGGCTCCGCGTGCGAATGTCTCTACGGCGTCGGGGGTGCGATGTGCCGAGAGCGCGTTGACCTCAAAGGGAATCTCATGGTCGTTGAGCCACTTGCAGGCTTTCTCCATTACGGGCAGGTCGCTGGTGCTGCCCATGATAATGCTAATGATTGGTTTCATAATATGTATGTTTATGATATGCAGTTCAGATGATAACAATAAAGCCGATTAACAGTCCGATGCCATAGCCGGCAAGCACCTGTCCGAGGGTGTGCTGGTGGAGGATGATGCGGCTGGAGCCCACCATGCCCGAGACGAGCAGGGTGAAGCAGAGCCACCACACGGGGTTGAAGGCAAAGAGCATCGAGAACGCCATGAGCGCTCCCGTGACGCCACCGATGGCGGCGGTATGGGTGGAGATCTTCCACCACACGTTGACGATGGCGCACACTATCTGGATGAGCAGTGCCGCCATGAGGATGCGCGCCATAAAGCTGGGGATGCGCAGCCGCGTCATGAGGTAATAGCAGGCGAAGTAGCAGAAGATGGAAACGGCGTAGGGCACCATGCGGCGCTCCTTGACGCCTATCTGCAGCGGCGTCCAGCCCTGATAACGGTGGTAGAGGTGGATGAGCAGCGTGGGCACGAGGATGGTAAACAGATAGACCATACCCAATACCAGCAGTTTGTATGCCCAGGGGAGTAGCCCGAGATAACTGAAAACAAACAGGGCTACCAATCCCACGATGGGAAGGTAGAAAGGAGTGAAGATGGCGCTCATCACGCGCGCCGCAATGATTATCTTTTTCGTGTTCATCGTCTAAGTCGTGCTACGGGAATGCCCAGTCGGTCTCTGTATTTGGCTATGGTGCGCCGCGCCACGGGAAATCCCAGTTCCTTCATCTTCTCTGCCAGCGTGTCGTCGCTCAACGGGGCGCGCTTGTCTTCCTTGTCGATGAGCTCCTGGAGCGCCACGAGCAGCCGGCGGGTGGATGTCTTCTTGCCATTGCTGCCCACATAGCCGTCGGAGAAGAAGAACTTGAGCGGGTGGATGCCCCACTGGGTCTGCATGTACTTGGCGTTGGCCACGCGGGAGACGGTAGAGATGTCGAGACCGGTGACGGTGGCGATATCCTTGAGTATCATGGGTCGCAGGTCGCTCTCGTCGCCGTCGAGGAAATACTGTCGCTGCCAGTCGATGATGGCTTGGGTCACCAGAGTGAGCGTCTGGCGCCGCTGCTCTACTGCGCGGATAAATCCGCGTGCCTTGTCTATCTTCTCTTTGGCAAAGAGAATGGCCTCTTTGGCGTTGCGGTTGAGTCCGTCCTTGTTGCGCTTGTAGGTGTCGACCATGTCGAGAAACTCCCGGCTCACGCAGAGCTGCGGGATGTCGCCGTCGTTGAAGGTGAAGCTGATGTGTCCGTCGTCAGAGGTTTCGACGATGATGTCGGGGGTTATCTGCTGCCACTTGCCGTTGGCAGTGCCGTCGTAGGCCACGCCGGGCTTGGGGTTGAGCTTGGACAACTGGCTGCGTAGGGCTTCGGCCTGGACGTCGCTGAGCTGCAGACTCTGCTGTATCTTGTCCCACTGGTTGTGGGTGAAGGCTCTGTAGTACTGTGTGATGACGCGCCGCATGAGCTGCTTGGTCTGCGACTCTTCGCGGCGGTTGATCTGGATGAGCAGACACTCCTGCAACGAGCGTGCGCCTACGCCGGCAGGGTCGAAAGTCTGCAGAATGGCGAGCATACGTTCAATCTCGCTCTCGGCAACGTCGATGTTGTTGTAGATGGCGAGCTCGTCGCAGATGGTGCTGATGTCCTTGTGGAGGAGGCCGTCGGACTCGAGCGAGCCGATGAGGTATTCGAGTATGGCGCGCTCGGTGTCGGTGAGCTGTAGCTCCATCATCTGCTCCTTGAGCTGGTCGTAGAACGAGGGGATGTCGGCTTCGTACTGTGCAGGTTCGGCAGAGGCTGTGCCCTGGTGGTATCCGTCGGCGGGCGAGACCTCGTCGTCGTTGTCGCCCAACTGCTCAAGGGCGCTGTCGAGGGCGTCTTTGCGCTCCTGGCGCTCGTTCTGCTCGTCAAAGGTCTCTGCGGTGTCGTCGTTGTCGAGCTGGTTGTCGCTATGGGTCAGGTCGTCGGCATCGTCGACACGCTCGAGGGCGGGGTTGTCGTTGAGCTCGGTGTTGACGTGCTCAGCCATTTCGGCGGCGGGCATCTCAAGCATTTTGACCAGCATCATCTGCTGTTGGGTGAGACGCTGCTGCTGGATGAGGCGCTGCTGCTGTTCCTGTATTAAACGTTGCTCGTTCATAACCTGAAGTCTGACTTACTTGAAATAGTCCTTCACCTGTGCGGCAAAGGACGCGAGAGGGTTGGGGTCGTCGTTGCCGAAGCGGTTCCATATCGCCTTGCACGCCTCGTAGAGCGCGCCTTCGGTATCGGTAGTTCTATTAAGGTAGGGGTCAAATCCCTGGAATATATCCATCACCTGGCATACCTCGGCGGGGGTGATGCCGATGAGCTGTGCCAGCTCGATTATCTCGGGCGTCTCGGGCACCATGGTGATGGGCACCAGCCTGAAGTAGAGGTCGAGCACCAGCACCAGCGCGAGGGGAATAAGGGAGGTACCGTCGATGGGCTTGAAGTCATTCTCCCACGACATGCCGCTCACCTCGACGCCCTGATAGAACTCGCTGGCAAGTCCGAAGCCATTCATGCCCCGCAGCAGCTTGACCTCCCTGCGCAGGCGGTTGGGGTGGGTTGCGTACTTGTCCCAAAGCTGCTGGATGACCGGGGTGTCAATCTGGCGCAGGCGGAACATCTGTGCGCGCAGCACGCGTGGCTCGATATGCAGCTCGAGGGCCAACTGCACCAATCCACGTGAATATAGCGCCTTTACACCTACGGGCTTGCGCAAGTAGAGCTGCATCAGCAGCAACCAGTAGTCGTCCGACCAAGATACATTCTTTGCCATATACCTTATGATTATAAGTGCAAAGTTAGTGTAAACCGCAGAGAAATACAAAATAAAACCCGTTTATTTTCTCTCTTGTTGCGCTGTCGTCGTCATGATGGTTGGCGTGATGGGGATTGCCCCCAGGCGTGAAATCGAGAAGGACACGGCCCGTGGGGGAAAAATGGAGCAGATTGTTTTGTATTCTCTGCGGTTTGCATTACCTTTGTAGCAAAGATATATATTATGTATAAGAAGACGATATTAGCTATGGCGCTGCTTGCTATGTCGGTGATCTCGACACAGGCACAGAAGCAGCCGGTAGATTATGTCGATCCGTTTATCGGAACGACCAATTTCAGTGTGTGTAACCCTGGCGCCATCCGGCCTCACGGCTTGATGTCTGTGGTTCCGTTCAATGTGATGGGGTCCGACCTCAACGTCTACGACAAGGACGCCCGCTGGTGGTCTACGCCCTATGTGCATGAGAACAAGTACTTCACCGGTTTTGCCCATGTCACCCTGAGCGGTGTGGGCTGTCCCGAGATGGGTTCTCTGCTGCTGATGCCCACGCAGGGCAAGCTGGATGTAGACTACCGCCACTATGGCTCCGAGTACCGCAACGAGAAGGCTACGCCGGGCTACTACTCCAACGAGCTCACCAAGTATGGCATCAAGTGCGAGGTCACTGCCACCGACCGCTCTTCCATTGAGCGCTTTACCTTCAAGAAGGGCGAGGCCCATCTGCTCATGAACGTCGGCGACGGACTGACCAACGAGGTGGGAGGAAGCATACGCCGGGTTTCGGATACCGAGATAGAAGGCATGCGACTGTTGGGAACATTCTGCTACAACCCTCAAGCCGTGTTCCCCATGTACTTCGTGATGCGCGTGAACAAGGCGCCGCGCGAGGCAGGCTTCTGGAAGAAGCAGCCGCCTATGACCGGCGTCGAGGCACAGTGGGACCCAGACAACGGAAAGTACAAGATATACCGTAACTATAAGCGTGAGCTCGCCGGCAATGAGGTGGGCTACTATTTCAGCTACGATGCCGAAGAGGGCGAGCAGGTTGAGGTTCAGATAGGCGTCAGCTTCGTGTCTATTGCCAACGCCCGCGAAAATCTGGACCACGAGCAGCAAGGTTTCCAGTTTGACAAGGTTCGCGCCGAGGCCCGCAAGCGTTGGGCTGAAACCCTCAACACCATTACCGTCGAGGGCGGAACCGAGGCACAGCGCCGCGTGTTCTATACCGCTCTCTACCACACCCAGATACATCCCAATATCCTCCAGGACGTCAACGGCGAATACCCCGAGATGGAGACCGGACGCATCGGATGTACCGACCGCACCCGTTACACTGTCTTCTCGCTCTGGGATACCTATCGCAACCTGCACCAGTTGGAGACTCTGCTCTATCCCGAGCGACAGACCGACATGGTGCGCTCGATGATAGACATGTATAAGGAGTGGGGATGGATGCCGAAGTGGGAGCTCTTCGGACGGGAGACATGGACCATGGAAGGCGACCCGTCGATACCGGTCATTACCGATACCTGGCTCAAAGGTTTGCGCGACTTCGACATCGAGACAGCCTACAAGGCGTTCCGCGCCAGTGCCACGCTGCCCGGCAAGGACAACCGCATGCGTCCCGACATCGACGACTATATCGCCAAGGGCTACGTGCCTCTCGGCGCCTTTGCCCAGGACAACTCGGGAGACAACTCGGTGTCGCACGCCCTCGAATATTATATCGCCGACTATGCCTTGAGCAATCTGGCGACAGCCTTGGGCAAGAAGGACGATGCCGCCCTGTTCTACAAGCGTTCACTCGGCTACAAGCACTATTACGACAAGGAGTTTGGAACCCTGCGCCCACGCCACGCCGACGGCTCCTGGCTCACCCCGTTTGACCCCAAGGACGGCGCCGACTTCTCCAACGCTCCCGGATTCCACGAGGGCTCGGCCTGGAACTACACCTTCTACGTGCCCCACGATGTGAAGGGATTGGCACGCCTCATGGGCGGCGAGAAGGCTTTTGTCAACAAGCTGCAGCGGGTGTTTGACGAGAATCTCTATGACCCCGCCAACGAGCCCGACATCGCCTATCCCTACCTGTTCAGCTACTTCAAAGGCCAGGAGTGGCGCACACAGAAAGAGGTGGCACGCCTGCTCGACAAGTATTACAAGGACACGCCCGACGGTATTCCTGGCAACGAGGATTGCGGCACCATGTCGTCGTGGGCCATCTTCTCGATGATTGGTCTCTACCCCGACTGCCCCGGACAGCCCTACTACACCCTCACTTCTCCCGTTTTCGACCGCGTGACGCTGCATCTCGACAAGCGTTACTATCCCCAAGGCGACATAGTTATCGAAGCCAACCGCGACCTTGACGGTCAGATATTTATCAGCAGCATGTCGCTCGGTGGCAAGAAGCTCAGCCGCTACCGCATCTCTCACGACGAGCTGACCCGTGGCCGCCACCTGGTCTTCAACCTCAAATAAGAAACTTATCACGAAGTCTGTAGAAACCGGCACCTGCATCAGGGCGATTTCTACAGACTTTATTATTACTACACGTTATCTCTATACCATTATCATGAAACAGAAATCAATGCTATTGGTGGCGCTTCTTGCCACATTCTTGGTTTACGCCAAGGCCGACAACTTCTATGAGCCCTATCGCCAGACTGCGCTGCGCCTGCCTGCCGTTCCGCTCATCACCAATGACCCTTACTTCACCCTTTGGTCGCCCTACGACCACCTCAACGACGGTAACATCACCCACTGGTCGCCCCGACAGAAGCCCCTCGAAGGTCTGTTGCGCGTAGACGGACAGGTATACCGCTTCATGGGAACCCCCGCCAAGAAGCTGCTCGACGTGGTGGCGCCCAATGCCGAAGACGCCGAATGGGAGGGCCGCTACACCACCGAAACTCCTGCCGACGGATGGCAGAAGCCCGGCTTCGACGACACCGCATGGAAGCAGGGCAAGGCCGCCTTTGGCACCAAGGAAAACCTCACCATGCGCACGCTCTGGACCGGAGACGACAGCAATATCTACATACGCCGCACCGTCACGCTCACTGCCGACCAGCTCGCCCGCGACCTCTATGTCATCTGGTCGCATGACGACGATGGCACCCTCTTCATCAACGGCACCCAGGTGCGCAGCGAGAAGGGCTATAGAGACGGCGCCCGCATCGTGCTCACTGCCGACATGAAGCGGCTGCTGCACGAGGGCGAAAACCTCATTGCCATGCACGGACACAATGGCAAGAAGGGCGCACTGGCTGACTTCGGTCTCTACTGCGACGCTGCCCCCGTGCTCAAGGAGGTACGCCAGGCGCGCCAGACCTCTGTCAGCGTGCTCGCCACCAGCACCTACTACACCTTCGAGTGTGGCCCCGTCAAGCTCGACGTGGTCTTCACCTCGCCCATGCTCTACGATGACCTCGAGCTGCTTTCCACCCCAGTGGGCTACATCTCCTACCGCGTGGCAGCCACCGACGGCAAGACCCACGATGTGCAGTTCTTCATGGGCGCCGACCCCACGGTGGCCAAGTTCAAGAAGCCCCAGCCCACGCGGTCTACCTTTGAGACCCACAATGGCGTGAACTATGTCAAGACAGGCACCATAAACCAAGCCATCCTTGCCACCAAGGGCGACGGAGTGTGCATCGACTGGGGCTACTTCTACATGCCCGCCGTCAACGGTACCGTGAGCCTGGGCGAGAGCACCGCCATGATGACCGCCTTCATACGCAAAGGTGCCCTGCTCGCGACCCAGACCGAGATGATAAGTCGCAAGAGCTACGATGTGCCCACCCTCGCCTATATGCGCAACCTGGGTCAGGTCTCTACTGCCGAGAGCTACATGATGATAGGCTACGACGAGATTTTCGACATCGAGTATATGTTCCACCGTTACAAGGGCTACTGGGCACGTGACGGCCGCACCACTATCTTTGACGCCTTCGACCGTTATCATAGAGACTATCAGAATATCATGGAGCGTAGCCGCCTGCTCGACAAGCGCATCTACGACGACGCCCTCGCCGCAGGCAACGTGCACTACGCCGAGCTGCTCTCTGCCTCCTACCGTCATGTCATGGCAGCCCACAAGCTCTTTGAAGACAACGACGGCAACCTGCTCTTCTTCTCCAAGGAGAACGCGTCCAACGGCTGTGTCAACACCGTCGACCTCACCTATCCCTCAGCCCCCCTCTTCCTGATATACAATCCCGACCTGCTCAAGGCCATGATGACCAGCATCTTCGAGTATAGCCGCAGCGGCCGGTGGGACAAGCCCTTTGCCGCCCACGACCTGGGCACCTATCCCATAGCCAACGGCCAGGTATACGGAGGCGACATGCCGCTCGAGGAGGCTGGCAATATGCTCACCCTCGCCGCTGAAATCTCGCGCATCGAGGGCAATACAGCCTATGCCGACCGCTACTGGGACATCATCACCGTCTGGGCGGACTATCTGGTAGAACACGGACTCGACCCAGCCAACCAGCTCTGCACCGACGACTTCGCTGGACACTGGGCACACAACGCCAATCTGGCGCTCAAGGCCATCATGGGTGTGGCCGGTTATGCCAAGATGGCAGAGATGCGCGGCAATGCCGACGTGGCCAAGCACTACATGGACAAGGCCCGCGAGATGGGCAAGCAGTGGGAGCAGATGGCGCGCGAGGGCGACCACTACCGGCTCGCCTACGACCGCGAAGGCACCTGGAGCCAGAAGTACAACATCGTGTGGGACAAGATGTGGGGCACCCATATCTTCTCGGACAAGGTGATGGACCGTGAGTTCAAGTACTATCTCACCAAGCAGAACAAGTATGGCTTGCCGCTCGATTGTCGTAAGGACTACACCAAGAGCGACTGGATCATGTGGCTCGCGGGTATGGCCCCCAACGCCAAGACCTTTGAGGCGCTCATGGAGCCTGTCTACACCTATGTCAACGAGACTCCCACACGCGTGCCCATCAGTGACTGGCACAACACCAAGACCGGACGCCAGCAGGGATTTAAGGCCCGCTCGGTTATCGGTGGCTACTGGATGAAAGTGTTGATGGACAAAAACAAGAAGAAATGAAATACACATTCCTTTCATTGACCCTATTGGTGGTTTCGGCGATGTCCGTAGCCACCAATGCCCTTGCTGCCTCCGCCAAGGGCAAGCCCGCTGTGGCGGTGACAGCCACCCGCGTCGAGGGACTCGACCAGGCCGAGGGCATAGACTGCCCCAAGCCCCGCTTCAGCTGGCAGATAGATGCCGCCGTGCCCAATGTCAAGCAGACGGCTTACCGCATACGCGTGGCATCGTCGCCCCAGCTGCTGCGCAAGGGCAAAGCAGACATCTGGGACTCCGGATGCCAGAACTCTGACCGCCAGCTCTACATCGACTATGCAGGACAGCCGCTCGCCAGCGGCACCCGCTACTACTACCAGATAGAGAGCCAGACCACAGCCGGCCGCGCCGTGAGCCGCGTGGGCAACTGGCTCACTGGCCTGATGGACCGCACAGAGTGGCGTGCCCAGTGGATAGGCGGCAGCTTCGACTCTGATGTCGAGGCGCCCAAGGACCGACGCACCCGCATCAACGCCCGCTATCTGCGCCGCGACTTCAGCATCGCGGGGCGCGTAAGGAGCGCCGTGCTCTACATCAGCGGACTGGGACTCTACGAAGCCTATATCAACGGGCACCGCATAGGCACACAGGTGCTGGCGCCCGGACCCACCAACTACGACCGCGAGTTGATGTACAATACCTTTGATGTGACCCGCGAGATCAGGCGTGGAGCCAACGCCATAGGCGTGGTGCTGGGCAACGGCCGCTTCATGGCCATGCGCAACCCCGGCATGCGCGGCTTCGGACTGCCGCGGCTCCTGGCCCAGCTCGTAGTGACCACCACCGACGGCCACCAGACGGTGATAGCCACAGACACCTCGTGGCGCATGATGGCTGACGGCCCCATACAGACCAACAACGAGTTTGACGGCGAGCGCTACGACGCCACCCGCGAGATGCCGGGCTGGAGCCTCGCCGGATATGACGACAGCCGTTGGCGGCAAGCCGAGCGCGTCAAGACTCCGGCGCCAGTGGTGCGCGCACAGATTAACCCCAACATCGAGGTGATGGACAGCGTGGCGCCACGCTCCATCTACCGCACTGCCGACGGCCGATATATCATGGACATGGGCCAGAACATGGTGGGATGGCTGCGCATCAGACTGCGCGGCGACGAGGGCGACACGCTGCGGCTGCGCTTTGCCGAGCGCATGAAGGACAGCGACTCGCTCTTCATGCTCAATCTGCGCACGGCGCTCGTCACCGACACCTACGTGAGCGCCCATAAGGCTGCTACCTGGGAGCCGAGGTTTACCCTCCACGGCTTCAGGTTTGTCGAGCTGAGCGGCTTCAAGCGCCAGCCCTCGCTTGCCGACATTCAGGGGCGGGTGGTCTACGACCGCATGGCCACCACCGGCACCTTCGACACCTCTGACCCCACCATCAACGCCGTGTACCACTGCGCCGTCTGGGGCATACGCAGCAACTATCGCGGCATACCCACCGACTGTCCGCAACGCGACGAGCGTCTGGGCTGGACAGCAGACACACAAGTGTTTGCCGAAACCGGTACGTTCTTTGCTAACACCATGAAGTTCTTCCACAAGTGGATGCGTGACATGCGCGATACACAGAACAGTTTGGGCGGATTCCCCGGAGTGGCTCCCTTGGCGCAATACGGTGATGAGAAAATGCGTTTGGGTTGGGCCGATGCCGGAATCATCGTGCCCTGGACGGTATGGAAGCAATTCGGTGACACGCAAATTATTGAGGAGAGCTGGAACGCCATGGACCTGTTTATGAACCACATCAACGACACCAAGTATAACCACGAGACTCTCTGCGGTGAGAATGGCAACTACCAATGGGCCGACTGGTTGAGCTACGAACCGCTGGAAAGTTGTAGCGGACTGGCTTTCTCTCCCCAAGGTCCGCTTC
>OKSI01000848.1_pt1 | contig 10845 bp, 8 predicted proteins | sample 1606221 | NCBI WGS metagenome assembly OKSI01 (sample SAMEA3879540, study PRJEB24766) | human gut metagenome | biome: human-associated habitat; feature: feces | place: USA | collected 1985/1987 | reverse complement strand
CTGTTTACTGCATGATACTGCGTTCAACAGCTGAGGGTTATCAGTTATACGATCTCGGCAAGCTCAGCAGTGTTGTTGACTATAAGACAAAGGCTACTTCGCTTGTCAACAATAATGCTTATGCCGTATTCAATAATGAATATTACAATGACTCGCGCTATAAGTTCACATTCAAGACGACCTCAGGCGATAAGGGCACATGGTGCAGAATGGGTGTCAACACTTACGATTCCGATGGAAACATAAAGGTAAGTGAGCGAGTTCAGATGTTCAAGCTGCTCAATATGTCGCTTCTGAAGCTGACACCTTCAAGCAGTCCCGACCTTGAGAATTACAGTTATTCTGATGATATGAATATTGTAATTCTTTACAGGATTAAGATTTTCGGCTGATAACAAAAAATCCCCCGCCGTAAGGCGGGGGAAATATAAACGCTTATTTTTTACAGCATTGAAAGATAAGCCTTGATAATGGTTTCACCGCAAAGCATACCGACTGCAAGTCCTACGCTCAGTGCAGGGCCGAAGGCGATACGGCGGCGCAGTTTTATCTTTGTTATCTTGCCGTTTTCCACGTTCGCACGGAATACATATTCCTTGCTGTCGGGAAGATTGCCCATTACTTCGTTCAGTTCGCTGCTGAGCGACTCAGTTGCGGCTTTAAGCTCATCGCCCGAAATATTCCACGCTTTTTCTTCAAAAAGCTCAGGGTCGATCTTGCACTTGCCGTGTTCAAATTCACCTATGATAACATCCTTTGAGCTGTCGACAGCCTTGCCCTCGCACCAACCTGTGAGTTTTTCGCTGATTTTTGCGGATTGCTCCTTAGTGAACCGTGACGATACGCAAAGCACGATAAGCCCGTAGACAGCGCCCACCACAACACCTATAACGGCTGAGGGAACTATCTTCCAGCCAAGCACAAAGCCCGATGCCGCCATAAGCTGAACATCGCCGCCGCCCATACCGCCGAATAAAGCGAGTATAGCAAACGGAACTGCGATAACAGCCGCACCTGCAAAATGCTCCCACCAGGGCATATTAGGCTCGGTGAAGAACGTGGCGATACCGAGTACGGCAATCGAGATCGTACACCAGTACGGGATTTCCATATGGTCAATGTCAATACAGCTGAGGACTATCAGCAATGAGAAGAATACAATTGCGACCACCATCGGCAGACTTGCCGAAAATCTTATGTAGGCGAGCAGGAACATTATTCCCGTCAGAGCCTCTACAACAGTGTAACGTGCCGAGATAGGAGCCTTACACTTGCGGCACTTGCCGCCTAAGAATATCCAGCTGAATATCGGCACAAGGTCATACGGCTTTATTCGTTCACCGCACGAAAAGCAGTGAGAAGGGCCGTTTACGATTGACATATGCAGCGGAGTGCGGTAGATTACCACATTCAGAAAACTGCCAATGACCGAGCCGAAGATAAACACAAGCACGCAAATTACGGTATCATACCATAGTATACCTGTCATATATATAACCATCCTTTCCTTTTTGGGACGCTGTAAAACAGCGTATGGATATTTTACCACATATCGCCGCCTTTTTCAAGTACGGGCGGCAAGTATACCACTAATCACAGGGGGAACAGTTTAATGAAGAACATACCGATAGGACAGATTCTTGTTGAGAACGGATTTCTGAAAGAGGATCAGCTTGAAGAAGCCCTTGAAAAACAGCGCAGTGAGCCGGGTAAAAAGCTCGGCGACGTATTGCTCGAGCTGGGCTATGTTTCAGAAACACAGCTTGCGCAGGCACTGTCTATCCGTCTTAAAGTGCCGTTCATCGACCTCACAACCACAAAGATTGATATAGAGGCGGTCAAGAAGATACCTGAGGCTATAGCAAAGAAGAACTGCTGTGTAGCGTTCCAGATGAACGATTCACGCCTTACCGTTGCTACAGACGATCCTATCAACTTCTACATATTTGAGGAGTTGAAGGTTATCTCCGGTATGGAGATACACGCAATGATAGCTACCCGTACAGCTATCAACGAAACTATCAGCAAGGCATATTCACAGCAGACCGTAAGCAACGTTATGGATAACCTCAATAAAGAGTACAACAATGCTACGGACAATGTTATCCATGACGACCCCGAATCAGGCGAGCGTGTTGATAACGCACCTATCGTTAAGCTGGTAAATACAATAGTCGAAACCTCATTCAGAATGAATGCGTCGGATATTCATATAGAGCCTTTCAAGGACAGAACAAGAATAAGGCTCAGAGTAGACGGCGAGCTTATCGAGCAGATGAAGGTAAAGCCTGCCGCACATAACTCGCTCATTACCCGTATAAAGATACTCGGCGGTATGAACATCGCCGAAAAGAGAATACCTCTTGACGGCCGTTTCGGTATGACTATCGACGGCGTAAACCTTGACGTCCGTGTATCTACCATACCTACCGTTTACGGTGAGAAGTGCGTTATCCGTCTGCTTTCAACGGCAGATGAAAAGACAAGAAAGATAACCGACCTCGGTATGACGCTGTACAACTACGAAATGTTCAAGCAGATCATACGTTGTCCGCACGGAGTTATGCTGGTTACCGGACCTACAGGTTCGGGTAAATCTACAACACTGTACGCAACGCTCGGCGAGCTTTCAAAGCCCAACGTTAACATAGTTACCGTTGAGGACCCCTGCGAAAAGAAGATAGACGGTGTAAATCAGGTACAGATAAACGCAAAAGCAGGTCTTACCTTTGCGGCGGCTCTGCGTTCTATTCTCCGTCAGGACCCTGATATAGTAATGGTCGGTGAGATTCGTGACGGTGAAACCGCAGACATAGCTATCCGTGCCGCTATCACAGGTCACTTGGTTCTTTCGACCCTCCATACAAACGATGCCGCAGGTACTATCCTCCGTCTTGTTGATATGGGTGTTGCACCTTACATGGTTGCGTCATCTCTTGTCGGAGTTATCGCTCAGCGACTTGTAAAGCTGCTTTGCCCGGAGTGCAAGGAGAAGGTAATGCTTACCGATCCTGCCGACTTAAGACTTGTCGGAAAGACAGAGCCGGTCGAAATATGCAAGGCTCATTACGGCGGATGCCGCTCATGCCATAATACAGGCTATAAGGGCAGAACCGCTATCCACGAGATAATAGTAAGCTCGAACGATATAAAGGAGCTTATCTCAAGCGGCGCAACAGCCGAGCAGATAGGCGCACAGGCCGAAAAGAACGGAACAAAGCTGCTGAGAAGCAACGTTACCGATATGGTGCTTGCAGGCACTACAACGCTTGACGAACTGGTAAAAGCCACCTACTCCGTATAATACGGATGCGGTGTTAGCAATATGTCTTTTTAAAAGGAGAATAAAAAGGTGGATATTAACAAAATACTTGACGAAGCAAGAAGGCTCGGCTGTTCGGACTTACACTTTACTGCGGGACTTCCTCCCGTTGTACGTCTGCACGGCAGTATCAAAAAGCTCAGCGGTTATCCCGACTGCACAGAGCCTATCATAGTCAATATCATAAATCAGATAACCTCAATGAAGCACAAGGCTTCTATCCAGAAGGGTCTTGACACAGACTTCTCGTATGTATCCGCATCCGGACACAGACACAGAGTAAACGTGTACAGACAGAGGGGATATCACGCAATAGCAATGCGACTTCTGCGTAACGATATTCCTACACTGCAGGATCTTATGCTTCCCGGACTTATGGGCGAGTTTGCGCTCCGTCCGAGAGGTCTTGTGCTGGTAACAGGCCCTACAGGTTCAGGTAAGTCAACAACGCTTGCGGCTATGATTGACCATATCAACCGCAACAAGAACTGTCATATTATTACAGTCGAAGACCCTATCGAGTATCTTCACACACATAAGCAGTCAATGGTAAATCAGCGTGAGATCGGCGCCGATGTAGACAGCTTCGCAGGCTCACTGCGTGCTGCACTCCGTGAGGACCCCGATGTTATACTCGTCGGAGAAATGCGTGACTTTGAAACTATCAATGCCGCAGTAACCGCCGCAGAAACAGGTCACCTTGTGCTTTCAACACTGCATACGACAGGTGCCGCAGAAACCATCGACCGTATCATAGACGTTTATCCGCCTCACTCACAGGGTCAGATCAGAGCGCAGCTTGCAAACTCCCTCGTAGCCGTTATTTCACAGACGCTCGTTCCTACGGCTGACGGCAAGGGTCGTATCGCCGCTCTTGAGCTTATGAGCTGTACAGACGCTATCAGTTCACTTATCCGTGAAGGTAAGATATTCCAGATTCCGAACTCCATCCAGACCTCTAAGGCTCTCGGTATGTTCTCGCTCGACCAGGATCTTGCAAGACTTGTCCGCACAGGCAAAATTACGGAAGAAGTTGCAAGAAGCCGTTGCCAGAACCCCGACGATCTCAAGAGATATATCGGAGCTTATTAATCAGCATAAATCATCAATTGATGCTACAATGCCGCCTGCTTATACGGCGGCATTATTCATGCGCTTCTGAAAGGATTTTTTAATGAAATTTGTTATTCAAAGAGTGACAGGTGCGAGTGTGACCGTAGACGGCGAGGTAATTGGAAAAATCGGCAAGGGTTTTATGGTGCTTATCGGCATCTCACAGACCGATACAAAGGAAATCGCAGACAAGCTTATCCGCAAGATGACGGGGCTTCGCATCTTTGACGATGAGAACGGAAAGACAAACCTTGCCCCTGCCGATGTCGGCGGAAGCCTGCTTCTTATCTCACAGTTCACGCTGTACGCAGATTGCCGCAAGGGCTACCGTCCATCCTTTACGAGTGCCGGCTCACCCGATATGGCAAACGAGCTGTACGAGTATATCGTTGAGCAATGCCGGAAGTGTGAAAGCATAGCCGACGTGCAGACAGGCAGGTTCGGTGCGGATATGAAGGTAGAGCTTCTGAACGACGGTCCGTTCACGGTCATCCTTGACAGCAACGAGCTGATGTAACGGCACGCTCAGAGCCGAACCGATTGTATAAGTGGTGAAAAATTACTGTAAATTCTTCCACTACATTTTTCGTCAAAATGCACAACTGAGAAAAATATTTTGTTGCATTTTTGTTAAATTTCCAATCAAACTATAGACAAACGGGCGAAAAAGTGTTATAATCAAGTCACATTAAAAGGAAACGCCGCAGCATAAAGCACAGCGCTCCCGGAAAGGACTTAAGTATGAATGAAATAAAATTAGGTAAAAAAATCTCCGAAGGTAAAACCGTTGACGTATATGAGAGCGGCGACCTTGCAGTAAAGGTATTCAAACCCGATGCACCCAAAACAGTAGTTTTCTATGAGGCTTTCATGGATTCAAAGGTTGAAGAAACAGGACTTAACGTTCCCAAGATAAAGGAAGTTGAGCTTATCGACGGCAAGTGGGCAATAGCTACAGAGCTTATAAAGGGCAAGACGCTTGCACAGATCATGCAGGAAGAGCCTGAGAACTGTGACGGCTATCTTGACGATATGGTAGAGCTTCAGCTCAGCATCCACGCTAAGAAAGTTACAGGCATTTCAAAGCTGAAGGATAAACTGAGAGAAGAAATCGAGAGCCTTGACGTAATCGACCACATCAAGAGATATGATCTTCTGACAAGACTTGACAGCACACCCAAGCACGTTAAGCTGTGCCACGGTAACTTCGGTCCTGAGAACATAGTTGTAACAGACGACAACAAGGTTTATATAGTTGACTGGATAGGCGCTTCGGCAGGTAATGCCAGTGCAGATGTTGCCAAGACATATCTGAAGCTTGCACTTACATCTACAGAAACAGCTGAGAAGTATCTCAACCTGTTCTGCAAGAAGACAAATACAGCAAAGACATATGTTCAGGAATGGCTTCCTATTATGGCGGCATCAACGCTCGCAAAGGGTGTTACAAGCAAGGAGGAGAAGGATCTTCTCTTTACATGGCTTGACGTTGTGGACTATTCTTGATGACAGCTTAATAACGATAATGACGCCCCGCTTCTGCGGGGCGTTTTTGTGTGCTTTTTGTGTATACGGCACAGGGGATATATCGGAAACGTCGAAAAAACGGTGTGAGCGGCATCATTTTTGAATATTTTCTGAAAATTCGCCGTAAAAGGCTTAACATTTGCGCCGATTTGTGCTATACTTACAACGTGGTATACTCTGCTTCGGAAGAATATATCCTTGCCGACAGCGGCAATAATATTGTAAACAACACACCTTAAAAGGACGTAAATATGAGTCAGAAAAAAACCAATTATCTTAATGCAGACGTTGAGCTTGAGGAAAGTACGCCTGCGGTAAAGAAAAAATCAAAGAAAAAGCAGAACAAGACATTGAATACGGTAAAGCACGTTTTAGGAGTTATCGGAACAACGTTTCTCAGCCTGTTCATGATAGTAATCATTACCTGCTGTATAGTAGCGGTAACGCTTACTGTATATATAATGCAGTTTGCCGACAGTGCGTTTGACGTTGATCTCAAGAACGTCGATCTTAGCTATACCAGCTTTATTTATGCGAAGAACAGCGCAGGAGAGCAGGTGGAGATAAAGCGTCTGTCAGGTGACGAGAATCGTATCTGGGTAAATATGGAGCAGATACCGAAGCACACTCAGGACGCATTCACGGCGGTCGAGGACAAGCGTTTCTACGAGCATGAAGGCGTTGACTGGAAAAGAACGGTTCGTGTAACAATATCGACTCTGTTCAACGGTTACGGCGAGGGCGGCTCGACCATAACACAGCAGCTTGTAAAGAATATCACGGGTGACGACAGAGTAACTCCCGAACGTAAGATTCGAGAGATATTCAGAGCGTTGAACCTTGAAAAGCAGTATACCAAGATAGATATACTTGAAGCGTATCTCAACCGTGTTCCTCTCGGAGGTACGGTTTACGGAGTAGGCTCGGCGGCTTACTATTATTTCGGAAAGACGGTCGATCAGCTGACAATTGCCGAAAGTGCGATACTTGCAGGTATGACACGTTCTCCGAGCGTGCTTAACCCTTATGCGAATCTTGAACGCTCGAAGGAAAGACAGCTTTACGCACTGAAATGTATGTATGAGCAGGGTCTTATTACGACCGACGAATATGAAGCCGCAAAGACAGAGCAGGTCAAATTCAGACTTATCGTTGAGGGCGACGCTTACGGCTATAAGGATCCCAGATATGATGAGTATTACGGAAACAACGCAAACAAGGACGAGAACAGCGACGGATATGACGATGAGGATACTTATGAGGCATATCGCTGGAACGAGTATGAAATAACTCAGAACTGGTATGTAGACGCTGCCATACAGCAGGTCATCGAGGATCTGAGCAAAGCAAAAGGCATGACCTATGCAGAGGCTAAGGCGGATCTTTATAAGGGCGGCTACAAGATATATCTCAATATGGATATGGATATACAGGAGAAGCTGGAAACCTTCTTCAAGGATCCGAACAACTTCTTCTACAGCTATGATAAGACTGCAATAGAAGAAAACTGCGCTCAGGCGGCATTTGTTCTTACCGACTACAGAGGTAACGTAGTGGCTCTTGCAGGCGGTATCGGCGATAAGCCCGGTGACGGCTGCTTCAACAGAGCTACACAGGCTATACTGCCTATCGGTTCGACAATGAAGCCTATCTCGGTTTACGGTCAGGCTGTAGATAAGGATATAATCAACTATTCTTCGATGATACTGGATAAATGTATCACGCTTCCCGAAGGCACAAGCTGGCCGAGTAACTTTGAGGGCGATTACGGCTCGGGCGGATATATACCGGCGTGGTATGCGGTACAGCAGTCAAAGAACACGACCGCTGTCCGTATGGCACAGGTACTCGGAATAGACACCTGCTTCAACTTCCTTACGGATAAGCTGAACGTGACAACGCTTGACTACACCTATGACAAGGCATATTCGCCCATTGCGCTGGGTCAGCTTACGCAGGGCATGACGCTTATGGAGCTTGCCGGTGCATATCAGATATTCGGCTCGGGCGGTGTATATTACGAGCCTAAGCTGTACAACCTTATCACTGACTACAACGATAAGACGGTTATCGAGCAGGAGCCTCTCGGCGACAGAGTAATGGAAAGCGACAGCGCATATATAACAAACAGACTGCTCAAGGCGGTTACCGATACTACAAACGGCTCGGGCAGATATGCGAAAATCGACGGTATAGAGGTAGTCGGCAAGACAGGTACTTCAAACGATGAGCGTGTTCTTGCGTTTGCGGGACTTACTGCGGATTACTGCGGTGTTATAAGACTGGGATTTGACGATAACAAGAACATCGGCACAACAAACTATATTTATCTTGCGCAGGTATGGCACAACTTTATGGTGAATGTTGTGAACGAGGAATCCACAAAGACCTTTGCAAAGGATTCAAACGTAGTCGAAAAGAAATACTGTACCGAAACAGGACTTCTTGCAACATCAAAATGCAAGAATACCGCTGTGGGTTATTATAAGGCGGATAATCTGCCAAAGACGTGCGATTCCACGCATAAAGACGGCGAGTATGTAAAGAAGCACGGCGGTGAAACATTGCTTGTACCCGACTGGGGTACTCAGAAAGCGGAAGAAGATACGAGCAGTACAAGCTCGAACTGAGAAAATTCAACAATGACAGCGGCTTACATCAGCCACTGTTCAGTCTGTCGAAAAACCTCTATCGTTATCCAAAAATGGGGTTTGGGGCGTAGCCCCAAGGCAGGTCGCAGGGACGCCAGTCCCCGTATTCACCCCCTTTCCGGGGGAAAGGGGGCAGGGGGATAGGGATAATAAATCAGAAGTTTATTTCAAAAACAGACTTTTTCTATAACCTGGACAGCGGCTTACATCAGCCGCTGTTTTCGTGAAAGGATCATTGATATATGACATTCAGACTTACAGCACCTTGTCACTTCGGACTTGAAAAGACGCTTTCCTTCGAGGTACGCAGGATCGGCGGAGAGGATATAGCCGTGTCGGACGGACGGGTGACGTTCACCGGTGACGAGCGTGTGCTTATAAGGGCGAATATGTGTCTGTCGACAGCAGAGCGTGTGGGAATACTTCTCTCGGAGTTCAGGGCAAGAACATTTGAGGAGCTTTTTCAGGGGGTAAAGGCGATCCCGATTGAAAAATATGTCGGAAAGTTCGACAGATTTCCTATCAAGGGCTTCAGCCTTAATTCAAAGCTGACAAGCGTTCCTGCCTGCCAGAAGATAATCAAGAAGGCTATGGTCGAGCGAATGAAAAGCGTTTATAAAATCGGCTATTTTCAGGAAACCGAAGCGTTGTTCCAGTTCCGCTTTTCAATAATGAAGGATAACGTCACAATGACGCTCGATACATCGGGCGAGGGGCTTCACAAGAGAGGCTACCGCCGTTTTTCCAATGCCGCACCTATAAAGGAAACGCTTGCGGCGGGAATTGCCGACCTTGCAAGGATAAGGGACAACGATATTGTCTGCGACCCGTTCTGCGGAAGCGGAACACTGCTTATCGAGAGCGCACTCAAGGCGCTTAACATACCGCCGTGTCTTGACAGGGAATTTACCGCTATGCAGTGGGAATTTTTGCCCAAGGAAATGTGGGACGAGGAAAGAGAAGCGCTCAGAGCAAATATCAGAAAGCCCGAAAACTTCAAGCTGTACGGCTTTGATATAGACCCCGAAGCCGTAAGACTTACCCGTGACAACGCAGTAAAGGCAGGCGTGGGTGAATATATCGAGGTTAAGCAGCGTGATGTTGCGGATTTTACATATCCGGAGGGCTGTACCGTTGTACTTTGCAATCCACCTTATGGTGAGCGTATGCTTGACGAAGAACAGGCTCATGAGCTGTATAAAGTCATGGGCAAAAGATTGCTCCCGACAGACAGCAGGAGATTATTTGTAATCACTCCGGACGGGGAGTTTGAGGAGCTGTTCGGAAAGAAAGCGGACAAGAACAGAAAGCTGTATAACGGTATGCTTATGTGCAGGCTGTACAGCTACTTTAAGGCAACACCGCACAATTAACGGCTATCGCCTTTGCCGCACGCTTGCTTGCATATTTCCCGTCATCTTGCACAAATTTCGCTTGACAGGCGCAAGCCTGCCTGCACTCAATTTATACAATCTGACGAAAAATCTGACTGCGCAATCGCACGACAATAATTATGTGGTATTGCCTTAAAAGCTGATAACGCAATTATTATCAAGCGGTATGCCTTTGAGAAGGTGTGCCGCTTTTCTGCACTGTGAATATTACCAAACCGTTATAGTTTTTTTGTGGAATATGTCAATTGCAGATATAGCCGAGTGTTGATATACTTATAATAGATAAGGTAACTATACTTTGTCAAATTATCAAGATGTGAACAAAAATTATTTTCCACAATATTGCAGGAGGTACCGCTATGAAAATTCTCAGAACAGTCGTTTCGGCAATAGTTGCCGCCGCAGGAGTATGGCTTTGCGTGGCACAGGACACTACGCTCGACAGACTTGACTTCTATATTTATTCGGTCTGCTCATCGCTACTTATTACATTGGCTGTCGCTTTCGGCATTTTTACATTTATAAAGCACAGCTTCGGACGGTTTATCGGCGTTACAGTTGCTGTGAATGCCGCTATTTGCATATTCCACGCATATAAGTACCCGTACAACGTAATGAATGTCGGCGGTTTTGCGTCGCATATGGAATGGTTCGCTTCGGCTCTGCCGTTCAATCTTCTTATTGCCGCAGGGGTGAGTGCAGTGTGCATACTTGGGTACAAGCTCATCAACACTAAGCAAAGTAAAACGACAGTGTAAGTAAATAAATTCCGACAGCCGCAGATTTGCGGCTGTTATTTTTTGCAAAGTAATTTAATGAAAAAGTGGAAAAAGCTGTA